>Ga0105248_10005088_pt1 | contig 14506 bp, 14 predicted proteins | sample KBSS34metaG_FD_81524 | JGI IMG/M metagenome (GOLD analysis project Ga0105248, IMG submission 81524) | Switchgrass rhizosphere microbial communities from Kellogg Biological Station, Michigan, USA - KBS S3-4 metaG | ecosystem: Host-associated > Plants > Roots > Rhizosphere > Soil | place...
CCTCATCACGACCTTGCGAGAGCGAGCCATGAGCCCAGCAAGTACGCCCAAAGCGGCGAGCCGCCCGAGCAGGCGCGAACGCAGGGCGAGTGAACCGAGCACCGATCACGAGCCAGCAAAAGGGAGCCACCTGTTGCCAGGTCGCTCCCCTCGTCTCCAGTATTCCGCCAGCGAATCGATCAGCTGTCTGCCTGATCCAGCCGCGTCACGACCTGGGCGTGGTCAAGGTGCCATCCCTCACCCCCGCACCTCCCAATACTCGGGCCAGTTCACCTCCGTGGGCTTGGCCACGGCGCGCACGATGATCGCCTGCTCATCGCGGGTAAACCGCCGCTCGGGCATGCGCGCGAGGGCAGCCTCGACCAGGTCGGCGGGGAGCAAGGTGCGGCGCTTGGCGCGCGAGTTGAGGTAGCCGAGTGCCTTGAGGCACCAGTTCAAAGGCAACGGGCTCATCCGCGGTAGTCCTCCATGATGGCGGTCGGCACGCGCGACTTCCATTGCAACGTGACCAGATCAACCATCCGCGGTGCAAGCAGGTTGAGCAGTTGATCGTTCCCCTTGCCGGCCTCGACCATGAGCTTCCAGATCAGCGCATCGAGCCGCGTCACCGTGATCAGCTTCCCGCCAGCCGGGATCTCCGTGAGCTCGCTGAAGAAGCGGTCGAACGGCAGATCCTCGTCTTCGGGCTCGGTCTTGCGCCCGCGCGGCCGCCCGCTCGGGTTCGGCGAGATACCCTCCTGGAACCGAGTAGCGCCGGGGCCTCTCGTCCGCACCAGGTGGGCCAGCAGCCAGTCGCCGGCCTCGCGCCAGACGCTGAGCTCGGGATGGTCCTCCGGCAGGACTGAGCCGGTCATACTGTAGGGCAAATCCCGCGCGGGGTGGCCGGACCGCGACTTGGCGTAGTCGACCACCCACTGCGCGAGATGAGTTGGCCGCAGCCGCGCAAGGCGGCCGGCGAAGCCGGGCTCGCCCGGCTCGCCGAGGTTGCGGAACGCCTCGTTGTCGACCGCCGCGATGCCGAGCAGCAGCAAGGCGGGATCGGCCAGTCGCGCCTCACGCTCCTTGGCCCGGCGGCGGCGCTGTTCGAGCGGATCGTCCCATTCGTTGTAGGTCACCTGCTGCGCCTTGCGCGCCTTTGCGTTCGCGCGCGCCGCCTTGATCATGTCACGGGCAGCACGGACGTCACCATCGAACGCCTGCTTGTAGCGCTTGCGGATGAGCACGTCGGCAGTGCTGAACATCTCGCCATTGCTCGAGTGCAGCGGGGCAAGAACAAGGCCTTCCCAGTCGAACTCGGGCTCCTCGCCCGCCTTCAGCGACCGGACTGATGGTTGTTTGGCCATGCGATATGGTCCTCGGGGGACAGTGACAACGGGGCAGCCGGCCGGCCCCCTTGTTGCGGCTGGCTGCTGCCTGACGCTGTTGTCACGACTAGGCCGGCGCCAAATTTTTCGATCGAGCAGGGTCCGCCCACCGCCCGAACCCCGTTCCTGTTAGGCCCCAACTCCGTGCCTGTTTACGGCCAAGTCCGTGCCTGTTTCTCGCCAAGTCCGTGCCTGTTTCGGCTCAGTCCCGCACCTGATAAATCCGCGGATTTCCGCCGGTTCTACCGTTCGGAGCTGCGAACACTAGCGATTTTCAGTGTCGCTGGCACGGACTTGGGGTGCTCGCCCGTGTTTGGGCAAATCTGTCCCCACCCAAAACGCCGAACTGTAGCGGACGTTCGCGCCGTGGCATTCGGCGAGTGGGACCGCGGTGACAAGCGAACCGCTCTCCCGGAGAAATTCTCCATCTCTCCCCGAAGGGGCGCCAACCTGAACTGCCGCTTGCCCTGGATGCACGCTCTCTGAGCACACGCAATAGTTCGCCAAAGCCGCAGAAATACGAGACTTGAGAAGCGGATTTCTCCGCAACCGGTAGGTGGTGTCAAAGCTGCTGGCGGTGCTGTCAGTCCTCTGCGAACCGGTCTCCACTTGGCGAAGCTCGGCTCATGAGCTGACGCCTTCAGGCTGCAAGCATCTGCCACTCCGCGAGGGCAGCGGAGCGGCGTTCCTTGAAAGTGGTGCGGTCGACGAGATGGCGTTCCTGGGCAAAGTGGTTGTGAATCGAGGCATGAATCGAGGCGAACTTCTGCAGTGATCTCATCTGCCTGAAGCGCAGCATCGCCCGCTCTCGTCGTCGGAACGGCAAATGGCTGTTCTCCGCCCGGTTGTTGGCATAGCGGCCGATCTCCTGCTTCTCGGCATTGCCAAGCTGAGTCATCGCCGCACGATACGACCGCAAATCGTCGGTGGTGATCGCCACGGGAGAGCCGTGGCGTTTCAGCGCCTTCTTCATGAAACGAAGCGCTGCGGCTTTATCGCGGGTTCTCGTGACATAGCTTTCAAGTACCTCGCCCTCGTGATCAACGGCGCGCCACAGGTACACCATCTCCCCGTTCACCCGGACGTATATCTCGTCGAGATGCCACTTCCAATGGCGGAAGCCACGCATCCGGCTGACCCGCTGGCGACGAATGTCGGCAGCGAATAGCGGACCGAACCTGTTCCACCAGAACCGCACCGTCTCGTGGCACAGATCGATGCCGCGCTCGAACAGGAGGTCCTCAACGTTGCGCAGCGACAGCGGGAAGCGCACGTACATCAGGACCACAAGCCGGATCACCTCCGGCGACGAGTTGAAACCCTTAAACGGACTTAGCGGCTTGGCGCGCGACTTTCGTGGCATCGCGGCGATCTAGCAGCGTCACAGCGCTCCTGCCACACAGCTCTGACAGAGCCGATTCCGGCCTTCGGGGCTTTGCTCCCCCTGGGGCCGTTAACTTGATGATCCCATCACATCAGCCCGAACGAGTGGCTCGGCCAACAGACCGTAATCGGCCATTGAGTGCCGCACTTGACTGCCAGACCACTACTCATTCTTGCCTGCCCAATCGACCGAGCATAAATGGATCATTATGGCTGGCCGGGAGGCGCGCGCTCAAAAAGGAAGAGGATCAGATGAAAAAGCTGTCCGTGGCCGAGATAACGCGTCTCGTGGATGAAGATATGGAACGGGATAGCTACCCTAGGGGGTTCCCGACACTGCCGCCCATTCCAGGCGCGCGCTATACTGACGAACAGTTTTATGCCTTGGAACTGGAGCATGTACTGAAGCGCTCGTGGCTGTTCGCAGGTCATGTTGCGGACATCCCCGCCGTGGGGGATTACCTGCTGTTCAGCAAAATCGGCCTTTCGGTGGTCGTGATCAGGACCCCCGACAATTCCATTCGCGCCTTTCACAATATCTGCCGGCATCGCGGCGCTGCGTTGGTCAACAACCCCTCAGGCCACCTGAAACGGTTTGTTTGCCCTTACCATTCGTGGTCATATGACCTGTCAGGTGAACTGCGCGGCGTTCCGAACGAATACGACTTTGGTTGCCTCAACAAGAGCGACAGAGGGTTGGTGCCAGTCCATATCGCCAACTTCAGAGGGCTCATCTTCTTGAACGTAGACAGCGATCCGCAGCCGTTCGAGGAATTTGCGGAAGGCATCATCCACACTTTTTCAGAGTTCCCCTTGGAAATGCTGTCGCCCAAGGGGACGTTCAGAATCGAGATTCCGTGCAATTGGAAAGCCCTGCAGAACAACTTCTGCGAGTCCTACCACGTTGCTGCGGTCCATCCTACAACTGTAGCCAAGTGGCTCATTTCGACGTCCTACGCGCTGCACCTGATGAAAAACGGCCACTTCACGGCGACGACCCGCAAGAAGATAGAAACCAGAATGCCCAACCCCGATATTCCTTCGCTGGATCACGTCGATCCGGTCTACGATCGGCACGTCGTCGGCGTGAAGATGTTCCCGAACGGGGTCTCTGCCACGGACCCCTCGGGTTTCTCGTGGATGACCGTTTGGCCGACTGGTCCGGGGACCAGCGTACTGGAGGGGGTCATGCTCGGTTACGACGATGGTGATCCCAAGCACGAGGCCTATTGGCAAAAGCGCATGGATGACAATCTGATGATAGTGGACGAGGACCTCGAGGTTCTCCAAACCATCCAGCGATCATTTGAATGCGGTGCATTCTCCGACATGATCTGCAACTACCGTGAACGAGCAATCTACTGGCACCACGAAGAGATCGATCGGAGGATCGGCCTGAATCGGGTGCCGCCGGGCCTCGCGGTCGAGCCCGTGTTGAGCGCATTCACGGATTGAACGGACTGTGTTCGAGAATAGCAACTTCCCGTTCCGACGACGCGAACGGGCGATGCTCCAGTTTCGGCAGATTACAACGCTGCAAGAGTTCGCATCGGTTCTCGCTTCAGTCCACAACCTTTTCAGCCAAGAGCGCCACCTCGTCGATTGTCAAACCTGCAGGACCCGCCGCTCGGCCGCGCCGGCCGAGTGGCAGACGCTTGCAAACCTGACGGTGTCAGCTTGGTCTGAGCTCCGACGTTCCTCCACCTATGAGTAGAGCCGGCGGCCCGATTGAGCCGCACCCCGATCCTGGACCACCTGGCTGGAGCCGATCCATTGTTCCGACGTCAGGGTGGGCCATTTGCCACTGACGCGGAGAGCAACGATAATGGCGGTTTTTTGCCAATCGCGTTGAGCGGTCGTACCTCGCTGTAGTCCTAACGCTAAGCATCGCATTTTCTGGCCGCGTCATCGAGCCTCATAAACCAGTGTGCGTTCAGGCATTCCGCCCGGAACTTGCCGTTGAAACTCTCGATGACGGCATTGTCGGTTGGCTTGCCAAGCCGCGAAAAGTCGAGCGTAACCCCCTTCATGTAGGCCCACAAGTCGAGCTCGCGGGAGATAAATTCGCTGCCGTTGTCGGCCCTGATCGACGCAGGATAGCCCACCTGTGCACAGCCCCCTTCGAGCACCTCGACCACATCCGGGGCGCGGAACCGGAACCGTGGAACCACCGCCGGCGAGAACCGGCTGAACGTGTCGACCAGGGTACGCAAGCTTCGGCCCCGTGGCGAGTTGGACATGCACGAAGTCCATGGCCCATACATCATTGACTCGGGAGGTCGCACGGCGGCCATACCGAAAGCATGTGTCCTGACCTTATGCGGCCAGCGGTGGGTTGAGCTTCCATTTCGCGATCGGTCCTGAGATCAACAATCGAGTCGATCGCAAGCTAGCCGACCCTGGTTCGACTTCGTCGGTTATAAGGGGCAACACGCCCGACCGGAACACTGCTCCCGCCTGACTATGGTGCCCCCTCTGCAGGGTAGCCGCCCACTTCGCGGAAATTGCACCCGCCAGTCAGCGGAATGAGGCGATCGATGTCGTTCAGATTGAAATCAGTCAACGCAAGATCCTCCACTCCGGTTACCGCCCGCGGGCGCATCCAATCCGTTCCAGCCATGTAAGGCGCAAACATGATGTGGTTCCTGGGTCGATGGAACGGGCCGTACTCAGCCGGCATTCGCTGTGGCGCTGATCACTTTCTCGACCCTCATGCCTTCACCGATGCGATTGTCCCCGATGCGCCGATCGATTTCTTCGTGAATCCAATAGATGGCGCGCTCGCGGAAGCTGAGCAACATTCCGGTGAACTTTCCGCCTTCCTGCGACTTCTGCATGCCGCCCATCAATCTCAGGTCTTCACCGAGGATTTGCTCAACGCCAGCGATGTGCTGCTGCCAGTATTCGGCATGCTCGGGACTGCCGTCGTCGTGACCTAGGAACGTCGCTTCAAGCACGCAGCTGCCCCGATCCGTTGGCCAAATCGCCATCCACCCGAAGCCCGACGGGTCCACAGCGGTGACCCCGTTTGGGAACATATGAATGCCAAGAGTATGCTTTTCGAAAATGGGATCCTCTGTATCGAGCCGCGGGGTAACGGTTTCTCCGAACCGGGACGCATCTCGTTTGCGGGTCGTCGCGACGTGATGACCGTTGTCCAGCAAGCGCATGTGGTAGGCTGCCGGATCGAGCCACTTGGCCACAGTCTGAGCATGAACGGTCGGCACATGATAGCTTTCGCAAAAGTTATCCTTCATTGCCTTCCAGTTGCACGGCACTTCGATCCGCAGCTTGCCCCTCGGGCCGAATCGATCGAGCGGGAAGCCGGCGAATGCGTCGATAACGCCGCTGGCGAATTCCTCGAAGGGCTGTGGCTCGTCGGCACCATTGATGAATAAGATGCCGCGGAAATTATACAGGTGTGTCGGGATCAGGTTCCGGGTCGATTTTTCGAGGCAGCCAAAGTCGAATTCGTTGGGAACCACCTTCAACTCGCCGTCCAACGAGTAAGACCACGAATGATAGGGACAGACGAATCGCCTCACATTCCCGAATGGCTCCGTTACCAGAGATGATCCGCGGTGACGGCAGACATTGTGGAACGCCGCCACCTCACCATCGGGCTTACGGACTAACAAGATGGACAGACCGATCTTGTCGAAAAGCATGTAGTCGCCGGGATTGGGTATTTCGTCGGCATGGCCGGCAAACAGCCACACCTTCTTCCACACGTGCTCCAGTTCGAGCTCGTAAAACCCCTGATCAATGTACCGGGCGCCTGGGATTTCCGGCAGAACAGGGAAATTGAGCGGATAAACGGTGCGCACTGACTCCTCGTCAACTTCTTGCGTCAGCGCTTCCGCCGTCATCTTAGCCATGCTGCTCTCCTGGTCGGTTCGGTTCGCGATCTGCGTTTCGTCCGAAAATAATTTACATTTCGCGGGCTGCCCACCCTGCTTTGTGGACTAGCTGTCAAGTTGTCCCTGCCGGCACGCGCGCTGCGCATAAGCCCCATCGCAGCCGACGCTCACTTCGTGACGCAAGAATCAGTTCGTCGTACGAACAGCAATGCGTTCGCCTAGTTTGGATAGGGGAGGAAGATCGTAGAGCGCGAGCCGCAGGTCGTGGCAAATGATCTGGAATCTTCGGCGCTGGAAGCGGCGGTCAAAGAAGTGCAGCAAATCGATCATCGCGGTGGGATGAGCCTCGGCAACATAGTCCTCCAGTGCCGCTTCAGCGTCGTCCAAGCTGGCGAACGCAGTTCCCATCATGGTATTCATTTCGGCAAGTTCAGCCGCATCTGCAGCAGGCCCGAAGGCATGAACATCGCGCAAGTGCTTGGCCAAGCCCAGTAAATGGCGATAACCGTAGGCATCAAGCCCGGATGCTCCTTCGAGCGTGGAAATCACTTCGACAAGAGAATCATACGCAGCCGTGTGCCTGGTCCAGCGCCGCTCCGGCTCAGGCAACCGCTCCAAGTCTTCGCGCAATTCGTCTGCGATCGACGTGACGCAGATCCGGCTGGATTTAATTTCCCAGGTTCGCCACAATGCAGCATCATTGCGGACTTCGCGCATCACGGTGTGTTTGGTCATCTGCGGTAGGCCAGCGAGAATGACCGCATGGTGGTTCATCCGGCGGGTGTCGAGTTTAATCCCCGACACCCGCCGGTATTCCAGTATCATCTCGTCAGCGTCGCCAAATGGCTCCTCCAGATTGCGGATCCGCAGACCACCGAGGTCTGCAAGGGTGTCGCCGATGTAGGCGATTTCGAAATCGATCAAGGCAACGATCTTGCCGTCTTTCTGAAGGAACTGCCCGGCATCTCCCGTGACCAAGCCAAGTTTGGAGGGCTTCAGCGGCAGGTTCGAACGAAGCCAACGATCTAGGAACGCAACGAAGGCATCCGGACCCTTGCCTGGCAAGACCTCGAATTTGCGCTTTGCGACTGACCAGTAACCCATCGCGGCCTCGTCATCGCTGGCGGGGATGTGGATACCTGCCTTGCCGAACTCGGCAGGATCGATGGAATGCACCTGGTGAAGAAGGAAAATGTACTCTTGCATGACCCGCTGGCGCTGCTCGGCTGAAAGGGCAGAAAGGTCGCGGGTACCATCCACGCAGTCCATTACGATACCTCGGGGCAACGGGCAGATACCGTGCACCTTGGGCACAGGGATACCATTTCGGTGAAGGACGCTGAGCACCGACATTTCGTGCTCGAGCGGCCAAGGGAGCATCATTCCCGGCCCGCGGTCGCCCCGGACGTAGAGCTTGCGCTCGCCCTGTTCGTCCTTGACTGTAACGTACCATGCCGGTCGCCAGCGATCCTGACGCTCGACTTGCGTGACCTGCCCACCGAGATGCTTCTCTATCCACTCCGCGAGAGACGCCCGATTGCGGGCATCATCATCAAACAGGATTTTCGGTTCCGGCGGATCGCCCATTGCAGTTCACTCCACGCGGATCTCACTGGGCAGGAATCCCCCTACTCCAAGGGTCTCAACTTACATGCAAGACAAAGGCCTCACGACATCGTCCATTCAGCGAGGTTATTTCTTGGCTCAGACGATGTGGTCGCCGTCGGATTCGCGCGACGACCACATGCGGATTCAGGGCCGATCACGATAGATCATGACGCGATGCATCACGCGCTCGAACAGGCGATCGAAGACCAGGTAGTGCTGCGTCAGAGCATTGTTCCACATAGCTATGGTTCCCGGTTCCCACTGGACGCGCAATTGCAGTTCGGGACGGCGAACCTGCCCCTTTAGAAACTCGAGTAGAGCCTCGCTCTCGTCATTCCGCAGGCCCTGGATGGAACAGGTGTAGAGGCGATTGGCGTAGAGCGCCTTGGCCGGGCTGAACGGATCCTGATAGATCAGCGGGTGGTAAACGGATGGCGAACCGGGCTTTTGCGCTCCCCAGTTGTGTTCCCCAACCAACGGCTCCAGGAACCGCTTCATCGGCTCCGACAGCTCCTCGTAAGCCGCCACCATGTCGGCGAATGCGGTGTCGCGGCCATACTCTGGAACGGTCACGGCCTGCAGAATGGTTATCATTTCGGGATTTTCCCGCGTGGCCCCGTCGGTATGCCAACTGTCCACGATCCGCCCCCGGCGATCGGAACTGTTCGAGATCAGAACCTTGACAGCAGGCACCCCGGGATAACCGTCGTGGGTCGGGTGATCAGCGGCTTCTGGTGTGCCAAAATTGGCAGCGAAGGCGCTCAGTGCCTCAGGCGTTACGCCGTTTTGATTGCGAAACAACAGGACACGATAGCTGCTGAGGGCTGACGTCAGCTCCTGAATAACCCGGCTTTCACAGGGTGCGGCAAGGTCGATCCCCTGCACTTCGGCTCCGAACGTTCCGGATATCTGGCGAAAACGGAGGTTCGCCACGGCTTCTTGAGACTGCATCTCAACAATCATCGATCTGACCCTTCATCCTCTCGCTGCCATTTGGTTCTCGTCGACCGGCAGCACTTCTCTACATTCTGCGACTGTCCGCCGGAGCGCGCCGCATTGTCAATTTGAACTCGAATCAGTTTTGCAAAGCACCGATTGATCCGTGCTCACCGCTCACACCCGGCGAGCATCCCAGTTCCGCAGCGAACCCTTATTACGTTGGCAAAATCTACGATATCGATGGCCCGGATGCGGGACAAGACCGGCGACTTGTCTGACTGTCCACTAGGTTGGAAAGGACGCGGGGTCGGGAAGGACTCTTGTCATGGCCGCTGGCAACATCCACATGATGCGCAGCTGGTCGACGATCATGACAGAGCAGACGACCCCGTTGCCGGCGTGGCCGGCCTCGCACCAACGAGGATCGAAATTGCATGCGGGAGATGAAGGGCGACAAGTCCGTCACGCCAGATATCAACGTTCCGGTGAAAGGGGCAGGAGCGCCTACGCGCTGCAATCAGGCCGACACGCGCAAGACCAGGACGCGCGACCCTCGCCGGACGGTCAAGAGGATACTGGAGGCGGCTGAGCAAGAATTTGAGGAGTATGGATTTGCCGAAGCGCGCGTCGCACGAATTGCCGAGACCGCCCGCACAAGCAAACAGATCATCTACAACTATTTCTCGAACAAAGACGGCCTCTATGTAGCTGTCGTGAACGAACTTATCGCCCGCCATAGAGCATATTTCTCAGAAGTCGATTTCTGCAACAACGACCCAAAAACTAATCTTCGGAATTTCATTTCTGCCATATTCAAGATATTTTCCTCTCACAGCGGAAGGCTTGAAAGTACAGTTATGATGTCTAGCAAATCTATATTGCCATCAATAAAATTCCCCAAAGGAACCGATGCTACCGTCAATATACTTAGACGCATAATACAGAATGGGAAATATTCCGGGTGCTTTAATAATGAAGTCGATGAGGTTGATTTGTATATACTAATTTTTGCATGCTCGTCTTCGTTTAATTACTTAAATGATGCGATTCATGATATAAAAGTTCTCCATTCCAGCGTTCAAGTTACCACAGATTATTGGATGGAATACATTACTGAGGTCATCATTAGGTCCGTATCAGCACCTTAATCGCTCTGTCGAACGGCAGGTACTTTAGTAAAAGGGGCTTCCATGACAATTCGACAGCATTATTGACAGGATCATCGCCGGACTTGCGCATTTCCCAGAGGGGCGCCCGGCGCGGACCGACGATAACTTGCCGACGCAACCTGTTCGCATGCCCAGCCGCCATCTAAAGTCTCGGACGATGTTGAGCGTCGCTAAGGCTGAGGCAATTTTTTAAAACTTGACCTGGCCGTCGTGAGCCCGGCACACTTTCCCGAGTGGCAACCAGTCCGTGCTCTTCGTAAGACTCTGACGTGGTCGTCATGGCGAGAGTTCGATTTTTCGGCCTGTGGCCGTCCCAATCTCTCCGACACCACGCTCAATCTACCGGTCCAAGCCTCCGGATATGCATCGGCAGGCTTCACGACAGGTGCCGATGACATACAATGCCTGAATGCAAAGAGGCGTGAGATGGATGAGAAAGTTGCGTTAAACGACGGCAGGTTCATGCCTCGGATCGGCCTCGGCCTCATGCGGTTCGGCTCAATCGGCGAGACTGGCGTGGCGATCGCCCGAGGCTTCCTCGCCGGTTACCGGCTCTTCGATACTGCCGCAGCCTACAGCAATGAGCGTCAGGCCGGAGATGCCATTCAAGCCGCAGCAATTCCGCGCAATGAACTGTTCGTAACCACCAAGCTATGGAATGGTGATCAGGGTCGACTGGCTGTTCGATCAGCGCTCGAGCGAAGCCTGACTTTGCTACGCCTGGATTACTTGGACTTGTACCTGATCCACTGGCCCACCCCCATGTACGACCTTTATGTGGAAACGTGGCGGGAATTCATCAAATTGCGAGATGAAGGCCTAATCCGCTCAATCGGCGTATCCAATTTCAACGCTGATCACCTAGGCCGCCTGATTGATGAGACCGGCGTCGTCCCTGCGGTCAACCAGATCGAACTGCATCCGCGCTTCCAGCAACCTGACCTGCGGGCATATCACGCGGCTCACGGGATCATCACGCAAGCGTGGTCTCCGTTCGGCGGTGGTGGCGCCGGCGTGACGCCAATCCTAGAAGAACCGATCCTCCAGGCCGTCGCAGACCGTCACGGATGCACGGCGGCACAAGTCATCATTGCCTGGCAAATGGCCATCGATGCGACCGTCATACCAAAAGCCACCAGCGAACGGCACCTTGAGGAAAATCTCGCTGCCGTGTCGATCAGGCTGGATAAGGCCGACATGCGCGCGATTTCGGGTTTGCATAGGCCAGACGGAAGAGCGGGGCCGGATCCCCAAGTCTATACCGCCAATCAAAAACTTGCATGAGAACCAGCACGGAGGCGAATGCGTTGCAGAGAGAAAGCAAACGTCAGCCGCATTACTATTATGGGTGGAACATCGTTTTTGTCGTAATAGTCATGCAAGTTTTTGTGATGGGCGTCCTGCTATACGGCACCGGACTTGCAATGCTGGCGTGGGAAAAAGAATTTTCCACATCACGAGCGTTGTTGACCTCCGTTCCGGTCGGAATGCAACTCGCGATTGCAGGGATGAGCCCTATGGGTGGCCAAATTCTAGATCGTTTTCCAGTGCGCCGGGTATTGTATTCAGGATTGATTGTGTTCATTGCGGCGCTACTCTTAATTTCCGCGGCGACAGCCTTTTGGCAGATCCTGGCCTTGCATGTGACTCTAGTCGCCGCATCGCACGTGCTGATCGGTGCGATGACCGCACAAACCCTCACCGGCAAGTGGTTCGCTCGCCGTAGGGGACTTGCGCTATCCCTGGCCGCAGTAGGCGGCGGCGTCGGCGGCCTGCTGGTGCCGCCGGCGTTCCAACATCTCATCGATGCGATCGGGTGGCGCTCAGCATACCTTGTTCTGGCTGCAATCAGTGTGACTATCCTAACCCCGCTGGTGTTTGCTGTACGTCCCCCACCCTCGCCTCTTCCTGCAGTGGAAAACAAGGAAGTGGCGAAAGAGCCGGCAATCAGTCAAATTTCCACCATTCGCCTGATCACCGACCCGGTGTTTCTGGCTACGTCCTTCGGCCTCGCCGCGCTCATATCGGTGCAGTTGGTTTTTCAGTACAATCTACCTGCCATCGGCCGCGACAGCGGCGTCAGTTCATCGCAGGCAGCCTTTTTGCTGTCAGTTCTGGCGGGAACATCGATACTCAGCAAGCCTGCATGGGGCCCATTGCTCGACCGAGCCCCGGCCGGCTTGGCGTTCACATGCATGGCAGTGCTGTATTGCACCGCCATTGTAGTGACTGTGTTGGCGCCCTCCCACCCGGCCTATGCCAGCTTGGTCCTGGCCGCGGCACTGGCGGGCTTTTCCGCAGGAGGGGTGCAGGCTCTGCTCGGGGTGGTGCTGGCAAGACGGTTTGGAGCTGCTAATTTCGGGAAAGCGCTGGGCCTGGCATTCCCCGTTCTTACCCTCAGCGCGGTGGGGCCGTTGCTCGCAGCAGCATCCTTCTCGCAAACCGCTAGCTATGATCTGGGGTTTGTCGTGCTCGGCATAATGGTCGTAATTGCCACCTTCGTTCTGGTTAGAACGCTCCGAGCCAATGCTCCCGCGGTCACTGCCACCTGACTTGCGTTATCCACTCGATCAGGACCTAGACCACGCCTTGCTGTCCGGCGGACCGGGGACGGCGCCGCAAGTAGACCGCGGGTAAACACTCATTGCTCGCGAGGAAACAGGAAAGCATCTATCGCCAGAGGGTTATCGTTAGATGTGACAGGGAATGCACGCCGGCCCCGCCCTGCCGCCCCGTTAGAACGCCCCCGTTAGAACAGTTCTCGCGCATCGTGGCTGCAAACAACTAAGGATTTCGGCATGACCATCCATGCAACCTCCCTGGCAGAGCAGCGCTTGGACATTATCCCCCGGTCTGGACGGATCGGTGCTGAGTTGCGAGGAATCCAGCTTTCCGGGGCACTCGAAAGCCACGTCATCGACGGAATTCTGGCCGCACTATATAAGTATAAAGTCGTATTCTTCCGCGGCCAGCTCCACCTTGACGATGCGCAGCACGAAGCCTTCGCAGCGCGGCTCGGCGAGCTGGCGCGGCATCCTAACGCGCCGGTGAAGGAAGGCACCAAGACCTTGTGGGCGCTCGATTCGGACGATGGAATCCGGGCCAACAGCTGGCACACCGACATCACCTATATCCCGAATTATCCCGCAGCATCCCTCCTCAGGGCCGTTGAGCTTCCTCCCGTGGGCGGCGATACCATGTGGGCGAATACTGCCACCGGCTATGCTTCGCTGCCCGCGCCCCTCAGGGTTTTTGCCGACAACCTTCGCTCCATTCATTCGAACTCATCGGACTACTCTCCGACAAAGGCGGATATCCCTGCAGATGCCAAGATCTTTTCCTCAAGGAAAATCGAGACTGAGCACCCACTGGTCAGAATTCATCCCGTTACCGGCGAGCGATCCTTGGTTCTGGGCCACTTCTTTCGCCGATTCAAAGATATCCCGGTGACCGAATCCCTGCAGCTTTATACGCTATTCCAGAGCTACGTAACGCGGCCGGAGAACGTCGTCCGCTGGCATTGGGCGCCAGGCGATCTTGCCATTTGGGATAACCGCGCGACCCAGCACTACGCGCTCAATGACTTTAATGAGCGCCGAGTGATGCACCGGGTTACGATTGCCGGCGACGTTCCGGTCGGCGTCGATGGGAGTAGCAGTGTCGTACTGCTGGATACTGGCGCCTAACCTGCGTTCAAATAGTCAAAAAAGGCGTGATTGCGACGTTGAACGCTCCTGCACCGCGTAAAACCGGCGGACCGGTCGACTAATCTCGGGAAATCCCGGGCCATCGACCGGGCGATCCTGTTGATCGTCCACCACCCGATCGGGATCGCAAGGGCCTTTGTAACTGTTGCGCACACATCCCCGGCGGGGTCTTAGCACACAGAGCCGGAGCGGTCACGGATGTGGGCGCTATGCCCGGCGCGGAACCGAGCAATTTCCCTGGCAAACGTCTGGTTCAAGTCAGCCATCAGGCGATCTGTGACGCTTGCAATGTGCGGCGACAAGCGAATGCGCGGATGGGAGTAGAACGGATGATCTGGTGACGGCGGCTCATGCTGCGCGACATCGAGACTCGCCGCTGCGACCAATCCCGAATTGAGGGCATTCAGCAAGGCAGCTTCATCCAGGAGCGCTCCGCGAGCAACGTTGATCAAATGCAGCCCAGGCCGAGAGTTCGA
>Ga0105248_10005089_pt1 | contig 14503 bp, 17 predicted proteins | sample KBSS34metaG_FD_81524 | JGI IMG/M metagenome (GOLD analysis project Ga0105248, IMG submission 81524) | Switchgrass rhizosphere microbial communities from Kellogg Biological Station, Michigan, USA - KBS S3-4 metaG | ecosystem: Host-associated > Plants > Roots > Rhizosphere > Soil | place...
AAAATGACCGCATGGATATCAAGCCGACCAACGTCATGATTGAATTTGCGCCCGATGCCGACAGCACTCGCATTCTTCAGGGAATGCACGGGGCCGAGCGCGACAAATACATTAACGATGCAATCAAGGCGTTTTCTGCAAAGGCGCCGATACAAACTACAGCAAAAAGCAAACCGACATCGCCGGCTGAGCAGGTGACGGCGGAGCTAACAAGAATTTTCGGGGCCGAATTCGACACGATAAATTCATCGCCAGGCAGTTCAGATCAGACAGTCGTACTTACCCATAAGTCGAGTCAGCTTCAAGCGAAATGCGCCACACAAGATGCGCTTGATATTTTGAAAAGTTTGCGGCAGCCAATCACTGAGCAAGAAGTGTGGGAAATTTTGTCCTGCTTAGGGTAACAAACCAGTATGAAGGCCAGCGCGCTCAACTATTTTTTTGCCGGAGCAATAACCATAGTGTCCGTTGCAATTGCTTGGATCGGTTGGACGATGGTCGACTCTGTGCAAAAGGTGCCTGCGCAACTTAAGCATTACCATGAAATCGAGCCCAAACCAAAAACAGCGAAACAACTCTTTGATACAGGTTTCAGCGATCTGCAAGACAGCGCGAATAACGGTAATGGGCCTGATTTGAGCGCGATTGGCATGGCGGCCGATTCAGCTCCTGACGAAACTCCATCGGTCGCTGACTTTATGAAAACGCAAATATGCATAGATAAACAGCGTTTTGCTGAGGCTATCCCGCTAGCGACCAAAGCATTGAAAGAAATTGAAACTGAGTCGAAGACCAAGTCTTCATGGACAGTTCTCGCACAAACATTTGATAAGACGATGTATCAAGCGCATCTGTATCAGGGAAGAGCATATTGCTATTTGCAATTGCGCCAGTACAAATTGGCTCTCGCTGACCTCGATGTCGCCATAAAATTGAATCCCAATTACCTTATGAACTATGAAAATCGCAGCAAGGTCTATCGCTTGCTAGGCAAGAATGCGCTTGCCGAAGCCGACGAGCAAAGAGCGAAGAAGTAGCTACTCACCACTTCTCCCACTGATAAAACTCATACCAGTCGCCGAACAGGTGATAGTTACCATGAAGCGTACGGTGTCCATACCAGGTCATGCTCTTTGGTTTCAACACGAATCCATGCAATTCTGTATTCATAAAGCCGCCTGAAGAAGTAACAAAATAAACTCCACTGTCGTCATCCTGCATTCCAAAATCCTGAATAGCATACGGGCCAATTCGCGCACGCACTGGCATATTTTTATCCAGAAACTGTCGTTTGACGTGCACCGATTTTTTTTGCAAATCATCTGCTACAGCCTGAAATTCCGTTGCGCAAGATTGAAATGTCCATAGTACTGGCAGGTGACTAAGCGGAAACAAGGCAAGGCAAAACAAAAAAAGCAGAACCCAACGTCTGCTCGTGGGTTTAAATTTTACTGGGCGAGTCCGAATAAACCTTAAGACATGCCAACATCCAAAACAAAACCACAGGAACAGTCCCCACCAAGCAATTGTTGAACCGCCAGGCACGTAGCAGTTGTGCAAGGCTAAACCGGTTGCTAAAACAGGCAGCCAGGGAATCTGTCTAAAAGAAATTTTTTTTGGCAGCTTACCGCTGGCACATTGAGGTCTGTGCGCTTCCAACGCCGCGAACTTGCCTAAGTGCAAGCCGCATGTATCGCAAATAAATTTTGCATTGCCAGGAATGCGGTAGCACGACCAACTAACCTCTGCGGACGGCTTGTAGTTGTCCACGGCAGGCAGCGACTTCGCGATGTCAGAATAGACAACACGTCGTCCATCCGAAGTAACAATCTCATCGATGTAATCCCAGTGATTTGCGTCATTGAAAACAACAATTTTCCAACCGTTGCTGGCTTTGTATGCAACATTCGAAGAATGAATTTCCTGCGGGGAACGAGCGCCTTCAGACACCAGCGTGACTTCACCGCTTTCGACAGCTTGCAAAAATCTCAATATTTCATTATCGGAAATATCCGGCACGCCCTGTATATCTCCATAACTCGCAACAGTCTAACCGCAGAAACCTATGGAGATATACCCAAATCGCCGCTATAAGTTTACGGGCGCCTGACAGCGCCTTTCTACTGCCGAAATCGTATTAGCCTATCGTGTGCTTCCTGAACCCGCCTGGGGAATAGCATGTCACGAGCTGAGAGAATACGCACCCAGCAATATCCGGCGTCTCTATTAATCAACAAAAGGAAACCCATTGAAGACACTCTCCGCCAATGTAGCGATCCGATTGTAATCATACTTCCGCCCCAACTTCGGGGTCCAGTACTGCCCGTGAGCCAGCCAGTGGCGGTACTTAAATGCAGCCTTCAACTCAGCAATTACCAGCGGCCCGATAGTCGTATTGTCAGCCCAAGCTTCAAAAATCTCATGCTCTAAAGAAGCACGTGGTCCTTTCACCTTGTGGATCTCACGTAGGGCCTTCGACAAACAGTCTTTCTTCCGGCCATACACACGCTTCAAATAGTCCACCCTGAAAGCCGCTTCCAGCGCTGCCAATATTTGCAAAGCGCTCGCTTCGTTGTGGACCGCAAGTCTTTTATGCAGCTCCAATCGCAAATCGGCAAGACTAAATAGAGGAAACTTTGATGGTGCCACCGGACCTAAAAAATACGCGCGAAGAGCCACTTCAGTGTCTTCGTAATAATCAAAAATTTCTATGAGTGTTCTGTTCTCTCCCGAGAAAGTAACACGGTCAGCCATTGGTGACTTCCATCAGAGCATCAAGGAACGACTCCTCAGTCAGTGGCAGAAACTGCATGGGCGGCTTGGTAGCAATCTTCCAAACCCACTTGCCGGACTCCGCTGGATCAACTTTTGCCGAGGGCTTTTCGCCCTCGCGATAAATTTGAACAGGGATCGCAGGCTTAGTTGCTTTCTCATTCACCAGAATAAACATGATGGTGCGTTCGTCTGGGCCAACCATATCAATGCGGCCTCGGGCTCCGACAATAATCGCGCCGATTGGTTTCAAATTTACCTGCGCCGGCCCAATAAAAATCTCTATATTCTCAACAGCATATTCACCAAGGAAATCCTCGATAACATCTGTTTTGCGGCGACTCAACTTGATTTTATCGCTTTCAATATACGGCTTCAAAAACCCTTCAACGAGTTGGAAGAAGTCTGCAATATCAGCCTTCCATTGAAGCAGCCGCGCAGCGGCATCTAGCGAAGTCCCTCGCTTACGCTGCTCGTCAACAAAATCGTCAAACCGTTTATTAGTCACGACTATGCCTACAAAAAAAATTGGTCGGGACGACAGGATTTGAACCTGCGACCTACTGCTCCCAAAGCAGCCGCGCTACCAAGCTGCGCTACGTCCCGTTAGGAGCACTATAACACGGCGCCTGCCCGGCTTCCAAACATTATTAAGCCACTATCTCGATTAAGGCCCAAACCCTGGCCTCTTCGGCCCAATGACAACAACTGTTCATGCCTTGTTCATGCCCTGTTCATACCTTGTTTCGCCCCCCGCCCCGATAATCACTTGACAGTGATGCCTTGGCGGCAGGAGAACCTTGATGAACAACAATCTTGAGCACCCCCAGGACCGGATGGTCGATGGCTCCAAATTTACTAACGATGGTGTAAATGTAGACATGCGCAACCAGGCCGATTCCCGGCTGGCGCAAAATCAATGCTCGCACAACCAGTCAAATTCCCAGGCCGACAGCATGTTGCTCGGTTTCGAGCTTCAGTTCATCAAAGCCGAGCTCCAGCTGCTCACTCAGATGGAACACCAGATAAGGGATTACATGACCAGCCATCACATCGGCGGCATGGGCGGAGGCAGCCAGCAGCCCGAAAAACCTATTGTAGATAAACCTCCTGTAGACAAGCCGCCCACAGAGAAACCACCTGTGGACAAGCCACCATCAGAAAAACCACCTGAGAATAAGCCCCCTACGGAAAAGCCCCCCGAGCAGAAGCCTCCGACTGAGAAGCCTCCAACCGAGAAACCTCCAGTCGATACCCCCACGAACACCGGCGGCCTTACCAATTCCCACCTCCACGACCTCGGCCTCAACCTCGGCAAGTCCGTTTACTACAATGACTTCAACGGCGCTAAAGGCAGCCAGCCCGACCCGCGCATTCTCGATACCGCCCATATCTCCGCCAACGGCGGCACCAGACAACGCGGCGACAGCATCCACGAGAACGCCATCATCGACAAGGACAATAGCGTCCTGGACGGCAACGGCCACCTGCAAATCTTCCCTACTAAAGAACGCACTTATGACGAGAAGGGCAAGGAATGGGTCGACTACAAAAAAGGCTCGATGGTCTCGACCAACAGTCTGGACATGAACCTCAAGGATCATCCAGGCGGCTATGTCGTCGAGTTGCGCGCCAAGCATCCGACCGCTACCGGAGCCAAGTTTGACGCGCTCTGGATGGAAACCGACACCTGGGCCGCCGATCCGGCCAAGGGCCAAAAGAAGGGAGACACGTTAGAGTTTGACGCAGGAGAGGGTGGTGGCGCCGACATCACCGTGCACTATCCAGTCAAAAATTCCGAAGGCAAATCCGAAGACAACTACGGCGGCGGCGCGCATCCCAAGGACCTCAACCTGGAGGACGGCCAGTTCCACACCTACGACGTCGTCGTCACGCCCAATGCCAAAACCGGTCGCGGCGACATCACCGAATACATCGACGGCATCAAGCGCTTCTCGGGTGAAAGCATCGTTCCCAAAGACGCGCAGATGCACCTGCAAACCAGCCTGGAAATCAGCCCCAAATGGACCAAGAAGATCTACACCGGGGATGGTGGCATGAATTCTACCGGCGCCGGCCAGCTTGATTATCTAACAGTGACAGACCTTAAGCACGGATTTTAGCGCCTAGCGTCTAGCATTTAGCTCTTCGCCTAAGGCACAAACTGCGGCGCGTCCGAGGTCACGTCAATTGCATCCTTATCGAGGAAGCCGGTGCGTCCGCTCGATAGTTGCACCTGATATTTGTCGTTAGTTACTGGCCCGACGACGACCAACCGGTCTCCACTCTGAGCCTCGCCAATCGTGCTGCCATGACGGTCCTTGACGCTCTTGCCCCGGCGCACAGTGGCCGTGGTGTAGGCGTCCGAGGTCTTACAGTCGACGAATCCACCGTAGACATAACCTTCGCGTCCGTCCAGCTGCACTTTGTACCAGCCGTCCTTCTTACCGATTATCTGGATGTCCGCCCCGCGCTTGAGCTCGCCGACCGAGCGATATCCGGTCGAGGCGCCGCGCCGCACCTTGATGGTCGGTGTGGTCAGCGATGTTGAGATGGTGCCGCTCTCGGCGTCGGCCTTTTTCTCTGTAACCTTGGGCGTGATCTGTTTGTGCGAGTCTGTTTCATCAGCATCGCGGCCACTATCCGGCGATGCCGGCGTGGTCATGGCGATCTTGGCCTTGTCTTTGTCGCGCTTATCTTTGTCGGCCGTCGCGTTAGCGCTGTTATTTTCAGCGGTGATCTTAGCCAGGTCGGCCTCTTTCACCACAACCTTATCTTTGAGCAAATTGTCGGCGGCCTTGAGCACATTGTCCTGCGGCGCGGCCTGCACAACCACGTCGCCGCCTTCGGTCGAGGCTTTCACGCGTCGAATGTTCGACACATAGTAGCGACCGTCTGCGCGCGAGAGCGCTACTTCAAAAGCATCCTGGGCATTGTTCAATAAATAGGTAAGCGTCCCGCCACCGCCGCCACTGCTGCGCGATGAACTGCCACCATTATTGCTGTGGCGATGATAATTATGTTTGTGGCGCTTGCGCCTGTGACCATGCCTACTGGTGTACCACTCCCATTCATCATCATCCGAGTTTGCACTTGGAGCGGCAGCTGCAGCGTTATTGGTAGCCACCACAGGACCACCGCTAAGTTTTCTCAACGTAAACAGCGGCGGCGAAACTTTGAGCTTACCAATCGAAGCGATACCACTCATGGTGCCTGAGCCAAAATATTTCTTGAAGCGATCCTTGGCGCTGCTGTCGGCCAGTACAAACGCCGCGGCGCGCAGACAGGCCATCGGACTCTTGCCTGCTTCTTCGCTCAGCTCGTACTTGCCGCCTTTGAAGGTCAATCGCGACTTCACTGTTTCGTCGGTGACTGTGCCTTTGGCCAGCGTCTCAATCGTAAATAATTTTTCTTCGCTGGCCTTGCTCATCAATGACAAATCAAGGTTGATGTCCTTGCCGTTGGTGGCAAAGGCCGCGTTACCGTCGCCGGATAGTGCCGGCACGCTCTCCTGCGTGCGGTCGGCGATGCCGTCGGGCAAGAGCGCATAGACACCCACTTGCGGTTTGTGGCCGGCCTGAGCGTTGCGGTGCCCGAGCAATGTGATGTTCTCGCCGGTGCCGTCGGAGACGACTTTGGCGTTGTCGTAGACTTCAAAGTTGCGCATCACCGACGCATGCTTGCCGCTCATCAAATAATCGGTGGGCAGGATCATGGTGTCGATTTCCACCAGGCGCAAATTGTGCGGCAGGTCAAATACGCGGATTTCAAAAACCGAGTTGGGGAAAATCTTCTGCAATTTTTCCTGCAACTCTGACGTCGAAAGTTTGGCGTTTTTCTCAAGGAAAGCTTTTGTGGTGCTCTCCAACTCAGACTTGATGTGCTCGGCATCGGAGCCGTTCTTCGGTCCGGCGGCCACGCGCTTGGCGATCTTTGCCAGATTGCCTTCCGAGTCAAACATTGCCGGGATAGTGAAAGCCAGCGCACCCAAACCAATCAGTGCCACCACACCCGCGGCACCGATGAGCGCAGGCTTGGGCAACTTGAACAAACTAGGGAACGCCTTGCTCTTAGTGCGGCGGTTGGCTGCGGCGTCCATATCGGCAAAGAGGCTCTCGCCGTCTATGCCGGACGTCACCGCGGGCGAGGCCAATGCGTCGAGATTGGCGGAGATTTCTGGGCTGGTCAAAGCCCTGTTCGTGCCGGTGGTCACGGGGCTGGACGGCACCGGATTGGATGGCAGAGGATTTGCAGGCACAGGATTGGTCAGTGCGCGATTCTGGGCGGTGAGAATTGGGTCGCTTATAGCGCGATTCTGGCCAGTGACCATGGGGTCGCTGGCGGCGGCGCGGGCCGCGTCTGCCTTCACAGAGTCAAACTTGAGCGCACGGTGTATGCCGGTGACGGTGACGTCGGCGATAGCATGCTGCGGCGGCGGCGCGCTGCGGACCGGCGCTGGATTGACCGGCGCTCCCGGCTCTCTAGCCACGAGCCCTGCGCTCGCTTCGAGCTCGGCGCGCTTGGCGCTGGCGGCGTTCTTGCCCTGGCCGGGCAGTTTGACGATTATGCCGGCGATACTTTTGCGCGGGAATCTAGTACCGCAATCCTTACACTGGGTTGCGGCGACGGAATTTCTAACTGCGCATTGCGGACATTTCATAGTTTTGGCGGGTCTCCCCAGGCTGCCCTTCTCGGCCAAACAAGAAGTCAGATGTATATAATACTCATCCTTGTTGCATTTCGCGGGGTCAACAAGTGCTAGCTTGCAAAGGTTTAAACCACAGTTGGATAGATTAGACGAAGACCAGGCGCGCAAAGACCTAGTTGCCGTGGCGCGACTTTGCTACGAACGTGACTATATATGCGGTACAGAGGGCAATTTCAGCATTCGTCTCGATGACGCAAACCTCTTGACTACCCCTCGCGGCATTTGCAAGGGTTCATTAAACGAATCTGATTTAGTAGTAACAAATCTCAACGGAGAGGTCACTTCCCACAAGGGAAATGATGGCCGACGACCCTCGACCGAATTAGCGATGCACCTCGCCGTTTACAGATTGCGTCCAGAAATCCGCGCAGTCGTCCACGCCCATCCGACTACCGCGGTGGCATTTACTGTGGCCGGCAAGCCACTGACAAAATGCATTTTGCCGGAGTCTACTTTAGTACTCGGTGAAATACCCCTGGCACCATATGCGACACCAAGCACCGAAGAGGTACCGCAAAGCATAGAAGCAGGCGTCAAGGCCAATAACGTCGTTATGCTCGATCATCACGGCGCCCTTTGTTTTGCCGACAATATATGGAATGCGTTTTATTTATTGGAAACACTTGAGCATCACGCAAAAACATTTTTGATTGCAGAGCTGCTCGGTGGTGCCAAACCATTGCACAAAGAATCTGTGGAAAAATTATTTGCAATCTGCTCGGTCTACGGTATGAAAGTCCCTGCCAATGCCGCTGAGCTACTCAAAGGCGATAAAGTCGCGCATGGTGAAAAGCATGACAGAAGTTGAGAACAATAAAGAAACGAAAGAAGAAAAAGAGGAACTTCATCCTCTCGAAACAGTAACCAATCTTTTGCTCGTGCGCCATGGTCACACTGAAGCTACTCAGCAAGGCCTTCTATATAGTGACGCAAAAATGCCCATGACCGAAAAAGGTCACGCGCAAGCGCAGGCCGCGGCCAAGTGGGCAACAAAATTCAAACCCGATGTAATCATCACAGGCAACGCTCTGCGCGTGGCGGAATCGGCCAAGCCACTGGCCGAACTCACCGGCCTCACGCCCACTGTCGTCAGCGGCTTCGAGGAATGGCAAGTCGGCGAATGGGAAGGCCGTACCTATTTAGATATCAAAAAGAACGATCCTGAGCAGTACCACGCATGGTGCGCAGATCCAACCAACAACGCACCACCCGGCGGCGAATCAATCGATGATTTAATTGTGCGCATCGGCCACAGCCTGCAACAGCTTCTGGCTAACGACGACTACGCGGGCAAGAACATCACTATGGTCACACACTCCGGCATCATCCGCTCGATACTTGTGCACGCCCTCGATATTCCGGTCAACAACTTCTGGCGCCTGGCAATACCAACCGGCTCTATCAGCCGCGTCAACTTCAGCAAAAATTTCGCCACGCTTCAGTTTTGTGGTGTGCTGCCTGATTGAGTTGAGGCAGAGTCAGTTGCGGGTGAAGGACTCGAAGTGGGATCCGAAGCCTTAGTTTGCGACGGCGCCAACATCTTCTCCTCTTCAGTAACAACCGGCGGCGGATTGATCCCGTTGGCACGTTGCAACAACTCGACGAGCTTTACCTTCTCTTCGTGGTTCATCACATCGCGGATAGCAATCACAAGCTTCACTCGCTCATTAGCCATAAGCGCAGTCAGCTTATTCACTTCAGCCTGCTTGTCCAGAGCCGCCTTAGGATCAGGATCGGTTTGAAATTCAAATTCGCGCAACTCACCAAGTAAGTTTGCTAGAAGCTTCAGCCGCACGCGCTGCATGCCTTCAAATTCTTGAGCCAGTTGTCTAATTTTGCGCTCCACCGCGACACTGACCCCGGCACTCCTATATATAGCCATCGGGTCTTTGCTCGTAGCGCCATATCGGGGATTGCCGCTCGTGTCGGCCGGAGGCACCAATTCAAACGGCACAGTCACGCGCGGGATGCTCGAGGGAACGGTCTCCTCAGGAGCAAAGACATTCGGGCCGGGTTTCAAAATCGCCGGAGGGGTCGGCTTGTGCTTAGCAGGTGCCGCCGTAGCTTCTGGTCCAGCGCCTCCCGTGGGCTTGCCGGCAGGAGCCGCCGCCTTGGGTTGGGCCTTGGGCTGGTTTTTCGGCTGGTCTTTCGGCTGGTTTTTAGACTGGTCCTTGGGCGCGTCCTTGCCCTTGGGCCAGAGCGGAAAGGCGTCGGCAGACTGGACGAGATAAGCACTGCCCAAAGCAGTCCCACAGGCCGCCAGAACGGCCCAGACAAGCGCATTAGTCGACTTTCTCGTACTCACAAACCACCGGATGACGGGCAAACAGGCCTGATTATACCTCTAATTAAATTGCGTTTGAGAATAGCAAGTGTATGATCGAAAGATGGCAAACCAAGTGCAACCAGTTAAACCGCAGCTCCCGACTGTACACAAAACTCGTTCGATGGGCCGAAAATGCCTTCTATTTGTCTGCGCAGAAGCATTATTGCTTTTAATCTTTAGCCAACTCACAGACCTGAACCAAGCAAAAGTTACGCTCGTCACTGCACTCAATATGGGGTTGCTAGTTCCGGCTAGCATCGTCTGGTGGATACTAAATCGTCCCACTCCTACCGCCATTCCTCAAATAAGCAATTTTTTCAGGTTAAGCGCGTTCCTAGTTTTATTTGCGGCCATCATGATTATTTCCCTGACAATGACCAGAATGATTGTGGGGCCATGGTAAACCCAGATATGGAGAAATTAGTCACAGAAACTACCTCCCGCAAAGCGCTTAGAGTCATCGGCCCCGCTCTCGGGCGAGCCTCAGCGATTTTCGTCTTCGTCGGCGCTTTAACTTTTGCCTTCTTATACTCCATGCACGCCTTGAACAATGAATACTTCACAATAAGCACTATGTTCGTGTTTATGGTCACGCTCGTAGCTCGCTTATGCGTGGCATGTATACTGCCGGCCAGAGATTGCAAGCACCTCGCCCTGACTAGTCTGCAAATCCAATTGCGCGTTGTATGTGGAATTGCTGCAATTATGTATTGCGCGCTGTTAGCCAATCTACTACCTGACGCCATTTCCGTAGGCGCTCGAGGCATCTTCACGATGGCTATTTTTGCAACGATAGTGATATCGAGCGTTGGATTTGGTCTATTCGACGACAACGATTAAGAAAATGACCAACCTCATTAAACGTCAGCCGCAAGGCAATTTCATCAGGTCACTTGCACCGCAGGTCAGACGTTCCAGCCTGATATTCGTGGGACTGAGCGCAATAATCTACTTCCTGATTATTAGAAGTGGTGCCGTGCTCACCAGTAACGTAGTAGCTGATGCAACTAAGTTCACTATGCTTATAACTATTGCTTCATGCGTGGCTCGTTCTATTTTTCGAGCAACATATAAATTGCGCTCCGACAAAATGATCTTTGCCGCGCAGTATCTATATCTCGTGTTCCTGTTTTTGGCCGGTGTGTTGTTTGCGTTCTTCATCTTTAGATTGCTACCTCCCACGTTCCACGCAGACAGAATCCCGATCTCCGTCTTCGCAATATTTGGCACCATCATTTTAGATTCGCTCTACAATTCAACGCTCGACATCATGCTACCGCCGCCACCGTCCCGACAAAATAAAGCGATTAAACGGAGCCCATAGGAAAGCATTCGGCGGTATTATCGAAGTATGAATAAGCTCATCACCACCAATAGAATTCGCCCGGTCGGTCGAAAGGCCATGCTGTTCGTTGTGACAGAATTGCTGTTTGTGTGGGTCTTGAACGGAGCAAAGCCAATACTCGGGAGCACACTTGCAATTATCACTGCTGCCAATATGGGCGTTTTTGTTTTGGTGTACGGCGCCTTCTGGTCCTTCAGCCGAAGCAAAGAAATCCCTGACCCAATAACAAGACTAATTGCACAGGCATGGCTCATCTTCTGTTCAATTTTTGTTCTCTTCGTCGGTGCCGGTCTAGTTAACGACCTCTTGCACAGGCATTGAAAACAGCAAAGAAGACTGTCGGCGAGGGTATAATCACAATATGACCCAAGCTTTGCAAACATGGAAAACCCGACTAACGACGTCCGGTCTGATTCGTTCAACCGGCCGCAAATGCATGTTTTTTACATTTAGTCTTGCGGTGTTCCTCTGGTTTGGTAGTCGGCAAAACATACCAATATTAGAGACCTTCGCTTATGCGATTGCTTTTAACGTCGCACTCTTTGTCTCGCTAGGATACGCAAAAGAATTATGGAAAATGGCTGCTCCAGTCACGAATGGCTTTGTACGAAATCTCGTGCGTGTTTTCATCGTATTTGTGTCAATTTTTATCTTCATCATTGGCTGCTCAGTTACCTCCCTATTTTTGGGTTACAGCCTGGATAGGGGCTCATCGAAAAGTACGGTCGATAAATGACCAGCCAACTACCACAACTTCCTCAAATCAAAAAGCCGAGCCTGAATATCAAAGGCTACGGTCGCTTCGGTATTACGCTGCTCATCATCATTGTCGCCTGCACCCTGGATATGCGACACACAAGACTCGTCGTTCATAACGATGACATGACGCACGTAATCACCTATTCCCTGTGCACGCTTTTAGTGGTGCGCTCAATAATGGCCATTTTAAAATTGAGTGACTTCAGGCACAACACTGCAATCAAGTACGTTGCAGCTGTAGCCGGGATTTCCTTCTTGCTCTTTTGTGTCACGACTCCCTTTCAACATCATTCCCTATTCATTGACTATTACAGAATCACCAACTTCAGCAACCTCTACGTCTCACTGCTGACCTTTGAATTTATTTGCCTGGGGGTCCAACATCGTGTCATTATTTCCAGTAGCGTGCGACAGCTGTTAACTAAACGAATGCCCCTAACTAAGATTGAAACACCTGTGTTGAGTCAAAAATGACAAACGAACTCCAACTCCAAAGCAGATCTTCAAAAGACATAATCAATGTCGTAGCTCTCGGTCGCTTTGGCGTGACGTTCTTGCTTTTAAACATTTTTGCCGCTATCTGGCTTATGAGCAAGGGCTTTTCGTACATCCAGCTTCAGTACCTAAACATCACAGGCTACTGCCTACTATTAGCACTGATACCACGTCTTGCCCTGGGGTTGTGCTGGAAAACTGAGCGAATTGCTAACGACACCGCCAGAAGTATAGTTCTGTGTTTTCTTGTTATCGGCGCAATCATCGGCTCCAATGCGTTGCTATATCTTCTAACCGTGCTCATGCCGCCTCAACTGCCCCAAGATTACAACTATGGAATTTCTACAGTAGCCCTTGGCGGAACCATCGTGTATGAGCTTCTCATTTCACTATGTATGCCTGGAAAAAGAAATCCGCAAATTGTAAATGCGCAAGCGCCGAAGGCTATACAACAACAAAGTGAATGAATTAGAAGTATGATGAAATCATGACTCAACTTGTGCCGTTCAGTAAAAAACGAATAACCGCCTCAAGTCTAATTCGCTCAACGGGCAGAAAATGCTTGCTATTCATTTTCACTCAAGCGTTCCTCCTGTGGTTCGTGAGTCTAAGCATGCAGCTGACGCAAGTGACTGTCGGCCTTGTTACCGCACTAAATATAGTCATTTTCATTTCGGGACACTACGCGAACTGGCTGCTGCGGCTTACCGGAACAATTTCAAACCGGCTCGTCAGAAATCTCACCCGCGTAGCCATCTTTTTTCTGGGAATGGCTATTCTCGGTATCGGCATCACTCTGGTTGCGGTTCTTTTTACTCGCCAGTAAAAGATTGACTCGACCCTATTCATAGTACAAACCTACACCAAAGCGCCTCAGACTGTATGATCAGAATATGCCCAATGCATTGCAAATTTCAAAAAGTCTACCAGGCGCACCCATTTCGAGGCGAATCCACATCGTGCCGGCCTTGGGCCGCTTCGGGATTACACTCTTCACGGCAACTACATACTGCGCTTTAGAAATGTACTCCCGGCATTGCTTTTGCCTGGAGCTGGTCTCAGCCATCGCCATTTATTGTCTGGCGCTTATCCTAGTTGCTCGATCAATAAGTAGCATTTTGTTGTGGATCAGCTGGCCAAACAAGTTTTTTGAAAGGACCATGAATGGGCTGGCCGGAATAGCATTTCTACTGTGCCTTGCACTGACGCCGATTGGTAATTATCTCTTTAATATAACGCCGCTCGCTATAACTGAGCCTGTATGGATCTTGGGTGCAGTCTTCATATTCGATATTTTTACTTCAATCAGACGACAGAGAAAACGTGCATTGGCTATTCAAGCTCAAAGTGAAAAATCAGCTGTATGATCAAAATATGACCCATGCTTTGCAAACCTCTAAAAAACAACCGCGCAACCTGCGGAATATAAGGCTGTCGCACTTCGTTCCGACCTTGAGTCGCTTTGGGCTTACCCTTTTTCTCGTAGTCGCCGCCTGTTATTTTGATTTCAAAAATAATCATCGTTATATGGATGAAACTACAATCTCAATGATAATCATCTATAGCTTTAAGGTAGTCCTGGCGGCACGGTTAATCATACTCATCCTGAATCGATTTCACGGAAGCCCTCGCCCTTTTGCAAAAGTTTTGGCCGGACTGATTGGATTAGTCCTTCTATTCTGCTTTGCAGAAATGTCTATCGCGACACAGACCGGTGACTATTTACATTTCACCGTGACCACGCCCTTCGTTGTCATCGCAACGCTTGTCTCGTTCGATGTTGTCTGGCAAAACTTGAAAGAAATAGCCAAAACTCGAAGAATCAAAAACTCGCTAAAAACTATTCAACACCAAAGTGAATAAACGGCGCCCATGCATGCACAGGCTGCTTGGCCGCAATCGCCTTGAGCTGCGCCTGACGCAGAGCTTCTGAAATCGTCTGCGCGCCCGACTGCCAGCCGGCTTTTAAAAACGTATGGAAGTCTTGCATCAGATCCGCAGTCGAGCGGTCGGCAACTTCCCACAAGGACAAAACTAAGTTCGGCATTCCGGCGTACATCAGAGCCCTTGCCAGGCCCAATATTTCGCCGCCGTCGGT
>Ga0105248_10005090_pt1 | contig 14503 bp, 15 predicted proteins | sample KBSS34metaG_FD_81524 | JGI IMG/M metagenome (GOLD analysis project Ga0105248, IMG submission 81524) | Switchgrass rhizosphere microbial communities from Kellogg Biological Station, Michigan, USA - KBS S3-4 metaG | ecosystem: Host-associated > Plants > Roots > Rhizosphere > Soil | place...
AGGCGATGCGCCGGTTGCGGCGATGGAGTCGCTCGGCAAGCAGATTGCGATGCACATCGCGGCCGCCTTCCCGCAGGCGCTGACCGAAGATGAGCTGGACGCCGACGTGATCGAGCGCGAGCGCGCGATCGCAGCCGAAAAAGCCGCCGAATCGGGCAAGCCCGCCAACATCATCGAAAAGATGGTCGAGGGTTCGGTCGCCAAGTTCCGCAAGGAAAATGCGCTGCTTAGCCAGATCTTCGTGATCGACAACAAGACGCGCATCGCCGATGTCGTTGCCGCCGCCGCCAAGGCAGCCGGTGGTTCGATCGTGCTGAAGGACTATGTCCGTTTCCAGCTCGGCGAAGGCATTGAAAAGCAGACGAGCGATTTCGCGGCTGAAGTCGCGGCGGCCGCCGGCACCAGCAAGGCCTGATCGCTTCCAGACAGACGGCCCGCCCTTCCGGATATCACCGGAAAGGCGGGCCGTTTCTTGTGTACGCTTGGCAGGCTCGCGCCACGTCTCTAAGGTGCGCCGAACTTGCCACGCAATGCTTATGAGGACCCGTGCACCCATGTCCCGACCGCGCTTCAACCGAATCCTGCTGAAGCTGTCCGGCGAGGTGCTGATGGGATCGGGCCAGTTCGGCATCGATCCCGACACGGTCGCCCGCGTCGCCCGCGAAATCGCCGGAATCGCCAAGGATCATGAGCTGTGTCTCGTCGTTGGCGGGGGGAACATTTTCCGCGGACTCGCGGCGGCCGCCAAGGGCTTCGATCGCACAAGCGCCGATTATATGGGCATGCTGGCGACGGTGATGAACGCGCTGGCGGTGCAGAATGCGCTGGAGCAGATCGGCGTCGATACCCGCGTGCAGTCGGCGATCCCGATGAACACGGTATGCGAACCCTTCGTCCGCCGCCGCGCGGAGCGGCACATCGAAAAAGGCCGGATCGTGATCTTCGCGGCCGGTACCGGTAATCCTTATTTCACGACGGACAGCGCTGCGGCCCTGCGCGCGGCCGAAATGGGGTGCGACGCGCTGCTGAAGGGCACGTCCGTCGATGGTGTCTATGATGCCGATCCGAAGAAAGTGCCGAGCGCGACGCGCTACGACAAAGTCACCTTCAATCGCGTCCTGTCGGACGATCTGAAGGTGATGGACGCCAGCGCGGTCGCGCTGTGCCGTGACAATAATATCCCGATCGTCGTGTTCAACATTCGCGAACAGGGCAATCTTGCCCGCGTTCTGGCGGGTGAGGGCATCGCCACGGTCGTCCAGAATTAAGGGAGACACTTCGATGGCAGCCTATAACAAAGCCGATCTCGAACGGCGCATGGCCGGCGCGGTCGAATCGTTGAAAAGCGACCTTGTCGGCCTGCGCACCGGCCGCGCTTCGGTAAACCTCCTGGATCCGGTGACGGTCGAGGTATATGGGGCCCATATGCCGTTGAATCAGGTCGCAACGGTAACCGCGCCCGAACCCCGCATGCTTTCGGTGCAGGTTTGGGACAAATCCAACGCCGGCCCGGTCGACAAGGCCATCCGTTCGGCGGGTCTTGGGCTCAATCCGATCATGGACGGCCAGACATTGCGCCTGCCGATCCCCGATCTGACCGAGGAGCGGCGCAAGGAACTGGCAAAGCTGGCCAGCCAATATGCCGAAAAGGCGCGCATCGCGGTTCGTAACGTCCGTCGCGACGGCATGGATATGCTCAAGGTCGACGAGAAGAAGGGCGAGATCAGCGAAGACGAGCGCAAGCGCCGCGAGACCGAAGTCCAGAAGCTGACCGACAGCATTATCGCGGAACTCGACGCCGCGGCTTCGGCCAAGGAAAAGGAAATCCTCAACAAGTGAAGGGCCTTTCGGCCAGCGCCGTCACAAAGACCGCCGCGGCGGATGCCGGCCTGCGCCATGTCGCGATCATCATGGACGGCAATGGCCGCTGGGCCAAGCGTCGCTTCCTTCCGCGTGTCGCGGGCCATCGCGCCGGCGCGGAGGCCGTTCGCAAGACGGTCCGCGCTGCCGACGATATGGGCCTGGAAACGCTGACCCTCTACGCTTTTTCGTCTGAGAACTGGCGGCGGACACCGGCCGAGGTTTCTGACCTGATGGGCTTGCTGCGCCTGTATCTGCGCAACGAGATGGAAGAGATGCACCGTAATGGCATCCGGCTGACTTTTATCGGTGATACCAGCGCCTTGGATAAGGATCTTAAGGCGCTGGTCGCGGAGAGCCTCGCGAAGACCGCCAACAATAAAGGATTGAATTTCGTCCTCGCGCTCAATTACGGCGCGCATGACGAAATGACGCGGGCGGTGCGGGATATCGCCCATGCGGTCAAAGCCGGGCGGCTCGACCCCGACGATGTCGACGCCAACGCAATCGAATCGCGGCTGGATACCAGTGGCTTGCCACCACTCGACCTGTTGATCCGCACGTCCGGGGAGCGCCGCCTTTCCAACTTCCTGCTCTGGCAGGCGGCTTATGCCGAATTGTTGTTCGTCGACACCTTGTGGCCGGATTTCGACGGCGAAAAATTGGCGGCGGCCATCGCGGACTTCGGCAGCCGCGAACGCCGTTTCGGCGGCCGGTAATCGGCACGATGGCATCGCCCATGTCCGAGCTGCAGAAACGAATTGCTTCCGGAATCGTCATGATTGCGGTGGCGCTCGGCGCGCTCGTCCTCGGCGGTTACGTGTTTTGGGCGCTGATTTCCCTCATGGCTGTCCTGATGATGCGGGAATGGGCAGGCATGATGAAGGCCCCTCGCTGGAAAACCGCGCTGGCAGTGGGGCTTGTCCTCGCCATGCAGGCCTATGCCTTACTGTTCGTCAACAGCCGCTATCTGGCAGCCTATCATGATCCGCTGGTTGCGCAGGCCGTGGACCTGACCGGATCGGCCGCGATATTGCTGGCGGTCGTGACGTTCAGCGCCCGGCTGGGGGCAGGGATGTTATATGTCGTGTTGCCCGCAATGGCGATTATCTTCCTGCGCCAGCAGGAGAACGGCATCGCCCTGACTTTGTGGATGCTGGTGATCGTATGGGCGACGGACATCGGCGCCTATTTCGCGGGGCGTGCGATCGGCGGGCCGAAACTCGCCCCCAAGATCAGCCCTAATAAGACATGGGCGGGGCTGGTCGGCGGCATGTTAGCGGCGCTGGTCATCGGCCTCGCCATCGCCTGGAGCACCGGGCTTCCCCACATGCTGTGGCTGCTCGGCGCGCCGTTGGCGGTCGCGGCACAAGCCGGGGATCTGTTTGAAAGCTGGCTGAAGCGTATATCGGGTGTAAAGGATAGCGGTCGCATATTGCCCGGCCATGGCGGCGTGCTGGATCGCCTGGATGGGGTGGTACCCGTTGCGATACTGGTCGCCGCGGGCGTCGCGATGAAGGGGGCACTGCATGGAGCAGCGTAGCGTCACGATATTGGGAGCGACCGGATCGATCGGCACCTCAACGCTCGATCTGATTGAACGCAATCCCGATCGCTTCCGCATCGAAGCGCTGACCGCGCAACGCGACGTTGCCGGTCTGGCGGATGCCGCGCGGCGCACCGACGCAAAACTGGCGGTTATCGGCGACCCCGGCCTCTATAACGACCTCAAGGCCGCCCTGGCGGGCACCGGCATCGATATTGCAGCCGGCCCGGATGCCATTGTCGAGGCGGCGGGCACCGGGGCCGACTGGACGATGGCGGCAATCGTCGGCACGGCGGGCCTTCGGCCGGTAATGGCCGCGTTGAAACGGGGTGGCATCCTCGGCTTGGCCAATAAGGAGTCATTGGTATCGGCCGGCAGCGTTGTAACCGAAGCGGCGCGCGCTTCGGGCGCCACCATGCTCCCCGTCGACTCGGAGCATAATGCGGTTTTTCAGTGCTTCGATCAGGCGGCACCCAGGAATATTCGCAAGGTGACGCTGACCGCCAGCGGCGGGCCGTTCCGTGACTGGTCCGTCGAGGCGATGCGCGCCGTCACGCCCGCGCAGGCGGTCAAGCATCCCAACTGGTCGATGGGCGCGAAGATCTCGGTCGATTCCGCGACCTTGATGAACAAGGGTCTGGAACTGATCGAGGCGTTCCACCTCTTCCCGCTGGAATCGCACCAGTTCGACGCCATCATCCACCCGCAATCGGTGGTTCATGCTCTGGTCGAATATATCGACGGATCGGTGCTCGCGCAGCTGGGCAGCCCCGATATGCGCACGCCTATCGCCCATTGCCTGGCCTGGCCGGAACGGATCGATACGCCCTGCAAGACGCTGGATCTCGCGGCCTTGTCGCGGCTGGATTTCGCCGCGCCCGATCCGGTGCGCTTTCCCGCGCTGACGCTGGCGATGGCCGCGCTGGCGGCCGGCGGCGCTCGCCCCGCGATCCTCAACGCCGCAAATGAAGTCGCGGTCGCGGCATTCCTTGCAGGTCAGATCGGCTTCCTGGACATTGCGGCGACGGTAAACCGCACCCTGGATCACTACGATCCCGCCGCGCCGGCCGACATTGAGTCCGTGCTGGCGATTGACGCCGAGGCCCGGGCGATCACGCGCTCGACGATGAAAGCTCTCGCAGCATGACAAGTCAGCCTGGGATCATCTTCACAATCTTGAGTTTTCTGCTTGTTATCGGCCCGCTGATTTTCGTCCACGAGCTCGGCCACTATGCGGTGGGACGGATGTGCGGCGTGAAGGCCGACGCCTTCTCGATCGGCTTCGGTCGCGAGCTTATCGGCTATACCGATCGCCGGGGCACACGCTGGAAACTCGGCTGGCTGCCGATGGGCGGCTATGTGAAATTCGCGGGCGACATGAACCCCGCCGGGGTCCCGTCGCCCGAATGGCTGGCGCTGCCGGCAGACGAGCGTGCCCGGACCTTTCAGGCCAAGAAGGTCTGGCAGCGGTTCCTGATCGTCTTTGCCGGACCCGCGACCAATTTTCTGGTGGCGATCGCCATCTTCATGGCTTTTTTCCTGGCCTATGGGCAGCCGCGTACGCCGCCTGTCATCGCCGGGTTTGCGGAAACCTCACCAGCGGCAAAGGCCGGGCTGAAGATCGGCGATCGTATCACCGCCGTCGCGGGCCGGCCTATCGAGACGTTCGACGACCTGGCCGACATCATCCGCTTCCGGCCGGACGAGCAGATTCGCATCGATTATTTGCGGGCAGGGCGGCCGGGCGCTGTCACACTGACCACGCTGGCCGATGTCGAGCGCGATCGCTTCGGCAACGAATTCCGTAAAGGGATGATCGGCATCGCGTCGGGCCAGCAGGTGGTGGTACCGATTTCGCTGATCGATTTGCCCGGCGCGGCCACCAAACAAACGTTTACGATCGTGCGCACGATCGTCGATACGCTGGGCCAGATCATCACTGGCCGACGCTCCGTCAAGGAACTGGGCGGTCCGCTGAAGCTGGCGCAGGTTTCCGGCCAACAGGCGACCCTGGGCTTCGCCAACACGGTTTTGTTGATGGCGATCATTTCGATTAATCTCGGATTCATCAATTTGTTGCCAATCCCCATGCTCGATGGGGGGCATCTCGCTTTCTATCTGTTCGAAGGGGCTGCGCGCAGGCCGGTGCCCGAAAGGGCTATGGAATGGGCGTTTCGCTCCGGATTGGCCGTGATTTTGTCCTTCATGATCTTCGTTACGCTGAATGATCTTTTTTCCTTCGGAGCGTGGAAGAGGCTTGCCGGGTTGATCGGTTGACGATGATCGGGCAGTGCATGCGCACGGAGAGGCCGTCCCCATGTCGGGCCGGCGCTTACGACTATTATATAGAGGGCGGGAACGCGTGACGGCGACGACGGCGAAATTCAATCGGACGCAGATCATCCCGGCGCTTCTCGTCGGCACGATACTGGGTGGCATGGCCCAACCGCTGCTGGCCCAGAATGTGGCGCCTGCGGCAGCCCCGGCGCCGGCCGCGCCGGTTGCGGGCCCTGCGGCGGGATCGGGCATCATCAAATCGGTCGGCGTCGCCGGCGCGCAACGGCTCGAGGCCGAAACGGTCAGATCCTATGTGAAGCTGCGGGCGGGCGATCCCTATACGCGCGAAGGCCTCGATCAGGCGCTCAAGGATCTCTACGCGACGGAATTGTTCGCCGATGTGCAGATTCGCGACGACGGCACCGGCAATCTGACGATTCAGGTCCGCGAGAACCCGGTGATCAACCGGATCGTGCTGGAAGGCAACAAGCGCATCAAGGCGGAGAAGATCAACCCCGAGATCAAGCTTGCCCCGCGCCAGATCTTCACCCGCTCCAAGGTCCGCGCCGATGTCGGCCGCATCATCGAACTGTATCGCCGCCAGGGCCGCTTCGCAGCGACCGTCGAGCCCAAGATGGTGCTGCTCGATCAGAACCGCGTCGACATCATCTTCGAGATCCATGAGGGTGACAAGTCCAAGGTCCGCAAGATCAACATCATCGGCAACCAGAAGTTCTCCGATGGCCGGCTGCGCGGCGAAATGGTCACCAAGCAATCGGGCCTCACCAAGATCTTCTCGTCGGGGACCAGCTACGATCCCGATCGCATGTCTTACGATCAGCAGAAGATGCGGCAATTCTACCTGACCAACGGCTATGCCGATTTCCGGGTCGTTTCCGCCGTCGCCGAGCTGACGCCGGACAAGAAGGATTTCATCATCACATATGTAGTGGAGGAGGGCGACCGCTACAAATTTGGCGACGTCGATCTGGTCAGCGAAATCCGCGACATCAAGGCGGAGGGCTTCAAGCATCTGCTGCCGATGCACAAGGGCCAGTGGTATAACGCCAAGCAGGTCGAGGACACCGTCGACACGATCACCGAGGCGACCGGCCTGCTGGGCTTTACGCCCGACGTGCGCCCGGATTTCCAGCGCGACAAAGACGCGAAGACAATGGGCGTCACGTTCAAGATCGCGCAGGCGCCGCGCGTCTATGTCGAACGCGTCGATATCAACGGCAACACCCACACCAAGGACAAGGTTGTCCGCCGCGAATTCCGCCTGGCCGAAGGCGACGCGTTCAACAGCTTCAAGGTCAAGCGCTCGCGTGACCGCATCCAGTCGCTGGGCTTCTTCCAGGAGAAACTGGAAGTCGAGCAAAAGCCTGGCTCGGCGCCGGATCGCACGATATTGGAAGCCAATGTCGAGGAAAAATCGACGGGCGAACTGCAGGTTTCGGCCGGCTATTCCAGCCTTGAAAAGTTCATCGTCGATCTGTCGATCAAAGAACGCAACTTCATGGGCAAGGGCCAGGAAGTCCGCGCCAGCGTCAGCTACTCGACCTATTCGAAGTCGGTCGATCTGGGCTTCACCGAGCCCTATCTGTTCGATCGCAACATCGCGGTCGGTTTCGACGTTTTCCGTCGCGACTATAATTCGTTCCAGTTTCAGGGCACGGATCGCAATACGACCTATCAGCAAACCACGACCGGTTTTCAGATACGCGCTGGCCTACCGTTAACGGAATTCGTGACCTTGGCCGTTCGTTATGGGCTGAATTACGACAAGGTCACGCTCGATAAGGCAACTTACTATAAAGACACTAATGGTGACGGGATTCTCGACACGTGCGATCCCTTGATAGCGGGCCGTTATCTATGCGACGCGCTGGGCAATCGCCTCACCTCGTCGGTGGGTTATTCGCTTGTTTTTGACAATCTGAACAACCGCCTCAAGCCGACGCATGGGCAACGCGCCGTGTTCAGCCAGGATTTCGCGGGCTTGGGCGGCGATGTCCGGTATATTCGAACGTCCTTCGAAGCCACCAAGTATCGTGGCCTTGGTTCGGGCTTCGTTTTGTCGGCGGCGGTTGAAGGCGGCTACATCAAAGGGTTAGGGCAGGACGTCCGCCTCACGGACCGCTATTTCCTTGGTGAACCAGAGATGCGCGGCTTTGATATTCGCGGCGTAGGTCCACGCGTCCGACGCTATCCCTACGATCAAACCACAATGCCAGTAACATTGCTGACGGATAAAAATAGTTACACAGACGATGCTATCGGCGGCAATGCTTACTATAAAGCCCGGCTCGAACTTGAATTGCCACTGGGGAATGGCGCGCGTGAACTTGGTTTGCGGCCTTCGATCTTCATGGATGTTGGAGCCGTCTTCAACGTTCGAACACCTGACACGGGCAACGCTTGCCCAGACTTGTCAAATTGTCCGGTAACGTACCGCACTATTCCCAATCTGTTTTATACCGATTCGTCACATTCGACGACAACGACATCGAATCCGACCGGAACTCTCGATCCGGTCCAACAGCCTTTACCCGCTTACAAGGAAGCATTCTTCGGAAACACTCCGAAGCCTCGCCTTTCCGTCGGCTTCGGCGTCAACTGGAATTCGCCGTTCGGTCCGTTCCGCATCGATATTGCCAAGGCCCTGCTGAAGCAGCCAGGTGACGCAACGAAACTCTTCACATTCAACGTAGGGACACAGTTCTAATGAAGCTCATCACGAAAATCACGATGCTGGCTGCCACGGTTGCGGCCGTTCCCCTGATGGCAGCAGCCCCTGCACCGGCCGTCGCCGCCGGCCAGAGCGTCGCTGTCGTCAATCTCGATCAGGCGCTCGGCCAGTCGGCTGCGTTCAAGGGCGCCGCGACCCAGATCCAGACGACTTACAAGACGCAGATCGCAGCGGCTCAGGCCCGTCAGACCGCGTTGCAGGCCGAACTGAACCCGCTCCGCGCGGAAATCGAAGCGATGCAGCGTAATCCCGCTACCACGAAGGCCGCGCTCGACGCCAAGGTCGCCGCGTTCCAGGGCAAGGTTCAGGCCGGTCAGACCGAACTGCAGCGCCTGTCGATTCCGTTCGCTCGCCCGACCGAATATGTCAAAGAGCAGATCAACGCGAAGCTGGAAACCGCGCTGAAGAATGCGATGACCGCGAAGAACGTCAATCTCGTCATCTCCCCCGAAGCCGTCATGGCGATGCAGGGCACGGCCGATCTGACGACGGACGTGATCGCGCAGCTCAACGCGCTGATCCCCAGCGTATCGATCACGCCGCCCGCCAACTGGCAGCCTGGTCAGGGGCAGGCCGGTCCGGCACCTGCCGGACGCTGATCGCGTCAAATGACGGACGCATCTGAAAAGACCGTGCTTGGCCCGCTGGATATCCGGCGGGTCATGGCAGCCATTCCGCATCGCTACCCGATGCTGCTGGTCGATCGCGTCGAAGAACTGGTGATCGACGATCGCATTACGGCGATCAAGGCGGTCACGATCAATGAACCGTTCTTCAATGGCCATTTTCCGGGCCGTCCGATCATGCCGGGCGTGCTGATCGTCGAGGCGCTGGCGCAGGCCGCCGGCGTGCTCGCGGTCGAATCGCTCGGCCTCGCGGGCAGCGGCAAGCTCGTCTATTTCATGTCGATCGACGGCGTGAAGTTTCGCACCCCGGTCGAGCCGGGCATCCTGCTGCGGCTGGAGGTCGCCTTCGTCCAGAAACGCGCGAGCGTCTGCAAGTTCGAAGGCAAGGCCTATATCGGTGACAAGCTCGCCGCCCAGGCCGATTTCACCGCAATGATCGCCGATCCGCCGAAGGATTGAGGTGCGCCTTCCTCCACCGTCATGCTGAAACAGGTTCAGCATGACGGCAGGTAGGAGCGCTACACGCGCTTCCCCAGCCAAGCCTCCAGATCCCCTGGCCGGTTGATATTTACCGGCTCCGCTTCCAGTTCCACCCGTCGCGCTCCCACATGATCGATCCAAGTCCGCATTGACAGATCTTCGGCGGACGCTAGCCAGTCGGCAAGTACGCTCCCAAGTGTCGACGGCCACGACCCCAGCAAAGGCTGCCCCCTAACCACGGCAAGCCCCGGTGCAAGGCGTTCAGCAAGATCGAGCGGCAAATCCGGAAGATCGCAGCCGCTGGTCAGCACCCTATCAAAGCCATTCTCGCCGGCATGGATCAGCGCCCCTGCCAGCGCCCCCAGCGGACCCATGCCAGGGCGCGGCCGATCCTCGACGGTAACCAGCCCCGGCCATTCGCGCCCGACCACCATCACCATCGCGCATTGCCCGCGCAGCCGCGCGGCGACATGATCGATCATCGGCATGCCATCGATCAACGCAACCGCCTTGTCGGACCCGAACCGCCGTGCCGCGCCGCCCGCGAAAATGGCGCCGGCGATCATGAAAAACCGCCGGTCTTGTCAAGGCGGACGCAAGCTAGTAGAGGCCGCGCTTCGCTTCCCCGGCTGGTCGGAAACCAGTCAAACATCTGGAGCCACAGGTTCATGAAAAAAGATATCCACCCCGATTATCATATGATCAAGGTGCAGCTCACCAACGGCACCGTCTATGACACCCGTTCCACCTACGGGAAAGAGGGCGACACGCTCCTCCTCGACATCGATCCTTCGGTGCACCCGGCCTGGACCGGTGGCCGTTCGAGCCTGCTCGACACAGGTGGCCAGGTTGCCCGCTTCAACAAGCGTTTCGGCGGTCTCTCGCTCAGCAAGAAATAAGCCTCGGTTTAGTTCTCTGCGGCACAAGATGGCTGGGCAATCGCCCGGCCATTTTTGTTTGAAGTCATGATCGACGGGGAAATGCGATGACCCTGTACCGTAAACTGCGCGTGGTGGTCTTCTGGGCCAACACGCTCTTCACCTACGTCAGCGCGCTGATGCCCGGCAATATGGCGCCGACACTGGGCTCGACCGACAAAGTCGACCATATAACGGCATTCCTGACCTTGTCCTTGCTGTCGCGACTTGCTTATCCGGGGCGGCCGTTATGGGTGACGGGCCTCGCCCTGAGTTTTTTCGGGGCATTCATCGAATTCAGCCAGGCCATCCCATTCATCCACCGCGATGCTGACGTGATGGATTGGGTGGCGGACACAGCGGCGATCGTCATCGGGCTGGCGGCAACGCACATCATCGAGGTGCTGGCGCCGAAGCTGTTCGCCCGGTGATGGCGGAGAGGGTGGGATTCGAACCCACGGTAAGCTTGCACCTACGGCGGTTTTCAAGACCGCTGCCTTAAACCACTCGGCCACCTCTCCGCATTCGCCGGAGCGAGGGAGCGCCATATCCCCGGTGCGGCCTTTCGTGCAAGTCATGGGATCAAAGGATTTCGTCTCTGATCGCGGCTGTGGCAAGCAGGGTCCGGACAAAGGGGACGACATGCGCATATCATGGCACGGACTATTTCCGGCCGCGGCCATCTGCCTGGCGTTGCTCGCGGCACCGGGATCGGCCCAGATCGTCGAACCGGACGCGGCGCAAATCGCTGACGATGCCCAGGCGCCCGAAGTTGCCGCATCGCCGGCGCCGTCGCCCGAAAATGCCGGCCTGCAGGCGTTTCTGCCCAGCTTGCGCCCGCAGGCGATTGCGCTCGGCATCGATCCGGCTCTGTTCGACCGAACCATAAAGACGCTGACCTTCGACGATCGGGTGATCCGCCACGATCGATCGCAGCCGGGTGGCAATCCCACCAGCGTCAGCAGCAGCGTCCCCGATTTCGCGCCTTATGCCGCTGCCCATGTCGATAATGTCCGTATTTCCATGGGGCGATCACGCTATGCCGCCCTACGGCCCTCGCTGACGAATATCGAGCGCAAGAGCGGTGTGCCTGAACAGATCATGCTCGCCATCTATGGCCACGAATCGGGCTATGGCGGATTTACCGGGCGTTTCGATCTCCTCCAGTCGCTGGCGACCCTGGCCTATGAAGGCCGCCGGCGTGATCTGTTCAGCGCGGAGTTTCTGAACGCGATGCTCCTGCTCCAGCGCGGCGTGCCGCGGTCCACGCTGCGCGGAAGCTGGGCGGGGGCGACCGGCTATCCGCAATTCCTGCCGAGCGTCTATTTGCGGCTCGGCGTCGATGGCGACGGCGACGGCAAGGTCGATATCTGGAATAACGAGGTCGATACGCTGGCGTCGATCGGCAATTATCTGCGTGACGCCGGCTGGAAGGCAGATACGCCCTGGGGCGTCGCGGTGCGCGTGCCGGATACGCTCGATCGCACCTCCATCGTTTCCCTCATGCGCGCGCCGACCTGTCCCCGCGTCCATGCCCGCCACAGCCGCTGGCTGACGATCGCCGAATGGCGCAAGCTCGGCGTGTTGATGGTCGGCAACCCCGTGCCGACGGAGGATGAACTGGCGATGCTGATCGAACCGGACGGGCAGGGGCGCACGGCCTATCTGATCACCACCAACTTCCAGTCGATCCTCGACTATAACTGCTCGAATTTCTATGCGCTCTCGGTGGGACTGCTGGGCGACGCCATCCGTGAGTGAGGTGACTCATAACACATATTCCGTCACCCCAGCGAAGGCTGGGGTCCATGGCTCTTTCAGCGAGCGCGCCTTTTTTGGCGATAGACATGGGCCCCCACCTTCGCTGGGGCGACGTGATTTGGGATTGGCCCTCACGCTCTTCCTCGCCGCCTGCGGTGGAGGTGTCCGTCCACATCACCCGCCGCCGTCCAGACAACACACCTATCCATCAAGGCCGCTCTCAGGCCCCGTCAGCGACACGCCGATGAAGGTCGGCAAACCCTATCAGGTCGCCGGGATCACTTATTATCCCGCGGACGATCAGACGTACGACCAGGTCGGCCTCGCGTCCTGGTATGGCGGGCAATTCCACGGCGGGCCCACCGCCAATGGCGAGCTGTTCGACATGGATCGCGTCGGCGCGGCGCACAAGACCTTGCCCTTGCCCTGCTATGTCGAGGTGACCGCGCTCGACACGGGCCGCACCGTGCTCGTCCGCATCAATGATCGCGGGCCGTTCGTTGCCAACCGGATCATCGATCTTTCGCGGCGGACGGCGCAATTGCTGGGCATCGAACGCACCGGCGTTTCGCGCGTGCGGGTGCGGCGCGTCTATCCGTCCGATGAGGACCGGCTGGCGCTGCGATCTGGCCGGCCGGCATCGGAACGGCCCTATGCGACGAGCGGCGAACTCGCGCTGCTCAATCAGCGATTCGCGGTGCGCGCGCCCGATCCGGTAGCGCCGCCGCGCATCGCGGCCGCTGTCCCCGACGCGGCCGTGCCGGTCCGGCTTCTTCATCCAGGTGACGGCGGTCGGCGATCGCCGCAAGGCCGAGGATATCGCGGAATTGCTGGCCGGCCGGGTGGAACCGGTGGCTACCCTGTGGCGCGTGCGGATGGGGCCATATCGAAGCGAAGATGAAGCAATGACGGTGCTGGCGCAGGTCCAGCGCCAAGGCTATCAGGATGCCAGGCTGGTGCGCATCGCCGGCAATTGATCACGCAGGGAATGGATAAGAACGCAATGAAGCATGAAAAGATCGCTCTTTTCTCGGCCCTTGCCGCACTCGCGCTGCCCGTGCAGGCGGCTGCACCGCCCTTCGACACGCCTGCGCCGATCGCCTTCATGAAGGATCTGTCGTCGGGCGCGATCCTTTTCGCCAAGGATCCCGATCGCCGGATGCCGCCGGCGTCGATGGCGAAGATGATGACCGTCTATGTCGCGTTCGATCTGATCCAGAAAGGCGAACTCAAGCTCGACCAGATGATCACCGTGCGGCCGGAGACGTGGAAGCAATGGCATGGGCCGGCCGCCGGTTCGACGATGTTCCTGTCACCCGGAGAACAGGTCAGCGTCGCCAATCTGCTGTTTGGGATCGTCACGCTTTCCGGCAATGATGCCTGTGTCGTGCTCGCGGAAGGCATTTCAGGCACCGAACCCGCGTTCACGGCACTGATGAACCGCCGCGCGCAGGAAATCGGCCTGACCAATTCGCATTTCGGCACGTCGAACGGCTGGCCGGACAATGGGGTCACCTATGTCACGGCGCGCGACCTTGCGAAGCTCGCCGAAGCGACGATCACCAATTATCCGAAACTTTATAAGGTGTTCTACAGCCGCCCCAATTTCACCTGGGGCAAGACGATGGGCAGCGGCGCCGACATCACGCAGGCCAATCGCGATCCGCTGCTGGGCCGTGTCGCCGGCGCGGACGGCCTGAAGACCGGCCATACCGATGAGGCCGGCTATGGCTTTACCGGATCGGCCGAGCAGCAGGGCCGTCGGCTGGTCCTCGTGTTGGCGGGACTTGATTCGGCCGGCGCACGCATCGATCAATCGGTGTCGTTCATGAACTGGGGCTTCCGCGCCTGGCAATCTAAGAAGCTGGTCGCCAAGGGCACCAGGGTGCAGGTCGCCGAAGTGCAGCAGGGCGACGCCAGCGAAGTCGGGCTGATCGCGCCGAAGGATCTCGCCGTAACGATCCCGGCGGGCCTCGGCAGCGATCTTAAGACCAAGGTCGTCTATCAGGGCCCGGTCGCGGCGCCATTCAAGGCCGGCGACCATATCGCGGATCTGGTGATAACCGCCCCCGATATGCCCGAACAGCGCCTGCCGCTGGTCGCGCAGAACGATGTCGGCAAGGCCGGCTTCTTCGGTCGGATCTGGGCAGGGCTGCGCTGGTTGCTCGGGCTGTCCTGATCCCGACCGATGGCGGGGCGCTTCATCAGTCTTGAAGGCGGCGAGGGGGTCGGCAAGTCAACGCAGGCGCGGCGACTGGCGGATGCCCTGCGCGCGCGCGGGATC
>Ga0105248_10005091_pt1 | contig 14502 bp, 11 predicted proteins | sample KBSS34metaG_FD_81524 | JGI IMG/M metagenome (GOLD analysis project Ga0105248, IMG submission 81524) | Switchgrass rhizosphere microbial communities from Kellogg Biological Station, Michigan, USA - KBS S3-4 metaG | ecosystem: Host-associated > Plants > Roots > Rhizosphere > Soil | place...
AACGGCGGCAACCAGTTCCATGGAGCCGCTTACGAATATCTGGCGAACCGCAATCTGAACGCCGTCGATCAAGCCTTCGCGCGCATCGGAGTCCGCTCCAACCCGCGCTTCGATTCGAACGTGTTCGGCGGCTCCGTCGGCGGTCCGATCCTCAAGAACAAGCTCTTTTTCTACGGCCTCTACCAGTACAATCCCACCGGCCAGGCGACCACGCCTTCTCCGGTCGAGTCGCCCACCGCCGCCGGATACACGGCTCTCAGCGCCATCCCGGGCCTCTCGCAGACCAATCTAGGAGTCCTGCAAAAGTACCTGCCGGCCGCGCCCACATCGAATCAGACGACCACCGTTAATGGCGTGTCGATTCCCCTCGGAATCCTGCCGATCGTCGCTCCCAACTACTCCAACGAAACTATTTGGCTGGTCAACATCGACTACAACATTTCAGGCAAGGACCAATTACGTGGCCGTGACGTCAACGAGTCCAGTCTCTATAAAACTAGCCCGTCACTGCCGGCGTTCTTCCAAGGCCGCAACATCGACCGCCATCTATTCATGCTCGAAGAGCTGCACACCTTCACGCCCACCCTGCTGAATGAAGTGCGCCTCGGCTACACCCGTTCGAACGACAACATTCCGTCGGGCAACTACACCTATCCGGGCCTCACCGCGTTCCCGAATATCGTGATCCAAAACGATCTGGGCGTGCAGATCGGCCCCGCCCCCGGGTCCCCGCAAGCGACGGTTCTCAACACCTACCAACTGATCGACAACATGACTTGGACCAAAGGCCGCCACACCCTCAAGTTCGGCGCCGAAGGACGCAAGTACATCAGTTCCATCCGCCTCACCGGAAACGTGCGCGGAGACTACGAATACTCCAACCTCCAACGCTTCCTGCTGGACCAGAGTCCAGACTTGTACGACCAGCGCGCCGGCGATGCCGGACCCTTCTCCGGCAACTCCATCAGCTCCTCGTTTTTCATCAACGATCAATATCGGATGCGCCCGAATTTCACCGTCAACGTGGGTTTGCGCTACGACTACCAAGGCATTTCCGCGGGCGACAAGCTGCAAACCCTGAACGCCATCGCCAGCGTCCCCGGCCTGATCTCGTTCCAGGCCCCCACGCCGCACTTAGATTGCTTCGCTCCCCGCGTCGGACTCGCGTATTCGCCCGGCAACAGCGGCCGCACCTCCATCCGCGCCGGATTCGGCTTGAGCTACGACAAGTCGTTTGACAATTTGAGCGTGAACCTGCCGCCTCCCGAACTGTCCAACGTCATTACCAGATCGTTAAAAATATTAGTCCCGAATTTTCTGGCCAACGGCGGCATCCAGCCCACGACCGGCTTCACCACTTACACGACGGCCGCCGCCGCGCAGGCTGCGACCGCCAACTACAAACAAGCTCAATACGTGATGCCCTACGCGCTCAACTGGAACTTCGGCATCCAACATGTGTTTCACAACGACTACACTCTCGAAGTGCGCTATCTAGGCACCAAGGGCGTCCATCTTCCGGCACAGAGCTGGCTCAACTACGGCCCGGTCGCCACGCCAGCCTTGAATATCCCGACATTCTTGACCATGCCCAGCGCGCAGACACTCGCTGCCCTGCCGCACACCACCAACGACCTTTACAACATCGATTCCGTGCTGCCGCCGTGGCGTGCCAACTTCGATGGCCTGCCCATCACTTCTTATCTATTCCGCGGTAATTCGATCTATCACGGCTTGGCCACCGAATTTTCGCGCCGCTTCTCCAAAGGTTTGTTCTTCAAAACCGCCTATACCTGGAGCCATGCCCTCGACGACAGCACCGCTGACGTCAAGAGCACGCTACTAGCCCCGCGCCGTCCGCAGGATTTTACCGACATGACATCCGAGTGGGGAACGTCCTTCCTCGACCGCCATCACCGCTTGACCCAAACCGTGATTTGGGACACGCCGTGGTTCAAGAACAGTTCCCACAAGCTCGCTCGCTATGCGCTGGGCGGCTACGTATTGAGCGGAACCTACACGTTTGAGTCTCCGCAATACGCCACCGTGCAAAGCGGCCTCGATGCAAACCTCAACGGTGATTCCGCCGGCGACCGCGCCATCGTGAATCCCAACGGCGTGCCCAACACCAGCAGCGGCGTGCGCGCGGTCGACGCCAGCGGAGCGACTGTCGATATGGGCGATTCGTCAACCGTAGCCTACATCGCCAACAATCCCAATGCGCAATATATTACCGCCGGCTATGGCGCCCTCGCGACCAGTGGACGCAACACCCTGGCCCTGCGGCCCATCAATAACTTCGACCTCCAGATCAAGAAAGTATTCGCTATTGGCGAAGGCAAACGTTTAGAATTCGGCGCGCAACTGTATAACGCCTTGAATCACCCGCAATATACCGCCGGATATATCAACAATGTGCTGCAGACTCAGACCCTGGGCGCCTCCCAACAGAATGTTCTGATCCCCGGCAACCCCTTGTTCGACCGCCCAGACCAAGCCTTTAGCAGCAATCCGCGCTTCATTCAGTTAACTGCCCGCTTCCAGTTTTAGGCGGCGCAAATTACAAAAGTTTCACTGAAACCCTTGATCGGCTCGTAAGTTATTGAAAAGTAACAACCAAGCCGCGCCCATTGGGCAGGTGGGCAAAAATTTCTTTTTGACGGGATTGTAACCAGACTGTTGTACACTTACCGTGGCGAAGGTATACTAACGGTAATCTCTCTGTAATGGGAAGGTTAGCCCATTTAGATGCAGAAAGTACTATGTTAGTTACGCAAACTTTGGTGGTAGTGCAGTCGAATCCCCCCGCTGGGCACCCCCAGGCAGGCTTTCCACTTCACAGCCCTTTATTCACCGGACCAATAACATTCGATAGTCAATTCGGCCTACCGGCCGGAAATTTGATCGAACCAAACCCATGGAGGCCTTAAGATGAATACTTTATCGAAAGCCGCGAGACTCACGTTGCTCTCCGCGGCCATTATTCTTCTGGCGCTTACCGGCGTGCCAAAACTCAGCGCCCAGGCGACAGATGCAAACCTTGTCGGAATCGTAGTTGACCAGACCGGCTCCGCGGTCCCCAACGCATCCGTAGAAATCAGCAACACCGCTACCAACGTGAAGCTGACAACCATGACCGCCGCCAGCGGCGAGTACCGTTTCAACAATCTGCCGGCCGGCGCCTATGATCTCAAGATCACGCGCACTGGCTTCACAGTCGTGTCCTTGCGCAACGTTTTACTGTCACTCAACAAGACCGCCACACAGAATGTGACACTCGCGGTAGGCGACGTAACCACCGTGGTGGACGTGACCGAGACCGCTGCGCTGATTGACACCACCACCGCTCAGGTGGGTTCGAATTTCCAGGAGCGCGAAGCTCTTGATACGCCGTCGTCCGGCTTGCCTACAGGCGTATTAAACCTTTCCCTGCTCGGCGCGGGCGTGGCCACCGCCGGCGGCATCGGGCTAGGTGACGGCCCCTCGGTTGGCGGCCAGCGTCCCCGCAATAATAGCTTTAGCGTAGAGGGCGTAAATAACGACCGGCGCGACGTCACCGGTCACACCACCGACATCCCCAACGAGGCGGTTTCGGAATTTTCCATGCTGCAGAATCAGTTTTCGGCTGAGTTCGGCGGTGGCACCGGCGGGCAGTTCAACACCGTCATCCGCAGCGGCAGCAACCAGTTTCACGGCGCGGGTTTTGAATACTTACAGAATCGCAACTTGAACGCAGTAGATCAGTCCAGTGCCCGCGTCGGTATCCTCTCCAATCCCCGCTACGACCAAAACACCGTAGGCGGAGCCATCGGCGGACCCATCAAGAAAGATAAGTTGTTCTTCTACGGGCTGTATCAATACAATCCCACCGGCCAGGCGACTCCGCCCACCAGTCCTGTGGTAGCGCCCACCGCAGCCGGCTTCGCCACGCTGAACTCGCTGCCTGGTATTTCCAAGACCAATCTGGGCGTCTTGAACACCTACCTGCCGGTAGCGCCCACCCCTAGCGGCGATACGGTGACCGTGAATGGCAAAGTCATCCCCGTCGGTAATGTCCCCATCTCGCCGCCTTCGTTTATCAATATCAAAACCTATCTGGTCAGCATGGATTACAACGTGTCCAGCAAGGATACGATGCGCGGCCGCTTTATCAGCGAAGGTCACATAGGGTTTGACAGCTCCACCCTGCCCCCGCTGCCGGTCTTCTACACGGCCCGCACCACCACTTCCAAATTGCTGTCCTTCTCTGAATTCCACAATTTCTCGCCCACCATGCTGAACGAATTCCGCTTCGGCTACAGCCGCTACAACGACGACGATCCCTCCGGTGATTTTAAGTTCCCGGGCCTGGACCAGTTCCCGAACCTCACCATCGACGACTTGAATTCGGTACAGCTCGGCCCCTACAGCGTTACGCCGCAAGGAACCGTGCTCAACAACTACCAGCTGATCGACAACTTGAGCTGGACCAAGGGCAAGCATACCCTCAAGTTTGGCTGGGAAGGCCGGAAGTATATCAACGTCACCAATTTCACGCAGCGCCTGCGTGGCGATTATGAGTATTCGACGCTCCAAAACTATCTGAATGACATCACTCCGGACGTATTGAGTCAGCGCAACGTTGGCGCCGCTCTTTACTACGGCAACGCCATCAATTACGGGCTGTTCGCCAACGATTCATACCGTATGAGACCCAACCTTACGCTGAACGTCGGACTCCGCTGGGATTACCAGGGGGTTCCGGCCAGCGACAAGGAATGGGCTTTGAACTCCATCGCCAGCATTCCCGGAGTGATTCAGTTCCGCGCGCCGACGGCGCAGTTGAATGCCTTTGCTCCCCGCTTGGGTATCGCGTATTCGCCGGGCAACAGCGGCAAAACCTCCATCCGCGCGGGATTCGGCATGGCCTACGACAAAATCTTCGAGAACCTATCGACGAATAGTCGTCCCCCGGAATTGTCCAAGACCGTCGACAACACCGGAGCCGGTTCGCCGAACTTCCTGGCGAACGGCGGAATCCTTCCGGGTGCCGCGGGTACCCCCGCTTGCACGGACGCAGCATCCTGCCGGAAAATCACTTCGGCGTACCTCTACGATCAGCAGATCCCCTACGCGTTGTCGTGGAATTTCGGAATCCAGCACGTTTTCCACAATGACTATACCTTAGAGGTTCGTTACCTGGGCACGCATGGCGTACATCTGTTCACGCAGAACCAGATCAATAAGGTTTCCAAGGTGACGCCGTCTTTCTTCCTGCCGACGTATCTCACGGTTCCGACCGCCTCCAGCCTGGCCGGCCTCACCACCACCTTGGCTGCGATTCAAGCCAAGAGCGCATTTTCTCCCCTCTATCCGGGATTCAACTCGAATATTACCGCCTTCCCGACCCGCGGAAATTCGCGCTACAACGGCTTGGCCGTCGAGTTGACGCGCCGCTTCGCCCGGGGCCTGTTGTTCAAGACAGCTTATACCTGGAGCCACAACATGGACGACAGTACGGCCGATTTGTTCTCGACCCTGCTGTCCCCGCGCCGCCCGCAGGACTTCCAGAACCTCACCTCCGAATGGTCCAATTCGTTCCTCGACCGGCGCCATCGCTTTACCCACAACGTGGTCTACGACACGCCGTGGTTCAAGAGCAGTTCCAACAAATTTGCCCGGTACATACTGGGTGGATATGTCCTGAGCGGAACTTACACCTTTGAGTCTCCGCAATACGCCACCGTCCAAAGCGGCATCGATTCTAATCAGAATGGCGATTCCGCTGGAGACCGCGTCATCGTGAACGCCAACGGTACCGCGAATGTCGGCAGCGGCGTCAATGGCATCAACAGCGCCGGTCAAATTACGACCAGTGCCAGCGCCATTGTGGCTTACGTCGCCAAGAATCCGAACGCCCAGTACATCGTCGCGGGTTTGGGCGCGCTTGCCAACAGCGGACGGCAGACCATGCCGGTCGGCCGCATTAACAATGTGGACATTCAGGTCAAGAAGGCCTTCAATTTCGGCGAACAGCGCAAGTTCGAAATTGGCGTGCAAGCCTTTAATCTGTTTAACCACCCGCAGTATACTGCCGGTTATATCAATAACGTGCAGTTCCACGACAGCAACACCACGCGGAACAACTTGATCCCCAGCGATCCGGCCTTCAATCGCCCGGACCTGGAATATTCCAGCAATTCGCGGTTCTTGCAGCTCACGGCGAGATTCCAATTCTAATCTCGTTCTGACCGTTCCCCCAATCGCCCTGCCAGCAGCAATGCCGGCAGGGCGATTCCTTTTTAAGTGCGGTCGACGTGCAGGTTATTGGTTACCGAGAAGACTCCCGAAACTCCATTCGCCCGCAAGTAAGCCAGGTTCTTATCCATTTCCGTGGCGGCCGCGCCTTCCAGGAACACGTGCCCGTTGCGCACGATGATGTGGATGCTGGGAACCGCTTGCAGCGTGTAGCGCTCCATCCCCCCGTCCCCGTAAATAGCACGATAAACCGCGCGCCGGATGCGGTCGTCATTCGGCGACAGCGGCAGAACCTCGATCCGGTTCTCCACCCGCTCAACACCCTCAATCTGCTTCACCGCCTTCTCCGCATCCGACTTCAGATTGGGGCGCGTCACCTGGCCCATTAAGGTCACCGTGTTGCCGTCCACCTTATATTCGAAGTTGTCGAAGACGTTATAGAACGGCAACATCACCAGCTCATGACGAACTTCCTTTTGCAGGCGAATTTGGCTCTTGGGCGACGGGTCCCGTTGTCCCTGAGCCCAGAGTCCCCCGGCCATTCCCACCAGGAGCACGGCCGCGGGCAGCAAGCCTTTGAAGATAGGTTTCATATCGTAGCCTCCAGTCCAACACTGTGCATTTTTGGGGCCGATACAAGGGTGTGGCAAAAGCAGTCCACGTCAGGGGGGGTAAGTAAAGATGCCATAAAGCTTATTGCTTCTTAGCAGCGCTGGCAGGAACCGCCGCTTTCTTCGCGTTAACGGCAGGTTTGGCTGGCGCCGGCGGCGGCTTTACCAGCCAAGCCAGCCGCAAATAACCCGCGGCCGCGCGCAAGCGCACCGCCTCCTTAGTATCGTCAAACAGCGGCAGTAACTGCGGCATCAACGAGGGATCGTTGCGCGCCGCGATCGCATGCACCACCGCCGCCCGCACCGATGGATCCTTGTCGGTCAGAGCCTCCTTCAACGCGTCCAGCACCTGCGGACTAGGATCGTTCGCCAGCAGCACCGCGGTGGTAGCGCGTCCCGAGACTCCATTGTCGGACATAATCTCCTGCATCGAAGACACGCCCGCGCCCAGGCCCGGAACCGGCGCGAACCCCACGCCGTTCTTGATCGCGAACATCATCATGCCCTTGGGAACGTGCACCAGCCGCAGCGTATCGCGCTTCTGGGCCGTCAGGAAACTCGATTGCGTCTTGGCCTCGCGGCCCAGGATGGCCAGCAGCGCCGTGCGTCCGCGCGGGTCATCCAAGCCGTAGAGCGCCTTGGCGGCCGCAAAACTCACTTCCGGAGCCACATCGCGCAGGGCCTTGTCGAGCATGTCCGCCGTGCCTTTGTCTTTCAAGTCGACCAGGCTCGCCACCGCCGCCAGACGAACGTAAATGTCTCTGTCGGAGACCGCATTGTTGATCTGCGAGATGTACGGCTCACGCGGCCCAATCAGCCCCAACGCCGCCACCGCTTGCTTGCGGACATCCGGGTTCTTGTCCCCCAGCCCCGCGCCCAGCAGCAGATTTGCGCGATTTTCCTCAGGAGTGGGTGGAGGCGCCGCCGGCCCCACGTTCTGGCTCTGCCCCCAGGAGATCGACGCAACCCCAAAGACCAGTAAAAAGAACCTTCGCATCGCGCCCTCCTCCAGTGGATGTAGTTTAACCTAGCCCCAAGGCGGTGCGCACGCTCTCCACCGGCAAATCCTTCCAGTGGCGCCCCATGTTATCCAGGCTGGTGAAGGAGCGCGTCTCCATGCGGTCTATATACAGGCGCCCGTTGAGATGATCGATCTCATGCTGCAAGATGCGCGCGAACCAGCCGGAGGCCCGCAGCCGCTGCCGCTGCCCCTGCTCATCCAGATATTCAACGCTCACGCGCCGCGAACGTTTCACCAGTGCGCTGAAGCCGGCCACACTCAGGCAGCCTTCGAAGAACTCCACCGTCTCTTCGGAATACTCGACGATGTCCGGGTTGATCAGCACCAGGAATGGAACCGCCTGCCGCTCACGCTCCGCTAGTAACTCCGGCGCGATGCCGGTCAGATATTCCGCGCGATCTTCGATCACCGCAAGCTGGATCGGCAGCCCCACCTGCGGCGCCGCCAAGCCCACGCCCGGCGCGTCGCGCATCGTGTCGCGCATGTGTCCGATCAATTCCTGGATAGCCGGGAGAGCGATTTCCTCAGGCGTGAGGCGGCGGCCAATCTGCCGCAGAACCGGTTCCCCGGTTTGCACGATCTTGAGCCGCACCGGCGGATTCACTTGTCCCAAGCGTGGTGCTGCGGACCGGCATCGCGATCTTCGACGCGGTCATACAGGTGATCGTCACAGACCGTACCCAGCGCCTGGTTATACAGCGTGGTCATGCCCAAACCTTCGCGCAAGTCTTCGTCGAAGGCGTGCAGCGTCTTCAGGTGCGTGGCCAGCGCCGGAACTTCCTTGCCCGACGGCGTGCGCAAGAACATCTGGTAGCCGCCATGAATCAGCAGCGCGATCTCGCCACCTACCAACACCCCGGCTTTACCAATGGCAATTCCCATCTTGCCGTCGCCCAGATCTTCGGCGATCGCGCCGCAGCCGTCGCGCGTGACCAAGCAGCGCCCGGGCGATTGCATTTTGGCCGCGAAACCAAGTTCCTTCAAGCCGGCGACGCGCTCTTCAAAGGACTCAATCTTGGGCTTTGCATTACGAAAAAACATAGAATTTTTATTATAACGTCACTAGCCGAGTTCGGCCTGAATCGCCGCCGCGATACTGTGGGCAAAATGCTCCACGCGCTTCAGCTCCGGCCCCTCCACCATCACCCGCGCCAGCGGCTCGGTGCCGGAGAAGCGCACCAGAATGCGTCCTGCGTCGCCGAACTCCGCTTCCGCCGTGCGGATCTCACGGTTGGCCAGCGCCAGCTCTTCGAGCGGACGCTTATTCTTCACCCGCACATTCACCAGGAGCTGCGGATAGGTAACCAGTTCATGCGTGAGCGCATCCAGATCCTTCCCCGATTCGCGGATGGCCTCGAACACCCGCAGCGCCGTCAGCAGACCGTCCCCCGTAGTCGCGAACTTCCGGAAGATGATGTGCCCGCTCTGCTCGCCGCCCAGCGGTGCATGGCGCCGCTCCATTTCCTGCAGGACATATTTATCGCCGACGGGAGTACGCACCAGCCCAATGCCATGGCGCTGCAGCGCGCGTTCCAGCCCCAGGTTCGACATCACGGTCGCGATCACTTCGCTTAGCTGTCCGGCAGCGTGCATTCGCAGCGCCGTCACCAGCATCACCGCATCGCCGTCGATGATTTTGCCCGAATGCGAGACGAATAGCGCCCGGTCGGCATCGCCATCAAAAGCCACGCCCACATCCGCGCCCGTCTCCAGCACGCGTTTCTGCAAGCCTTCCAGATGCAGGGACCCGCAGTTCAAATTGATGTTCCGCCCATCAGGCGCGCAGCCAATGCAATCGACCACCGCCCCCAGCCGTTCGAACAGCGCCGGAGCTAAATAACTAGCCGCTCCATGAGCCGCGTCCACCACTATGCGCATCCCGTCAAGTCCCCCGGGCAGCGTGGCCGCCAGGTGCTCGATGTACTCGCTATCCAGGCCTTCATCCACCGTTAACGGCTTCGGAACCGCCGGCGTACCCGATGTCAGGAACGCGAAAAGATCCTGCTCCAGAACATCCTCTTGTTCGTCCGGCAGCTTGAATCCCGAATGATCGATGATCTTGATACCGTTGTCGCGATAAGGATTGTGCGACGCCGAAATCATCACGCCCGCTGCGAACGGTCCAGTGCGCGTAACGTGCGCGATGCCAGGAGTCGTAATCAGCCCCGCAAAGCGCGCCTCCACGCCACGGCTGGCCAGCCCTCCCGCCACCGCTTCGGCAATCGCCGGCCCGGACTCGCGCGTGTCCATCCCAATCACCACTTCGGGAACGCTGGCGATCGGCCCCGCCGCCGGATGATCCTTCACCCACTGGGCCAGCGCCACACCCACCGCGAACGTCGTAGCTGCGTCCAGCGGGTACTCTCCCGCGACGCCGCGCATACCATCGGTGCCAAAAAGTTGTCTCAAGATTGCGTTATCTTCCTCTCCGTTCGATGGTGAGCGTGACCGTCACCACCGGCGGCGATTCGAAGCGTACTTGCGGATCGTCCACGAACGCGTCCACCCGGTGTTCGCCGGATTGCGTGAGCGTCCGTAGATCGATGGGGTCGGTCTGCACCTGAGTGACCGCCGCGACGCGCGCCTCGGAACCAGCGATGCTCAAATTTTCCGGCGATACGCGCTTCGCCGCCAAACGATACCCTGCCGGTAGATTCCCGGAGAACTGCACTTCCACCGGCACGTTCTTGGCGGCCAGCCGGGTCAGGCGCAAGCGCAGTTGCGAGGGCACCGCGCGTAGAAACGTCACTCCGGGCGGCAGGTTGAGATTGATTTCCGAGATGGTGAACGTCCGGTCTTCGGTAGTCTTGACGTTCGCCAGATCGAACAGCACCACGGTTTCAGCCAGACTCGCAGCCGTCAAGCGCCCCGCCGTCCCCCGCAATTCAAGATGCACGTTTTCGGGAGAATTGCCGGTGACCATCCAACCCGTCGTCAGATTGCGGTAAACGATGGGCGCCGTGTAAGTGGTCACCACGTCGGGCGTCGAGGAAAACGCTAGCCACACCAGTACCGCCAGTAGCAGCGAGGCCAGCTTCCATCCGAGATTCTTGGGCATCCGCATGCGCTTAGGGCTCCGCCTGCTTCCAACGCGGCTCTGTCTGCGGATTGCCGGCATCTGCCTTTCCAGTGGTATGGCGGGTCAGACGTTCCTGCAGGCGTTCCATCGAAACGTCATTCTCCAGGTCGCCGCGGGCCGCAATCGCGATCTGACCGGTCTCCTCGGACACCACTACCGCCAGAGCGTCGCTTTCCTCGGTCACGCCAATGGCAGCCCGATGCCGTGTACCCATGCGGCGCAACATCACCGGGTTCGTAGTCAGCGGCAGGAAGCACGCAGCCGCAGCCACGCGATCCCCCTGGATGATCACGGCCCCATCGTGCAACGCCCCACCGCGCTCGAAGATCGAGCACAGCAGATCGCGCGACACCACCGCATCCAGGGCCACTCCGCTTTCAATGAAGGTGCGCAATCCAATGTCGCGCTCGATCACGATCAGCGCCCCGATTTTGGAATCGATCATGTTCTGCACGGCCAGGATAATTTCATCCGCGATTTCACGCCGTTCCAGTTGCCCTTCGAGCCCGAGCCAGCGAAAGCGCCCAATGCGCGACAGAAGCCGCCGGATCTCGGATTGAAACATCACAATCAACGCAAACGCCGAATAGGGCGCAATCCCCGCCAGAACCGTGCGCAGCAAATCCAGATGCGCCCACACCGAGACCAGGTAAACCGCCAGCAGCACGCCCAGCCCCGTCAGGATGTGAGCCGCATGGCGTCCGCGGATGATCACGACAAATTGATAGATCAAGATCGCCAGCGCCAGAATGTCCAGGACCGACCTGACCGTCAGCTTCGAAATGATGGGAAGCAGAAATGGCTGCATGATCTTCAAGGTAGGCGGACACCGGCCACCTTTCTCTAGTCTATTAGGAGTTCTTAATCTCCGTCCATAGTCGATCGCGTAATTTTTGCGAAGCCGCCGGCTGGGCCTCAAACCATTCACCACCCGCCAGCACCTCGGCAGCAGGATACAGCACCGGATCTTGCCGCATTTCCGCCGGCAGCTGACCATTCGCGCTCGCCGTGTGCGTCGCCCTGACGATTCCCGCCGCGACTTCCGGGCGCAATAAGTAGTTGATCCAGCGATGCGCGGCCTCAGCGCGCCGGCTTTCGCGCAGAATCACCACGTTATCGGCATAGCGCGGAAAGCCCTCCTTGGGAAAAGCGAACGCCAACTTGCCCGGCGCGGCGGCGATGGCCTGCGCAGCCGTCACGGCCCAAGCCTGCGCGGCCAGGACGTCGCCCGCGACAGCTTGATCGCGTACCTCAGCGTTCAAATAGGCGCGCAACAGCACCTTCTGCGCGAGCGCTTCGTTCTTCGCGGCCACCAGCTCCGCGGGATTCCCCGAGTTCAGCGAATGCCCCAGCTTTTTGAGACACACGCCCAACACCTCAGGTTCGTCGTCAAGCATAGTGAGCCGTCCCCGCAGCCGCCGATCCCACAAATCCGCCCACGACCCAGGAGGCGGCTGCAAGCTGCGCTGATAGAGAATTCCGGTCACACCATGCATGTAGGGAATGCTCCAGTGCAACTCCGGGTCCCAAGGAGGACTCTGGAACTCCGGCGCCAGCGCGCTCACGTTCGGAAGCAGCGCATGATCGAGTGGCGCCAGCAACCCCAGCGCCCGCATCGGTGCAATGAAATCTCCGGAAGGAAACACCACGTCCCAGCCCGAATTGCCGCTCATCACTTGTGCCAGCATTTCCTGGTTGCTCTCGTAAGTCCCGTAGTGAATCCGCATGCCGAATTCACGTTCAAATTGCGGGACAGTTTCGGGCGCAATATAATCCGACCAGTTATATACATTGAGCCGCACCCCGTGCGCGCACGCCGCCGTGACCGCGCCCCCCAACAGAAACGCACGCCGCTTCACGCGCGCCGCAGCCTTTCCGAAAACAGAACCAGCACTCCCAGCAACAGAACCACCGTGGTAGAAACCGCATTGAGCACCGGGCTAACACCGCGCCGCGCCATCGCGTAAATCACCATCGGCAAGGTTTGCGAATCGACGCCCGCCACCAGGCTGGTGATCACGTAATCGTCAATCGAAATGGTGAACGCGAGCATCGCAGCCGCCGCGATCGCCGGCGCCAAAAACGGCAGCGTAACGCGCCGAAATGCGCCAAACTCCGTCGCGCCGAGATCCAGAGCCGCCTCCTCGAGCGACGGGTCGAACCCGCGCAGCCGCGCCAGCACCACGACCACCACGTAAGCAATCGAGAACGACAGATGCGCCAGAATCACCGTATGCATTCCCAGCCGCAAATTCAAATAGCGGAAGGCCCCCTGAAATAATGCCAGCAAGGAAACGCCGGTAACGATCTCCGGCGTCACCAGCGAAAGATACAGCCCGCCAGCGAGCCAAGCCGAAGCGCGTTTCCACAAAGCGTAAGCCGCCAGCGTTCCGATCACCGTCGAGAGCGCCGTCGAAACCACAGCAATCAGCAAACTGTTTCCCGCCGCTTCGAGAAGATCGCGGTCCGCGAACATCGCTCCGTACCACTGCCACGAAAATCCCTGCCAAGCCGTGAAACGCGACGAATTGACGCTGAAAATCGCCAGGATCACTAAAGGCACATGCAGAAACGCATAGACCGCCGTAGCATAAACCGTCAGCCCACGCTTCACAAAAGTTCTTCGCCCCGCCGCCGCACCGCGAACAACAGCAGGACGGCGACCATCATCAGCACAATCGACACCGCGGCGCCGAATGGCCAGTCGCGCGCCGTCGTGAACTGGTTCTGCACCAGGTTGCCGATGAGGATAGTCTTGCTGCCTCCCAAAAGATCCGACGTAATGTAAGTGCCCAGGCACGGCACAAACACCAGGATCGCCGCCGCCCCGATCCCCGGAGCGCACAACGGCAGCGTGACCCGGAACAGCACAGCGATCGGACGCGCCCCCAGATCCGCCGCCGCATCCAGCAGATTCTGATCCAGCCGCTCCAGCGTCGCGTACAGCGGCAACACCGCAAACGGCAGAAAGCCGTAAACCAGTCCCAGCACCACCGCTCCGTTGTTATACAGCATCGGCAGCGGCTCGCGAATCACACCCACCGCCTGCAAGACGGTGTTGATCAACCCCGTATCGCGCAGCAGAAACATCCATGCATACAGCCGGATCAGAAAGCTAGTCCAGAACGGCAGAATCACCAGACTCAAATATAGATTCTTGCGCGCGCCGGATTGCGCAATGAACAACGCCAGCGGAAATCCCAGTACGATACACAGCAAGGTCGCCACGCCCGCCAGCGCGAACGACCGCACAAAAATTCCTCCGTACAGCGGATCGATCAACCGCCCATAATTCTCGAAAGTCCAAGGCAGTTCCACCCCACCATAAGCCCCCCGGCTCAGCACGCTGTACACGCAGATGATGACCAGCGGCACCGCGATCGTCACCAGCATCAGCACCGCCGGAGGCGCCAGAAATAGGCTGCGCAGCCGCGTCATGACGGGAACCGCAATTCGTCGGCCGCGTCCCAGGAAACGCACACCGCTTCTCCCGCACGATGTTCAGCGCTCGCCGCCGTCTGCGCCGTCACCACTTCCCCGCCCTCCAGCCGAAT
>Ga0105248_10005093_pt1 | contig 14501 bp, 11 predicted proteins | sample KBSS34metaG_FD_81524 | JGI IMG/M metagenome (GOLD analysis project Ga0105248, IMG submission 81524) | Switchgrass rhizosphere microbial communities from Kellogg Biological Station, Michigan, USA - KBS S3-4 metaG | ecosystem: Host-associated > Plants > Roots > Rhizosphere > Soil | place...
AACGCTGGGCCGAGGACATCAAGGAAACTCAAGGCTCGGAACTCAATTTCCCGATAATCGCAGATCCCGATCATAAGATTGCGGAACTCTACGACATGATCCATCCCGAGATCAGCGACGTGTTCACCGTGCGTTCCGTATTCGTCATTGGACCAGACAAGAAGGTCAAGTTGATGATCACTTATCCGGCGAGCACCGGGCGCAACTTTGACGAGATTCTGCGCGTGATCGATTCGTTGCAGTTGACCTCGAAGTACAGCGTCGCGACGCCGGTGAACTGGAAAGATGGCGACGATGTGATCATCGTGCCGTCGTTGTCCGACGAAGCTGCGAAGGAGAAATTCCCGGGCGGTTGGCGAGCGCCGAAACCGTACCTGCGAATTACGCCGCAGCCAAACAAGCAGCAACAGACCTCGACGAGTGATACGGCTGCCAAAAGCGCTTCGTAAGAATTTTTCCACAGACTACACGGACCCTGCTTACTCCGTGTAGTCTGTGGACTTCGTTTTTGGGAAGAAGTGTACCTTCTCGGTTTCGAGCAGCAACCACACCTTGCTCTCGACCTCAGCGCGAAAATCTGCCGGCGCACGCGCAATGATTTTATGTGGGCCGACGGAGAGAAACACGAAAGTCTCGTTTCCCATCAACTCAGTAACATAAACACTGGCCGGAATCGCGCCGTCCTGCGGCGTGGTTGAGACGTGAACGTGTTCCGGACGAATGCCCATCGACCCGGTTGAGTCAGGCCGGTCAATCGGAATCTTGATCGAGTCACTAACGAAAGTTCCTCGCTCGATCTTTCCCTCGATGAAGTTCATGCTCGGACTGCCGACAAACTCCGCTACGAACCGGTTCGCTGGATGGTTGTAGATGTTGAGCGGAGTATCGAACTGCTGCAAACGTCCTTTCTTCATGACCGCGACGCGCGAGGCCAGCGTCATCGCTTCCGCTTGATCGTGTGTGACGTAGATCGTCGTGGTTCCGAGTTGATGTTGCAGTCGTTTGAGCTCGCCGCGCATTTGCACGCGCAGACGCGCGTCGAGATTCGAGAGCGGCTCGTCCATGAGATACGCGAGCGGCTCGCGCACGATCGCTCGCGCGAGTGCGACGCGCTGCCGTTCACCACCTGATAATTGCCTCGGCTTCCGGTTGAGCAGCGACTCAATCTCCAACAATTTCGCGACGCGCATCACGCGATTCTCGCGTTCATTCTTCTCAAGGCGTCGCACGCGCAACGGGTACGCGATGTTTTCCGCGATGCTCATGTGCGGATAGAGAGCGTAACTCTGAAACACCATCGCGAGGTCGCGTTGTTGTGTCGGAACGTCGTTGATGCGCTCGTCGCCGATGTAAATATCGCCACTCGTGACCGACTCCAGTCCCGCCAGCATTCGTAGCGTCGTAGTCTTCCCGCAACCTGATGGCCCAAGCAACACGACAAACTCGCGATCCTCGATCTCCAGCGACAGATCATCTACTACGGCTACGTCGCCGAAGGTCTTGCTCACGTTTTGAAACCTGATCCCCATCTCAGCCTTTTACAGCTCCGAGCGACAATCCCCTCACTAAATATCGCTGCATCGCGAGCGCAAAGATCAGTATCGGCATCATCGCCACCACTCCCGCGGCGCTCATCACGCCCCACTTGATTTCATACTGCGTCACCCGCCCGGCAATTCCCACCGGCAGCGTCATCGCCGCGTCCGTCTGCGTCAACACGAGGGCAAACAGAAACTCATTCCACGAAACGATCAAACAGAACACCGCGGTGGCCGCGAGCCCGGGAGCAACGAGCGGCAACACCACGCGAAAGAGCGCGCCGAGCCGCGAATCGCCATCGACGAGGGCCGCCTCCTCGAGATCCCGCGGGACTTCCGCGAAAAAGCCGCGCATCATCCAAACGACAAACGGCAGGTTGAACGCGGTGTAGACGACGATCAGCGAGGCCTTTGTGTTCAGCAGCCGCAAGTCGCGCATCATCAAAAACAGCGGCACCGCGGTCACGATCGCGGGAAACATCCGCGTCGAGAGAATCCACAACGAGAGTTTGCGATCGAGATGGTAAGGGAGGCGAAAGCGCGTCAATGCGTAAGCCGCGAGCGTGCCGATAACGAGGGCAAAGAGCGTCGAGACGACGGCAACGATCGCGCTTGTGAGCAGGTATTGACCAAACGAGCGCGTCACAAACGCGTCCGTGTAGTGCTGCAGCGTGGGCGTAAACGAGAACCACTTCGGCGGGATCGCAAACTGATCGACTTCGGTCTTCAGCGAGATCGTGAGCATCCAGTAAACCGGCGCGAGCGCAGCCACCAGTGCCAGCAGCAACACTCCCGCTTGCGCCAACAATCTCGTTCTTAAAATCCCCTTCCTTCTATCTCTCATCCTGCAGCACCTTCAGATAAACCACACTCACCACATTCGTCACCGCCAAAAGCACAAACGACATCGCCGCCGCATACCCGAAATCGAAAAACCGAAACGCCGTGCGATAAATATAAAGACTGATCATCTCGGTCGCGAACCCCGGCCCACCCTCCGTCAGAATAAAAATCTGATCAAACACCCTTAGCAGATCCATCGTGCGCAACAACAACACGATCAGAATCGCCGGCTTGAGCAACGGCAGCGTCACGTGACGAAACGTTTGCCAGCGAGACGACCCGTCAATCAACGCCGCTTCGTACGGCTCCTGCGGGATCGCCTGAAGCCCCGCCAGCAACACGAGAAAAACAAACGGCGTCCATTGCCAAACGTCCACCGCAATCACCGCCAGAAACGCGAGCCGCGGCGATGCGGTCCACGTCAGACTCTCCGTGTTGATGCCGATTCGTTTGAGCGTGCCGTTGATCGCGCCAAAGTTTGGATTCAGCAGCAAACGCCAAACAACTCCGACGACCACGGTCGGCAGCATCATCGGCACGAGCAGACTCGCGCGAAACAGCCCACGCCCGCGTATCTGCTGATTCAGCAACAGCGCCAGACCCAACCCCAGCAGAACTTCGCACGTCAACGCCGCGACCGCATACACAAGCGTATGCACCATCGCGGTGCGGAAAAAGCCGTCTGACGCGAGCCGCTTGAAGTGAACGAGACTCCAAACAACACCCGTGGTCGTCTCTTGTTGCAGGCTGATCGTGATTGAGTAAACGAGCGGATAAATCGAGAGCGCGAGCAGCACCACCAGCGCCGGCGCGACGAGGAGGTAAGGCAGCAGCAGTTCGCGCCTATTGAGCGCGCTTGAGAATCTTTTCGATCTCGGCATTCGCCTGGTTCATCGCATCCGCGGGAGACAACTCACCACTGTTGGCTTTCGAGAGAAAGATGCCGAAGGCGTTTTCGATCTCGTTCCATTGCGGCGTGCGCGGCCGCGGACGCGACCTTTCAAGTGAGCGCAACTGCACCGGGTAAGCGGGAAACTTCACGACGAGCTCGGGATCGCGAAACAGCGATCGCCGCGTCGGCGGATTGCCGCGCAACGCCGATCGTTTCATCTGTTCGGCAGTGGTGGCCCAAAGCAGAAAATCCATTGCGGGTTCCACGTTTTGTGAGTGACGCGGAATGGCGATCAACCAGTTGCCGATTTCCGCCGGTCCGAATTTACGGCCGCGTGGCAGCGTCGCGAACTGGATCTTGCCGAGGACTTTCGACTTCGCCGGATCGCTGAACGAACTGATCCACGCCGGCCAGTTGATCGACATCGCCGCCGTGCCTTGCAGCAAGTGCGCGCTCACTTCGTCGGCGTTGAAACTCGCGTAGCCTGGCGGTGAGTACTTGCCCAGCTCCAGCATGAATTGCAGCGCCTCGATACCTTCGGGAGAGTTCACGGTCGGCGTGCCGTTCGCGTCAAACATCTCCGCGCCAAACGCCCAGAAGATCGGCATGAAATCCGCGACCGCGGCATTGCCCTGGGCCGCGCGCATCACGTAGCCGTACATCTTGCCGCCGCCCTCGGCAGTCTCCGTTTCCTGAATCGTTTTCGCCGCCGCGAGCACGTCGTTCCACGTCTCGGGTTCTTTCAGATTGTGCTTCGCAAACAGATCCTGGCGGTAAAAGAACAACTGCGAGTTGCCGACGTAAGGCAGCGCCTGAAGCGTGCCGTTGTCGGCCTGGTAAGGATGAAAACAGATGGCCAAAGAGGTCTCGACAAAATCCTCGTCCGGTTTGTCATGTCCGCGCTTTTGCAGCAACGGCGTCAGCTCCGTCAGAAACCGGCTGCCGGCAAAAAGCGGGAACCACGGATCGTCAAGCATGATGAGATCGTAAGCGCCCGTGCGCGCGTTGAGATCTATTAACTCTTTCTCAAAAAGATTTGCATAAGGAAACTGCGCGATGTTGATGTGCACTCCGGTCTGGGCTTCGTAATCGAGCGCCGCTTGTTTGAGCGCCTCGCCCTCGACGCCTGAAACCACGGCGAGCGTCAGTTGTTTCCCGGAGTGTTGTTGCCTGCAGCCAAAGGTCAGGACCACGAGGATCAGGGCCACGAGGATCAGGAGAGTTGTCAGCCGCATATTTGAAACAGAGATTAACACTGATACCATGCCCCTGTGCGACAAATTGTGACGACCGGAACAGGCGGCATCGAGGTGCTGAAGGTCCAGGAGAAACCGGATCCAAAACCTCGAGCAGGCGAAGTTGTGATCAGAGTGCGCGCGGCGGGACTGAACTTCGCCGACATACTCTCGCGCCAGGGTCTCTATCCCGATTCGCCGCCGAAGCCCTGTGTGATGGGTTATGAGGTGAGCGGCGTGATCGAGGAGGTCGGCGAGGACATCAATCCCGCGTTCGTCGGGAAGTCGGTCGCGGCGATGACGCGTTTTGGCGGACAGTCGGACATGGTCACGGTGAAAGCGACGCAGGTATTTGATAAGCCCGCGAAGCTCACGTTTGAGCAAGCGGCGGCGATTCCGGTGAATTACCTGACGGCTTACGCGCTGCTCGTGGTGATGGGTTCGCTGCACGAAGGCGAATCAATCTTGATTCACAACGCCGGCGGCGGCGTCGGACTCGCGGCGCTCGACATCGCGAAGAAGATCGGCGCGGTCACGTACGGCACCGCGAGTCCTGCAAAACACAAGTTTCTCGCCGAGCGCGGGCTGGACCACGCGATCGACTATCGCAGCCAGGACTGGCAACCGGTGTTGCAGCAACTGAGGAACGGCCGCGGCGTGGATCTGATCATCGATCCGATCGGCGGCGCGCACTGGAAGAAGAGCTTCGCATCGTTGAGACACACCGGCCGGCTGGGAATGTTCGGCGTTTCGACCGCGTCGGCAAACGGCCTGGCGGGCAAGTTGAAGATGTTAAAGGCGGTGATTCAAACGCCGTGGTTTCACGCGCTGCCTTTACTCAACCGAAACCGCGGCGTGTTTGGCCTGAACCTGGGCCATATTTGGCACGAGCCCGAGAAGGTGGCGGTCTGGATGCGCGACATCTTGCGCGGCGTCGAGGAAGGCTGGGTGCAGCCTTACGTCGATCAGGCGTTCTCGTTTGCCGACGTGGGAAAGGCGCACCAGTACATGGAAGCGCGCAAGAATATCGGAAAGGTCGTGCTAGTTCCTTAGCTCGCTTTGCCGCTTGGCCACAAAGAAAGCGATCACGGTCGAGTAGATCACGCCGAAGATCATCGTGGTGAGGAAGAGACCGCCAAAAGCTTGGGCCAATCGCACTCCGGTCGGGGTTGAGTCAGCGCCAATCCCACTCGCCATCCATCTCGTTCCCACTGCCCAAACCACAGCCAAGAAAAACAGTACCGCTGTGAATGCGTAGACAAAAGCAATCGCCACACCCGTCGACACCGCGTCTTTAAAACGAGGCTTGTCGCCTGTCTCACGCTCGAGTGCTTTCAGCCCGAGAAAGATTACGGCAAAGTGAAGCACGTTGAAAAAGACGGGCGCGCCCAGCAGGTGGACTTTCGAGTCCGGGTTTGGGATTAGCCAGTGGACCACGACGATCCAGGCGATCAGGCCAAACGCGGCTATCAATCCGTACTTGAGGGCTAGGCGAAACTTGAGGGGGATTTTCATTTGTTACTCCCACGCCGGTTTGGCTTGTCCGCCGGCGGTTTGCCAGTAGGGCGCCCAAACGAGCGTTAGTAGTTTGACGTTGATGTTGGCTTTCGTCGGTTTCAGACTCACCGTTCCGAGCTGTTCTGTTTGCGGATCGAAAGAACGCTCGATCGTGTCGGCTTCGGCTTTGAACTCGGCTTCGAGCTCGGCGAGCCGTTGCGTCACCGCGGCGACATTGTCTTCCGCGCGATCGACGTCTTCAGACTGTTTCATCGTGCGGCTGACTCCGCGCACTGCTGTCGTAGCGCGCCCGATGGTGGACATACTCGCACGTTTGCGGCCCATGAACGACGACAGCAGCGTCGCGCCAAACGAGATCGCGGTTTGGAGTTTTTGATCTTTGGCCTGTTCCGCTTCGCGTGCGACTGCTTGTTCCGCGCGGCGCTTTCGATCTTCGAGCTGCGCAAAGCGCGTGGCGTATTTTTGGCGTAACTTCTCAACGGATTGATCGCGTTGCTCGCGGGCGATCTGTTGCAGGCGAACGCGGAAATCGCGCTCGGATTCGCCCGGGTTGGAAGCGATGTCTAGGCTTGGGCTTTCGAGTAGTTCGAGGCGTTGGTTGCGGTAGAGCCAGCTCGCGAAGTCTTTGCGCCAGGTGGCGTAGTTTTTTGCTTTTGTTGCTTTGGCCGGTGTCTCGGCGAATTGTGTGTTTGGTTGGGGGTCGGATTCGAGATCTTCGGCGGGTAGATCGATTGGCGTTGCTTCGTCCCAGTCGAGATCTATCGGGCCGTCGTTGATCGTCGCGAGGAGGGTGACTTGCTGGTTCACGTCGATCGATTTCGATTTGCTGTAGTGGATTTCGGCGGCCCCGAGGAGCATGGGTTGGTAGATGAGTTTCGCGTCTGAAGATGAGCGCACCGGTATGTAGTACTGCGTGATGTCGGGAGACAGCGAGGGGCGCTGTTGAGCGGAGGGTGCGCTGGGTGCGACGCCAGGAGGAGGGGATATAGGGGTTAGGGGTGGTTGGGGCGCTGTGTGGGATTTAAGCGGATCCATCAGCAACTTGATTTGCGTGCGTGTTAGTGGACCACGCAAGTACGACATCGCCCAGCGCGTCTCAAACACGACCGGTGCGTCGTCGTGAACGTTGTTCAAAAGAAAGATCCGGTTGCTGAGTCCCGCGAGTGTTTCCTCCATCTCCTGCTTGTCAAACTTCTGCCCCGAACCCGCCGCGATTCCTTCCAAACCCTCCAGCACGCGCGCTTTGTCGCGCTCCGTTTGCAACCGGCCGATAAACCACGTGCCCGTGTTGGCCAGTCCCTTGTAATCGAGATCGACCGGATTCTGCGTCGCGAGCACGACGCCGAGACCAAAAGCGCGGCCCTGCTTCAAGAGCGTCAATAGCGGCAGCTTCGACGGCGGATTCGCGACCGGCGGGAAGTAACCAAAGATCTCATCCATGTAGAGAATCGCGCGCAGGCTCGTCGTGCCTGACTGCATCCTGACCCAACCCAGCACCTGGTTCAGCAACAGCGACACGAAGAACATGCGCTCCGCGTCGCCGAGATGGGCAATCGAAAAAATCGACAAACGCGGCTTGCCCGCAGGCGTATAGAGCAAATTTTGCACGTCGAGCGGTTCGCCTTCCATCCAGCTCGCAAAAGTCGGCGACGCCAGCAGATGATTCAACGCCATCGCCAGCTCCAAACGATCGCCGGCGGGGAAAAATGCGTCGAGCTCCATCACGCCGATCTTCGTGATCGACGGCGACTGGATCCGTTGAATCAACCCGGCGATGTCGAGATTTCTGCCCGCTGACCATTCCTGCTGGAGAATGTTGGAGATGAGGATGTGTTCGCGGCTGCGCAGCGGATCGGCAGTCACGCCGATGAGTCCGAGCAGGCTCGTGACGGTCGTGTTAATTCGTTCGCCGAGAAGTTCGTTGTCCTCCCTGATCGTCTCGTTCGGCGCGTCAAAGGATTTGAGAATCGAAACGGGGATGCCCGCGTTGCTGCCGGGCGTGTAGACGCGAAACTCGGCCGCGTCGCGCAGGCGGCGAATACGTTCGCCATCCTGGCCCCAGCTCGCCAGTCCGTCTTTCCAAAGCTGCGCCTTTTGTGTGGCATCCTCGCCTTCATTGAGCCACGGGGCAAAGTCCTCGGGAGCCAGGTTCGGAAAGGTCAGCAGTAAGTTACTGAGATCGCCCTTCGGATCAATGATGATTGCGGGAATTGAGTCGATGGCGGCTTCTTCAAGGAGGGTGATGCACAAGCCCGTCTTGCCGCTGCCGGTCATGCCCACGCACACCGCGTGAGTTACGAGATCCTTCGAATCATAAAGCAGCAGACCTTCTTTGGGTTTCTTCTCGTCGAGATCGTAGGGGCGGCCCAGGTAGAACACGCCCAACTTTTCAAAGTCCTGCATCTTGTTCCCGTTTCCCTTGTAGTTGCCACTTGTAACGTGTGTAAGCGATGCGAAAGCCGTGACGCTCCGCGTTGCGCTGCGACGCGCTGCCGGGCTCGGCCACGATCATCGCGATCGTGCATCCTTGCGCCGCCGCGTGATGCAAACGTCCTTCGAGCAGCGCAAACTGCGCTCCCTGCCGTCGCGCGCTCGGAATGGTACTCGCTCCCGCGAGTAATGCAACATCCTCTGAGATGGACAACGCGCCGGTCCCGATCGGTTTCCCATCCAGCTCCGCGAGAAACGACAACAACTTCGAACGCGCTGTGACCTGGCCCAGGTCGCGCATAAAGTCGGCCACTTCCGCAAACTCGCTCCAGCCTTCAAATGCAGTCTGCGCCCACAGTTCCATCTCCTCGGCGCGAATCAACCTGGCTTGCACCCGTTCGTTGCGCGCGGCTTCGAGCCGCAGCTCCGGACTGATCGGCCGGTAAAGCACGTTCGAAAACTCGATCGGCTTGTAACGGCGTTCGTTGAGCAACGCGAACGTCGATTGGTCCGCGAGCGGGCAGACTTCATGAAACACGTCCGCGCCGCGTTTCTGAAAAAAGTGTTCGATCTCGTCCAAGTGCTCAGCCGTGACCGGCTCAAACATCCCCAAACCAAACGTCTGCGTCAGCGGTGAACCCGGACTATCGAACATCGCGCGCGTGCCTGCAATTTCGATCCATTCCGCGCCCGAGTCCGGAAACGCCTTCTTGCGAGCTTCAACAAACTCGACATTCGTGCGCGCTTCCGTTCGTTCCAACCGCCGCGCCAGCCCCAAATCAGCGAAGGGATAGTTCACGAGTCTCCCTTCGCGCCGCGTTGCACCGAAAAGAGCCGCCACTCGCCACATTCAGACATCATGTGAACCCCTCGATCCTCGAATCTGATTCCCGAACCCGCCACCAGATCTTTCACCGTGCTCGATACGAGCACCTCACCGTACCGCGCTTCATTCGCGACGCACACGCCGAGCTCCGCCGCCTGGCCCGCGACTTTGCCGTCAACGATCTCGCATTCGCCCGTGTGCAGTCCGGCGCGCGTCTCGACGCCCAACCGCGACGCGTACTCAATAATCGCGAGCGCGCAGCGAACGGCGCGCGCCGGCCCGTCGAAGATCGCGAGCGGCCGATCGCCGACCATGTCGATCTCGCGTCCGCGAAACCACTCGATCTCCTTCGTGATGTGCGCGCGCAGGCGGCGCAACAATTCTTCCCGGTTGCTCTGTTTCAGCCGGTCGTCATTACTCGCGATTTGGGTAAACAAAACCGTCGCCAGGACCGTGTCGGGTTCGAGCGTGTGCCTGACCCCGGTTAAAAACTCCTCCATCTCGTCGAGTATCGCGTCCTGATCGCCCACGAACGGCAAGTGGTCGTGACCGGGAAACTCGACAAACTTCGCACCCGGAATTCGGTCGGCGACACACCGCCCTTCTTCGAGTTTCAAACACTGGTCGTCAGTGCGGTGAATCACGAGCGAGGGAACGCGAATCGACGGCAGCACGTTGCGCACGTCGATCTCTGCATTCATCTTCGTCAACGCCACCGCGGCGCCGGGACTCGCGCCCATTCGCAGGTACGTGGCCCACCAGTCGCGAAACTTCGGATCGTCAGCAACGCTCGGCGCGCGTTCATCGATTCCGACCGGCCCGCCCCACTGCTTCCGCATCACTTCGAAAAACGCTTCGCGCTGCTCCGCTGTCGGGCCCCACGGATACTCCGCGTCGCGAATGCGTTTCGCATACGTGCCGATCATCACGAGCGCGAGCGTTTTCTCCGGGTAAGTGGCGGCAAACAGACTGCACATCGGACCGCCTTCCGAAACCCCGCACAACGCCGCGCGTTCCGAGCCGACCGCGTTCATCACCGCGCGCACGTCGTCCATGCGTTGCTCGAGCGTGGGCAGTTGGTTGATCGGCACGCGATCGGAGAGTCCGGTGCCGCGTTTGTCGAAGAGTATCAAACGCGAGAACGATGCGAGCCGCAGCAGGAAACGCGCGAAGCTCGGTTCGCGCCAGAAATACTCGAGGTGCGACACCCAACCCATCACAAACACGAGATCGAGCGGCGCGTCGCCAATCACCTGGTAAGCGATGTTCACGTCGCCGCTGCGCGCGTACATTGTTTCCGGTACCTGTTTGATTAGTTTTTCCAAGTCGTTTTCTTCATCCGTCTGCTCGACGACGATCCGGCTGCGCACCCTCTCGTGAACGACGAGAGTCTCCTCCGGCGCTTTCACCTCGCCGACAAAACGATAACCACGCTTCGGCACCGTCTGAATAAACCGCTCGCCGATCGCTTTGCGCAACACGGAAATGTTCTGCGCGAGATTGTTTTCCTCGACAAAACTGTCCGGCCAGACCTTCTGCATCAGCTCCTGCTTGGTCAGCACGTGACTGCTGTTTTCGAGCAAAACCAGGAGCGTATCGAACACTTTAGGCGTGAGCGCCACCTCCCGATCTTCCCTGAACAGCAGGCGCTCGACCGGGTCGACGCGAAACACGTCAAACGAATAAAACCGCTTTGGCGCCCGGCTCATCATCGACTCAGCATCGCCTTTCAGAACTTTTTGAAAACAAACTCAGCGGTAATTCAGAGCTTTCTAAATACGCTTCCGCGTTCTCGCCCGTATCTTCACGATAGCTAACAGCACCCGACACTCAGCAGCAGGCCCAGATTATTTAGGAGGTAAGCAATGAATACAAGAGCGAACCGGAAGGTTGAGAGCGAGACCCACACCGCTACCGGCCGCCATGCCGTGGTGCTCGGCGGAAGTTTGGCCGGATTGTTGGCTGCACGAATCCTCGCTGATCATTTTGACCGCGTCACTTTACTAGAGCGCGACGCCTATCCCGAAACCGCGGAAGTGCGCAAGGGCGTTCCCCAGGCCAACCACGTTCACGGGCTTTTGCTGCGTGGACGCCAGATTCTCGAAGAGCTCTTTCCCGGCGTGCAAGACGAGATGATCGCCGCGGGTGCGCCAATCGTCGACATGGCCAACGACGTGCCGTGGTTCACGCGCGCGGGTTGGGGCGTCAGGTACGAGTCTGACTTGAAGATTTTGAGCTTTACGCGTCCGATGCTCGATCTGCACGTCCGTCGCCGGCTCGCACAGAATCCGAAGATCGAGATCTGCGACCAGGTTGAAGTGCTTGGTCTGCTGCACGACGCAGACGAGAATCGCGTGACCGGCGTGCTCGTCAGTCCGCGAGCGGTTACGTCCGATCGGCGGGTCGCGCAGCAGTTGCAGGCGGACCTGGTGGTTGATGCGACCGGCCGCGCGTCGCGCGCGTCACACTGGCTCAAGGATCTCGGCTACGAACCGCCGCAAGAGACGGTGATTAACGGGCACATCGGTTATGCGAGCCGTTTGTATCGCGTTCCGGAAAATTTTAACGGTGGTTGGACGTGCGCTTTCGTGCAGGCAGCGCCGCCGCAACGCAAGCGTGGCGCAATTCTGTTTCGGGTTGAAGATAATCGCTGGCTGGTGACGCTTGTCGGAGGCGGCCGGGATTATCCGCCGAGCGACGAAGAAGGTTTTCTCCAGTTCGCTGACAGTCTGCCGGTTCCGATCATCGCCGACGCGATTCGTTCGGCTGAGCCGGTCGCGCCGATTCGAACGCACCGTGCGACGGAAAACCGCGTGCGGCATTTCGACAGCGCGAGGAAGCTGCCGGAGAGTTTTATCGCGATTGGCGATGCGGCTTGTGCTTTTAATCCCGTTTACGGGCAGGGGATGACGGTCGCGGCGCTCGGCGCGTTGACGCTTCAGCGATGTTTGAACGAGCAGCGTCAGCTTCGTCCGGATGGAAGTCTGCACGGGTTGGCGCGACGCTTTCAAAAGCAGCTCGCGAAGGTGAACAAGGCGCCGTGGTTGATGGCGACGGGGGAAGACTATCGCTATGAAGGAACTACCGGCGGTTCGCCCGGTGTGATGACGAAGTTTATGCACTGGTACATGGACCGCGTGCTGCGGCTCGCGACGCGCGAGGTTGAAGTGCGCGATGTGCTGTTGCACGTGTTCAGCATGATCCTGCCGACGTCGGCGCTGTTTCGCCGCGGCATTCTGTGGGGCGTGGTGCGGGAGGAGATTAGCTCGAGACTGGTTATAGCGAGTCATCTCAAAGAGAAGACGGATTTTTCCACACAGCGGGCGAGTTCACTTGGGTAACGAGGTTTCCAGCAGAAGGAGGGTGTTCTCGTCGACTTCCGTTACTCCGTGTCGTCCGGGGCGGCTTTGCTTTCACCGATCCAGACGGTCTTGATGTTTACAAACTCGCGGATGCCAAACTCCGCGAGCTCACGGCCGTAACCGGAATGCTTGACGCCGCCAAACGGGAGGCGCGGATCGGAAGCGACCATGCCGTTGATGAACACGGAACCGGCTTCGAGCTCTTCGATAAAGCGGCGTTGCTCGCCGGCGTCGTTGGTCCAAGCGGCAGCGCCGAGCCCAAACGGCGTTGCGTTCGCGAGACTAATCGCTTCGTCGATGTTGTTGACGCGAAACAGCATCGCGACCGGCCCGAAGATTTCTTCGCACGACACGGGCGTCGAAGTGTCGAGATCGACCAGCACCGTCGGTTCATAAAAGTTTCCCGGGCGATCGATTCTCTTCCCACCGGTCAGAACCCGCGCTCCTGACGCAACAGCCTTCTTCACCTGTTCATCCAGATCATCAACAATTTGCGGCGTCGCCAGCGGACCAATATCCGTGTTTTCTTCGAGTGGATCGCCAACGCGCAACGCGCGCATCTCGTCGACAAATCTCCGCTCAAAACTCTCGTAAATCTCGCCGGCAACGATAAAGCGCTTCGCCGCAATACACGACTGCCCGTTATTGATCGTGCGCGCTTTCACCGCCGTCGTAACCGCCTCTGCGAGATTCGCCGACGGCATCACCACAAACGGATCGCTTCCGCCCAGTTCCAAAACAGTCTTCTTGATCTCCTTGCCGGCGATAGACGCGACACTACTGCCCGCCGGTTCGCTCCCGGTCAGCGTCGCTGCGACCACACGCGCATCCTGCAACACGCTCTCAACCTTCGCTGATCCGATCAGCAACGTCTGAAACGCGCCCTCCGGAAAACCCGCGCGACGAAAGATCTCCTCGATAGCGAGCGCGCACTGCGGCACGTTCGACGCGTGTTTCAACAAACCAACATTCCCGGCCATCAACGCCGGCGCGGCAAACCGAAACACCTGCCAGAACGGAAAGTTCCACGGCATCACTGCCAGCACCGGCCCAAGCGGCTGAAAACGCACGTAACTCCGCTTCGCATTCGTTTCCACAACGTTGTCCGCGAGATGACGTTCCGCGTTCCCGGCGTAGTAACGGCAGACCAAGGCGCACTTTTCCGCTTCGCTGATCGCGGCCTTGAGCGGTTTGCCCATCTCGATCGTCATCAACCTGCCGAACTCGTCCTTTTCTTTTTCGAGGATCTCGGCGGCGCGCGTCATCATCCGCGCGCGATCCGCAAACGGCGTGTGACGGTAAGTGCGAAACGTGGCGGCCGCGAGCTCGAGTTTCGCTTCGAGCTGTTGTGTGTTGAGTTCGTCAAATTTCTTTAAAGCTTCGCCCGTGGTTGGGTTGATTGTAGTGATTCCCATGGTTAAGTTAGTGTAGATCGATGCCTGAGCAAAAACCACAACTCGACAAGTTTGGCGTCGCGGCCGCTTTGCAGGAGATCGCGCACTTGATGGATATGCGCGGCGGCCAGTCGCGCTTCAAGGCGAAGGCTTACAACGCGGGCGCGCGCTCGATTCAAGCGGTGGGCGATCTCGACCGGCTCGTGCGCGAAGAGCGGTTAACGACGGTGCCGCGCATCGGCAACGCACTCGCGTCGCAGATCAAGCAGCTCTATCTCACCGGCGAGTCGTCGGTTTTGAACGATCTGCGCAAAGAGTTTCCGCCGGGAATCGTCGAGCTCTCGACAGTTCCCGGGCTTAGTCTCAACAAGATCAAACAACTTCACGAAGAGCTCGGCATCACCACTGTCGCTGAGCTCAAAGCTGCCGCCGAATCGGGACAGGTCCGCAATCTGAAAGGCTT
>Ga0105248_10005095_pt1 | contig 14499 bp, 13 predicted proteins | sample KBSS34metaG_FD_81524 | JGI IMG/M metagenome (GOLD analysis project Ga0105248, IMG submission 81524) | Switchgrass rhizosphere microbial communities from Kellogg Biological Station, Michigan, USA - KBS S3-4 metaG | ecosystem: Host-associated > Plants > Roots > Rhizosphere > Soil | place...
ATCCGGCGCTGGAGCAAATCGTGTTCAGGTGCATCGAGAAAAATCCAGATCAACGCTTCCAATCGATGGACGAGCTAAAAGCAGCTCTGCAAGCCATTTGTAACGACGACAGCAAAGCAACAAGCCAAAGATCAAGCAAAAGACCAGGCAAAGGAACAAGCAAAGCCGCGACAAAAACGCATAAAAGAGAACTGCTAGCCATTGGCGCGGCGACAATTTTAATTGGCGGTGCCGGCCTTGCAGTCAATTACTGGTCTGTACAATCAAATAATGCCGACCTGGCGACCACAAAGGCAGCCAGCGACGTGTCCGCCGTCCCTCTAATATCTTCTATCGCAGACCAGGCGGCCTCACCTGCTGCAACCGTCCCTACAGCTCAAAATGACGAGCAGCTGCCGTCCATTCCAGACTCTGTCAAACTACCAGCCAGCGCGCAAAATAAATCTGCCACCGATCTGAACGCAGAAGGCGCAGCCCTATTGGAGAAATCAAAGAAAAGCAACGATTTGTCCAGCCTGTTGCCGGCCCGTTACTTCACCAGCGCCGCCCAGCTTGAGCCAGACAACTTTAACGCCTACGACAATCTCTCCGGTTTCTACTGGTGCCAACAGGGCGCATGCGCACCAGCGATAAGAAGGTCCATTCTGGAAAAATGCCTTCAGGTCTACAGAGTTCAACTCAAGCATTTTCCCGATACAGCTGATATTTACGGCAACATGGCCACAGTTTATGTCGAGCTCAGCCGCCTGCCGGAAGCACTGGAGTGCAGTGATAAAGCCATTGCACTACAACCGAATAAAGTCGACTTTCATCTCAAGCGCGCCTACGATCTGCATTGCATGCAACGCTTTCAAGAAGCCATCAACGAATACGAAAAATGGATACGCGCCTGCGACAAAAACGACCTATATGTTTACGGCACCTGCTATCAGGCAATAGGTGAAAGCAAAAAGGCCTACGACTTTGCCAACAAATGGATCAAAAAAATAGGCCCAGATCCGGGCCTGCTCCTTGTGCGCGCCGACGCCGAAAAAGAACTGAACATGAATAAAGAAGCGATAGCCGACTTCCTGCAGTGGCGCAAACTGGCCAAAAATATCGGCACAATAAGACTGGACGCGATTGAAGAATGCAAACAACGCCTCGCGGCAGCAAAAAAGCCGTAACGCGGCAGCAAAAAAATCCACAACGCAGCAGGAAAAACCCTAACGCGGCATGCTCAGCTCTTCTGACAATTCAAGACCACCGTCAATACCGTGGCGAAGAGGCTGAAAATCTTCGTCGATAGGGTTGTATACGTAAACCTCGCCAGTCTCGATGTCGTAGACCCAGCCGTGCAGCTCGACTTCGCGCTTAAATATTTTCCGAGCGATACAAGGCAGGGCACGCAGATTTTCCAATTGCACCAGGACATTTTCCTGTACAACCACATTGTGGCGAAATTCAAAATCCAGATCGGCGTAGTGTTTATCGACTATGTCTTTACTCTTGGAGGCGTGCTGGAGCCATTTTTCGACGTTGGGCATCGCACTCAATTTTTCCGGTTCAAGAACACCGGCCATAGCACCACATTTGGTGTGGCCACAAACAATAATGTTTTTGATATTCAGTCCGTCGACAGCATACTCAATAGTTGCTTCTTCGCCGCTCACCGTATCGGAATGTGGAGGCACAATATTGCCGGCATTGCGCAGGATGAATAGCTGCCCGGGATCGGTCCCAGTAAGTAGATTGGGAACTATACGCGAGTCGGAACAAGTGATAAAAACAGCATCCGGCGCCTGGCCCTTTGCCAGCTGGCCAAAAAACTCTTCATTGATGGCGTGCACCTCAGTCTTAAACTGATGCAGCCCATGATGTAATTTATGCACTTCAGAACCTCGCCTTGGACCAGGAACGGTACGACCAAAATATGCGCCACAGAAACAGACAAGGGCCCAGGCCCCTCGCGCGACTTTGTGGCTAGTCTACTTGCACTTCTTCAGTCGGGCAAGGAGACTTAGGCCAAACGTTGCGATCTAATGCGTAATTACCCTGGTGACAGGTCCATATAATCCAGCTACAACTGATGATGCCCAAGTCAGGCGGTACATTATTTGACCCGCAATTTCATCGACGATAGCCAACTCTTCCAGCCGGGTCACGACCCGACCGGTACAAAGCGCCTGGAAACGGCTCTTACAGATGCCAAAGAGGCCGGCAAAGCCTTCTTTCACGATGCCTATGAAAACGCATCGACAACCGCTACCGTGGTTGGTGGTGTGGCCATTGGGGCGCTGGCGCTGTACGCCGGCCGCAATCAAATAGCCAGACTACTGCCCAAAATGGGCAAAGATGTCCTGCTGGTCGAGGATACGCCCTACATGGGTCGGGCCTTCAAGAGTGCCATTGAGTCTAACAACGAGCGCGTGACATGGGTTACTGGCTTCAAGAGTGCCAATCCTTTAAGAGCCACAACCATTGACGGCAAGGAACTTGTCCTCAATCCCAATAAATTTAAGGTCGCCTTCGTCGACGGCAGCCTGGACGGGAGCATGCTCCAGGGCGAACATGTAGTTGATGCCCTGCACCGCAGCGGCTTGCCCAGCATAGGCACGAGTACTGTCAACGAAATCAACGCCACAATGATCGCCAACGGCGCCGAAGTAGCGGCCCCCAAGTCGACAGTGATAAGCGCCCTGACCAACAAAACCATTGACATGGCCGCTGCCGGCAAAGCACCGGCAACATTGCAAAAAAGTCTGGATGGCTTGACCGAAGATTTGCACGGTCCAAATGGCGAGGCCTTGCGCCAAAAAGCCGGTGATCTCCTGAGAAAATTTATCGCAGAGGACACCACTCTCTAGGCTATAGTACTCTTGCTATGGAGCAAGATTTTCACCGCAAACAGCTCGTCCACATCCTTTGTATGGCCTATTCGGGAGAACTGGCCGCAGCCCTGGCTTATGCAGGTCACTGGCGCTCCCTGCGCAAAGCCGATCAGAGGGAAGCCATACATCAAATCGAGATGGACGAATGGCATCACCGGGAAAATCTTCTTAAAATGCTTGCCGATCTGGGCGAAAAGCCTATCGCCTGGCGCGATTGTGCCATGCGCAGCCTGGGCTGCGTCATTTTTATAGGCTGCTTCTTTAGCGGCTGGTTTTTCGCCATGTACTTCGCCGGACGTCTAGAAGACGGCAACATAATCGAATACAAGCACGCAGCCGATCACGCCAGGGCGCTGGGAATGAATGCACTGGCCGACACACTGATGATTTTTAGCGCCAAAGAAGAAGAGCACGAGGCCTATTTTTTTAACATAGTGCGCGAGCACTGGATGCTGGCGCCGACCAAGCGCTTCTTCTCCTGGGGTCCGGAGCGCGGGGCTGAGCCTAAGACTATCGGCTCAGGCGGCTAAATTGGCTAACCTAGATAAATAAGGCCAGGAAGTCCGTCGTACTAATTCTCAGTGTCCCTTCGGCACCTCAGTTGCCGCAGTTCGATTCTCAACTTTGACAATTTGACCGCAATGCTTGCATTCATGGCCTTCCACCAGGCAGCGGGTGCGCTTTTCCTGATGCTTAAATAGACCCATGAAAGCGTCAAATGTCTGGATTAGAGCACTGCCCTTGATCTTGGTCTTCTCCTCCACTTTCATAGCCGGCATATTACTCTGCGTGATGCGCATAGCGCTGATTTCATGGTGCGTAATGCGGGCGATTTTAACCGCTTTGACCGGGGCTTCTTCCCCAGGCAATTTCACCAGGTGATTGACGATTTCCTGTAGCTCATGATGAGCCGCCTGAGCAGTATCGGCCTCATCTTCGACTTTGGCCTGGCCTTTGCTTTTAAACAAATGGCCAACGTACACTTCCTCATTACTTTCTTCGATCATCGTGTCCCTCCTTGCATAAGGACTGATCTCATTGTGCTCCCCAGCCCAACTTTTGTGTGGCCCTGAGCTTAAATCCCTTAATGAACCTTCGTCACAATAAGAATCCAGCCCGGGCTACTTCACGTTGCAATTGGGCAGCATGAGTCTCAATTTGGCTTTGTCGGCTTCACTAACACCGCCTGTTTCCAAATTGGCATCGCGCAGATTTTTCAGTTTAGCGATGTCGGTTATACAGGCACCGGTGACGTTGCTGTCTTTTAAAACAAGATATTTCAGACCGTAGAGCTGACCGACAGCTTTCATTCTAGCGTCGTCGATATCACTATCGCTGGCAGCCAGTTCGTACAACCTGGGACAGCTCCGCAGTCCTTCCAGCGCCGCCGCGGAGGGACTGGTGCGATCGATAAAAAGCTGTTCCAGATTGGGCGAACCCTGTAAAGCAACCAGGATTGGATCAACGTTATCAATGCGCTTAACGTCCAGCTGGTTCACCTGGTTAAGCCATGAAAGAGCGGCAATGATTTTACTGTCCGTTGTTGAACCTCGGAAATGCAATTTTTTCACAGGATGAATGGCATTGAGCTCAATCAATGTCTTTTGCGTAAGTGGATATTCATCAATATCCAGCTCCTCGAGCGCATTCCAATCTTTGATGGCTGTAAAAAATCCATCCGGCACATCTGTGAATTTAAATGATACGTGATTGATGTTAAACATTAATCGATTGATATCGCCGGGTCCGAAATGCGAAAGCACCTCGGGAAAAAGCAAGATATAATCGCCTTCTGGTGGCACCACATCTAGTGTCAAATGCTCCGTCGGCATATAAAACTTTATCCCCCGGGCGACCTCCGTCCTGGGGTTAGGGCCATCGGCTGTAATCTTGCCCAGTGGCAGATCGGGGAAGCGAAAGAGACGTACACTCTGCCCTTCATAATTAACTACGCCGTTGCTTATTGGACCAAGGCTTTTTATTATGTCTCGAGCCCTGATTTGATCTGCGGTCAGGTGAATTTCCGGCTGAGGCGAAACTGCCACTAGTGCGGCCACACCACCAGCAAGCAAAACCAATAAACCTAAAATTACAAACAGAAGAACTGGCAGACTGCTGCTTCTCCGCTCGCTCTCCTCCTGACTCTCGGCAGCAAAAAGCGGCGCGTCACTGAATATCGCCGCAGCCTTAATCGACTTGCCCTTAGCCGCCCTGGCCAGATCGTGAGCTACCGCCGCCATCGACTGCTGCCTCTCGGCCGGTCGCTTTTGCAGCATTGTCTGCACCAAATCCTCCATGGCAGGCGTAAATTCTCTATCCAGAAATTCGTCCGCCAGCCGGGGAGGCTTTTCGTTTTGGTGCATAAGCACTGTTTGAAATGCATTCTCACCCACGAATGGGGGCCTGCCGGTAAGACACTCAAACAGCGAACAACCGAGAGAATAAATATCGGAGCGCTCATCAATTTTTGCCCCCAGACACTGCTCGGGGCTCATATAGAGCGGACTGCCAAAGACCTCACCAGTAGCTGTTTGCGACTGACTGATCGAAGCCATATTGCCCACCAGTTTGGCCAGACCAAAATCAACTATTTTGACGAGAGGAGTATTTTTGCCATCGTCCAGATTGATCAAAATAATATTGGACGGCTTAACGTCGCGGTGGATGATACCACTCTGATGCGCATAACCAAGACCGGCGCAAATCTGGCCAAAAATTTCCAGAGCCTGCAGCTCGGTCAATGGACCGTTGCTGCGAATGAAGTCAGCCAGAGACTGACCATCCAGAAGATCCATCACATAATATGGCGTCTGTGCGACAGATCCCATGTCATAGATTTTGACGATGTTGCGATGATCCAGCCGGGCAATGGCCTTACCTTCAGAATGAAACCTGGCCCAATTGGATTCATTTATCTGATCTGGAGCCAGCGCTTTCAAAGCATATTGGCGACCAATCATCAGGTGTTCGCAGAGATAGACGACACCCATGCCGCCGCGACCGATTATGCCCTTCAGGCGATAGCTGCCGCCAACGACCGTACCCTCTTGCAGCTCGCGCAGGGCGCCGCTGCCTCGGGCTGATACCGAGGTTTTTTCGCAATCGGAGATAGACTCGCCCTGGTCAGAGTTTCCCAATCAGTCCCCCTCAAGCGCTGGGGGTCTATTTAACTGAAACTAGCTGCTTTTCGGCAAAGTCAGGCTTGCTGTCCACGATACGCACAGGGACAGGCACGGGTGCCAACGGTTTGTGCACATTGACCCGGCTAACCAGACCAAAGTAAGACAATGTCTTGATTACCAGCCAGGCGGGATCTATCTCAAACCAGCGCAGGCCGCTCTTGGCCGAGCCCGGTGTGTGATGGTGATTGTTGTGCCAGCCTTCACCCGTGGTGAGGATGGCCACCCACCAGCAATTGATGCTGTCGTCGGCGTCTTTGAAGTTGCGATAGCCAAGGGCTGGTACATGGCAGATAAAATTGAGGAGGAAGGGCATCTGTTGCGCGGCCAGACCGGCCAGAATGCTAGCCAGTGCTACTTGCCAGCCGAAAAGGGCAAGCAAAATCAAACGCGAGGAAAAACCGATAAAGCTGTTGCACAGGTGCATACGGCGCCAATCGCCGCCCTGTTCGAGAAAAGCGTAAAGAGGGTCGGAGATCAGGTCCTTGGACTGGCGCTCGGGGTTGATCACGTCAGTATATGAATCTTTGAAGGCCCAGCCGATAAATGAGTTCCAGACGCCGTAACGGGGTGAATGCGGGTCATTTTCGGTATCGACGAAGCGATGGTGGCCGCGGTGGATGGTGGCCCACCAGATAGGAGAACTTTGAAACCCTAGATATCCAGCCATGACGAAGAAATATTCGACCGGTTTGGGGCAATCAAAGGATCTGTGAGCCAGTAGTCTGTGATAGCCGACAGTTATGCCCAGCATATGATAGATATAGAAGAGGACAAATATTGCGGCAAATTCCAGCATTGGCATTATCTCGCGGCTTGGCAGGACCTGTAATCACGTCACTACAATTTGTAATCACATAACTACACTAGCATCCTTTTGGGAAAGTGAACAGGGATTCCGGGTTAAAACACAGCCAAGTCCGCAAACATGTGCGCGGAAGATTTACCTGACAGAGTTTGTCGAGTAACGCATACAAGAAGTGTAAGTGTATTACTTATTTAGGACATCGTTTGATTAAGCTCTAGCGACGTAGTGAATGTTTACAGGTTGAACCCGTCTACTGTCGATAAAATTAAGGTCCCATGCGGTTTCTCTTCGGTCGTTTATCGTCAACAGGCCGATAGCGGCGCGCGGTACCACCTGTGGTATCGCCCAGAAATGTCCTACCGGTGTTTAACCCGGACAGGCAAAGAAATTTTCGGGAAAGACAGTAGGCTTTAGCCCTTGCCCTTTTTGGCAATTATTCCGCCGATCAACATTGTGCCCGAGACCGGCCAACGGAAACGTATGAAAAAAGCCGAACACGTTGCCACACCACAAAACTGCACCGATGGCTATCACGATATAACCGATGATTTGCACAATATTCACCTTTTAGTCAGTGTCTAATAGTGTTTCCTCAATTTGATATATCCCTCGGGTGCGAGTTTTTAGGACCGGCGTTCTAATAAACTGAAATTCATAGAGGCGGATCCTGCACATATGTCAGTTTAATTAACTGGCTCAATTGCATCAGACTGTCATTCATTTGAGCAACCACTGACTTGAGATCCGAAAGCATTGCCATTCGGTCTTCCAAAAGCTGGGCCGTGACGCTCTTGCCCTGCCCTATGCGGGCCAGAGGTGGGGCAACACCCTTGGGTTTTTGGGCGTGGTGGCGACCGATCATGCCGCTCGACGTCCAGGCGGCGATCAACTTACCGCGCCGTGTTTCACCGCCGGTAGTATCACCACCGAGCTGCATTGTCGTTTCGCTGATTATTTCCTCACCACTGAAAGACTGACTTGTGAGGTACTGCCACACGCCTCTGGGATACTCATGGGTCTCATTGTTTGTGTCGTTAATTACTGTCAAAAGCAGGGAGGGCACACTTTGCTTCATGTGTTTTTCTTCCTCTTGTTCCCGCACCGCCAGACCGGATAGCGAGCTCTGAATGCCACCGTCCAGGATCTCCAGCACATTGGTAGGCAAGTCGGAGTCGGCCAGGGCGATGGAATAACCGACCATTTTGGTGACGCCGCCCGAAACAAAGTTGATGATGCTATTGCGCTTGAGTGCACGCGCTCGCCGCTCCACTATTTGCGCCCGAGCATCGTCGATCTTGGCGATCGCCAACTCCACCTCGGCCTTGGTGGCGTTAACTTCCAGAGAGGCTGTCTGCACATAGACCGTAAGCTTATCGCGCAGATAAATGAGGCGATTGATCAAACGGGCCCGGTCGGCGCCATCACCCGATGCCGGACCGTTCAGTTGGCCCTGCACCTTCTTCAGTTCATCCAAAATAGTCAATGTGCCGGTAATCGAGGCTATCTGCAAAACCTTGGCGCTCATGGGCCCGGGATCAGGCGCATTCTGGCAGGAGGCAGGTAGGGCACAGGTCGTGGACCAGGAATAGCAAGCGAACAGTATTAAAGACATAAGCCGCAGGCGGGCGCGACGCGCAGGGGGCTTCATTTATGTCCTCGGCTCCAGGTAACAGGTGAGGGAATTATAGTAGAAAGGCCAGGTATCTGCCCCTGCCACAAAGTTAGGTGGAGCTTATGCCATGGGTATAAAAAAGCCATGACCCCGACTACTTGAGGCCTCGATGACGTCCGAAAATGAGGATGGCCAACAAGCCGAGGCTCAAAAACGAGCACAGGCTAGAGCTGACCGGCTGAGATGGATGAACAATCCTGCAGCCGCGCACTCGTTGTCGGACGTAGGTTCTGACGTCGGTCAAAACGCGAAGGTAAATCCAGGCGCCACAGCCGGCCCACCGGCTGGACAGGCAAAAGCCGAGGCGCCGGAGCCATTTGTCCTGACCGAAGGTGAGAGCGTCCTTGCTTCCAAAAACACGGCCAAAGCAGCCCAAGAGGCACAGGCCGCACAATTGTCCACCGATGAGCTACTTTCGCAGTGGAGTGGTCAAAAACAAAAGGGTCGCAGCGTAAACGTCCAGGAGCAATTGATTAAACGCGTGCGCGCCGAAATAGACCTGGAAATTGACGAAATACGCGAACAGTCATTTAGCCTTAGCTCGACCCTAATTTTAATTGCCCGGGCCTTCGGAAAAGATCCGCGCCAGTGGCTGCCCAGCGACAAAGCCTCCAACCTTTTTATTGAGGCCGTACTCTACTCTGCCGGACTGGAATTACCCTGGGGATTTGATTCCATCCCCGACTATGCAGAGCTCAAGTACATTTTGAGCGAGGACAAGCGATTTACACGGGTTTTCAGACATGACAAGATGCGCCCCCGAGAAAGTGCCGCTGAATTTGCCCGCTGCTCGGTAGAAGACGGCGACATCGCCCTCTGGGTGACCCCGGAGATTCGCTTGAGCGGCCTGATCGAAAAAGGCGAGGGCGGCGGTCACAACATCTTGAGCGCCGGTTGCAGCGATTCTCCCACCGGTTTTATTTACACCACCCTGGATTTTTTCGTCCAGACCTACGCGGCCAAGAGCCCTACACCGGACGTCGTCTACCGACTTGTGCGCATGCAATAAGCCATAAGCAACTAATGCCAGAGATCGAAGCGATCATCGGTGTTGGTATTAGTGCCGTGTACGCGCAAGCCGGCTTTAGGCACAAACCGGGGCTGATATTTTGGATAGTACTGCTTGACCGGCCTTTGCACAGAGGCAGCAGCATCCTTGTCTTTGCTGGCTATCTGAGCCGATACTTCGTTGGTCGTTGTCTGGTCACCATAGGGCGAGTGCGCCTGCACCATAAGCTGGTCGCCCTTTTTGATATTAAGCTCGGAGCCGCGATAAATCATTGATTGCACTACATTGCCGCCGGGCAGCGAGGCGACGACGCCCATAGTCATGCCACGCAAGCGAGGATGTCTGTCTTCTTTGGTCACCGCTTTCATCGTGATGATGGATGGGTTGACGGCGCCGATTGCGCCCATAACCACCGGCAATACGCCAAAAGTGGCTACGGTACCGAGCTGACTCAGACCAGTGCCGATGGTAAAATTCACAACTTGCGCACCAACCATAGTGTCATCACTGAGCGTCTCCTCAGCTTTTTGCACAACGCCCTTTTTATCGACGACTATCTGGCGCTCGACTTTATCGCCAAACACAGAGTGTTGCTGGCTCAGGGTGCCCTCGATTTTTATATGTTCTTGCTCAGGGGTGATAATTTCATCAAAGGCCAATTTTACAATGCTGGTTTTGTGAAAGCGCTTATCGCCAGATGCCATCGCCTGAGTCATGTTGCGACTCCTGACGTAATGATCAATATGACCGAGCACTATCGATCCGGCCGGAGCAATAAGACGGCCATCAAATACTAGGTCGTCCTTGAGATGCGCGTCGACAGGGTCACCCTGTGCCGCTGTGCGGCTATCTAGCTCGGAGTCGAAAATAACGGTAAATTGCGTCGCCGTCGGCAGAGGCAAAACATCGAACGGTGAAACGAAATGATTTTCCTGAGCACAAATCGGTGCACTAAATGCCATCGAAAGCGGAAGCACAAGCGCCCCAACTAAAACTAAAGACAAAGCTCGTGGCTTCAGCCCACGACTAGAAATTGACAGCTTTTTCGAATAAACCAGCATCGATTCGACGTCCAACCCAAATGCCCACTACAAAGGCCCACGACAAAACACCCAACAGCTCAGGTAACAGCTAACGATAATAGATTTAGGCGTCAAGAGGCTGAAGTTTTATTCACTTTACAAGAGCATTTGTCCCGGCGAAACGGCCCAATGTCAGTGGATTCCTGCAATTCTGCGTTCAGTCTCTTCTCTTACTTTGGCCATTTTTTCTTGATATTCTTTTTCAATTGCCGCTTCTTCTTCGTTGGAAAGCCCCGGTTTTATCGTGCCGTCCGGATATCGATACAACTGATTGGCGTTAGATTCGCCATGAGTCATCCTTTCCTTCATTTCCACTTTGAGCGCGGCAAGCTTCTCGTTACATTCCTTACGCAGACGCTCAATCTGCCAACGGCGCTCCTTTTCGCGCAGCGTCTCAGGTTTCTCTTCTTCCTTTTTATCACCGTCTCCAGCGGAAGCAGTGGAAGTGGTGCCACCATCACCAGAGGCTGTGGACGAGGAGGACGACGAAGACGTTGAAGACGCGGCTGGGGCAGCAGCACCGCCCAGAGAAGCCAGCACTTTCTGACAAGCAGCGAGCGTATCCGCCGCCGGCGGCGGTTGGCAATTCAGAACAGCCTCATATTCTTTTTTCGCGGCGGAGCGCTGCCCCATGGACAGAAGTGTATGGCCCAGATAGTAATGACCAGGCCAGAATTTGGGAAATTTGTTCACGGTCTCGTTAAAGATGGGCAGGGCCTGGGTGTAATTTCTGGCGTTGTACAGCTGGCAACCTCTGGCAAACTGGTCATCAGCCAGAGCCGGCTGAAGCTGACCGACCAAAATTCCGACCGAGAACGCGGCCAGAAGTCCTATACGAATGATAGCTTTCACGATTTTCGATACCTACTTGAGAGCGTCAATTTGCACACGGGCGCGTTCCTGCAGAGCCATGATTTTCTCATCATACTCCTTGGTTATAGCGGCTCGCTCTTCTTCGGGTAAATGTGTCTGCGGGCACTCCCATGGCGATGGTTTGGCCCAGTGGTTACTATCCAGCTCCGCCTGAGCTATACGATCTTTTAATTCTTGTCGCAACGTGGCCACCTGACGATCACACATTTCCTGGATAGACTTTTTACGCCACAACTTGTCTTTTTCTATGGCAGTAGGACCGGCCTCAGCTTTTTCAACCTTTGCGCCTATAACGCCCTCTCCGGCCTTCTCGCCGTCTTTAGGCGGAGCCAGCGCATCTTTGGCAACAGTATCGACAGGTTCGCTGGCTATGGCAGGCACTGTGCCACCCAGGGAGGTAATCATCTTTTGGCAGGTGGATGAAACGTCGGTGGAAGGTGCCGGTTTGCAGCCCAGACAAGATTCATATTCATGCCTGGCTTTGAGGCGATGTCCAAGAGCCAGATAAGTGTGAGCCAGATAGTAGTGCCCGGGCCAGTACGTGGGAAATTTGACGGCCGTTCCCTCAAGTGCCGGAAGGGCCTTGGCATACTCTCTCTTTTCATAAAGTTTGCAGGCGTCGGCGAATTCGTCTGCCGCCACTACCGGTGGTGCGAGTGAAAAAAGCACAGAAACCAGTGCCAAGCAACTCAACTTAACGCGCGTGTTCATACCCTCTCTATGCCCCGTAAAAAACCTGGTAAACTTGCCCCAAGCCATGATCGTGAGATTTTATCAAAGGATTTGAATGCCAGGTCGCCGCCTGCTCTTGCTGCTTATCGCCCTTTCATTGGGGCCGGCTGCCCATGGGACCAATGAAGAACATTGTAAACCCTTGATGCTGGGTGCGGCCGAATTGGCCCAGACGCGGTATGGCCAGGCGGAACGTTTGCTTACAAGGGCCCTGGCCGAGATGCCCGGCAACGCTGTTGTCCTAATCGAGCGCGGCCGTTGTTACGCCGTACAAAAAAAATACGCCGCCGCTGACGCTGATTTCGCACGTGCCGCTAAACAGCCGGTCAGTCACATGCTTGCGGTCAAGGCCACTTCTTATAAAGCGTCAAATGACCTGGCAGCCCGAAATTGGTCTGGCGCGGTGGCCGATTGCACCCACCTGCTGCAATTAAACCCGTACGACCCAACTGCCTTTGAAAAGCGCTACGAGGCCTACAAGCAACTGGGGCGGCCGATAGAAGCCGAAAAAGATAAAGCGGCTTTCAACAGGATAGCGCCGCACACAGTCGCATACAGACAAGTGGAAAACCTTTTGAATGCCGAAGGTGATGTGCATGAGAAATTCAAACCAGCGATTGCTTTTTTCCAACGCCACCTGGCCCAACACCCGTACGATGCTGATGCCTACTACGACCTGGCTCGTTTCCAGTCTCAGTTGGGACAGACAAAAGAAGCTCTTGCCGCCTACGACAAGAGCATAAAATACAATCCCACTCGCTTTGTCTCGAGCTATGAAAGAGCCAATGCTCTGGCGTCACAAAAGCAGTACAAAGCGGCTATACAGGCCTATACCGAAGCTTTCCAACTCGGCCCCAATAACGAGCATGTTTTATTGGATCGCGCCGCCTGCTACACAAAGCTGGGAGATTACGCCAACAGTATCAGGGACTATTCGGTGCTGGTTGCCCTGCATCCTGAGGAAGAAGACCCTTTGCACTACCGGGCACGCGTCTACGCCCTCGATAAACAATATGCAAAAGCCCTAAATGACTACAACAAAGTAGTTGAGCTGGCACCGGATCAGGCCGTCAACTACTCCGAGCGCAGCAAAATCTTGGAGCAGCTGGGCAAGCACGATCTGGCAGTCAAAGACACAAAAAAGGCCTCCGAGCTTTTGGCGGCACCATTAAACTAAGGTCGCCCGCTCACCTGATCAAATCTTGGCGAAGAAATCGCCTTTGACTTCACTGACAGGCTCTGTGCCGATTTGCAGGCGGATGTAACCATGCTGCTCACCCTTTTTGCTAGGCGCATAAAATTTCAACTCCATGGCATAGTCAAGCTTGTCTTCCTTGGCGCCGTTGGTGGCGACGACTGTTGAGACGGCGCCGCCTTTTTCCGTGGTCGAATAAATCACCCGAGGCGCTTTCACATCGCCCTTTTCGGTCTGAGCTCTGACTGTGTTGTAGCGAATCTGATAGGTGCGGTCAGAAAAGATTTGCGGGGCGGCAAACTCAATCACAATTTTAGAATCACCACCATCCAGTGTGACCGAATTAGCCGAAAGTGTTGATTTGGCCAGCTTGAATGGATGACCTGCCAGTAACCCTTCCGCCGGTCGGAAAACGCTTTGCACTTTTACCGGCACAAAAATCCGACGGCTGGGTCCGGACTTATTTAGATTGAGCTTGTAGCTACCGTCGTTATCGGCGGCACTGACTGAACCAACTGCAAATACCGCGGCTGCAGATAAAAGAAAAATTGCTGTTTTAATCACGCTCAATAGGTCCCCTTAAATACCGCTGTCAATGTGGTTTGGCAGCCGCTGCGGCTGGAGTGGAAGCTGCGGCCTTATTAGGCACAATCGGATGTCTGGTAACGATAAAAAAAGTATGGGTGGCTTTGTCTTCACCAACAGCCATGCCGATTACATCGGGAGGCGCCTGCACATTCGTGTGAACATCGTAATTGATAAAACCCACCACCGGCAGATCATAATCTTCTTGTTTGCCATCTACCACGCGCGCTTTGCCGATATTGGCACTGGGCATTTTTACGCGGTAAATTTCTTGTTCAACCGAGGTCAATTTGAAATTATTGACCGGGCTGCGACATTCACGCTGAAATTGCAATTCCATTTGCACTCTCTGGCGAAACGGCGCTTTCAAAACAGCGATATAAGCTCCGCCATCCTTCTTCTTATAGGCTTCCTCAAACTTCTTGAGCAGGGCTTCTTGACTCTTGGCGCCAACCGGCGGGTCACTGAATGAAGCCTCTTTTTTCACCGGCGTC
>Ga0105248_10005097_pt1 | contig 14495 bp, 12 predicted proteins | sample KBSS34metaG_FD_81524 | JGI IMG/M metagenome (GOLD analysis project Ga0105248, IMG submission 81524) | Switchgrass rhizosphere microbial communities from Kellogg Biological Station, Michigan, USA - KBS S3-4 metaG | ecosystem: Host-associated > Plants > Roots > Rhizosphere > Soil | place...
CCCGTCCAGGAGGCCGCAATGTCAGCAGGAGAAGCCCCCCTCGATGCCTTGCGCCTGGTGCTCGACGCAATGAACAGCGGCGAGAAAGTTGTCGGCCTCGACAACATGACCGACGACGTCACCATCATCGACGACGTTCCGCCGTTTCACCGCAGCGGGCGGCGGGAAGCGGAGCTCTGGTTCCGGCGCCTCGATGTGGCGCGCAGCCGGGTTAAAGCCTGCCTGAAGCTCGAAGGCGCCGACGTCCGCATGGACGACGGCCGGGCGTATATCGTCGGCGACTGCATCTTCACGGGAAGCGTGGAAGGAGCGGACGTGGACGTGACCGGCACGCTGACGGCGAGCCTCGTCCAGCCCCGCGGGAAATGGCTTGTCCGGGCGCTGGTCTGGACCAGCAAGTCGCAATAGCCGCCGTTGCGGCCGGCCCGCTCAAGCTAGTGCGCCTGGCATTTCTTGATCTCGGCGACCGTGGTGGCCTGCTTCAGGCAATCAGAGAAAGTTGGCGCCGGCTGCTGCTTCGCAACTGCCGATTGTCCAGCCTGCCAGTGGATGACGACTGCGAACACCCCCGCACTCGACCATGCGACCAGCATTGCGATGAAGGCCGGCACCGACAGGCGCCTGACCGGTGGATTGACGGGATTCCCGCGACCGGTCCTCTCGAAGTTCTCTTCCGCCGCGAGCTGGCTCGAAGTCTTCACGTAATTCGACTGGTTGCCGGCAATTTCCCAGCCCTTCACGAAGAGGAACAGGCAGCCGAGCCATCCGATGATCTGGAGCATGGCGGTCGCCCCGCCCGAATCCACCAGCGTTGAGACGCTATTCATGCCCCCACTCGATTTGCTTCGGCTCCGTCGCGGCGGGCGCGAAGGCCGAAAGCGGCGTAAGCCCGCCGACGTTGCGGCAACCAGCCGAAAACCTGCATGTCCGACTCCTCGTGAGCCCCGAAAACACGAGCGGCGACAGGATTTACGAGTCGCTAAGTTACTATAGATAGATATGTTTTGGCGGCAACAAATCGCTACCCGGGCAACTGTAAGCCACCCGCGGCCAAAATGGCTAACTCGTTGGTAACCTTGTTCCAGCAGGGACGAGGCCGTGCCGTCATCGACTTTCGCCCGCATCCATCGCCCGACCCTGCTGTCGGACCTGCCGCTCGCGATCGGCTTCATGCTGCTCGTCTGCTCGGCGCTTTCCGCCGTCTGGCTGTTCCGCGAGCAACGGCAGGCGGACGAGCTGGTGCGCCATACGATGACCGTCGAAAGCCAGCTGTCGCAGGTCCAGATCGAGGGGCTGAAGGCGGCGGTCGACGTCCGCACCAGCGTGCTTGCCGAAGCGGCCGGCCGCGATCCCGGCCTGCCAACGGTCCGCGCCCGCTATTTCGCCCATGTCGACGAGCTTCGCGGCCTCACCGCCGACAACCCATCGCAGCAGCGCCGCATCGCGGAACTCCGCTCGATTAGCACCTACCGCTTCGCCGTCCTCGACCGCGCGGTCGCCGAATGGCAAGCCGGCCGCTTCCGCGTCGCCGCCCAACTGATCACCGCGCCGCGGATGCAGGACATCATCGACCGCGCCCGGCGCGAGATGGACGGCATCCGCGCCGAGGAGGTCCGCCTTCTTCAGCAGCGCAGTGCCCGCTCTGACGAAATCCGCCGCCTCGGCTCCTGGTCGCTCTCGGTCAGCCTCGCCCTCGTCTTCCTCCTCGCCGTCATCGTCCTTCCGGAGCGCCGCGCGCGGATCCACGCCTTGTGGTCGACCAAGCGGGCGCTCGAAGCGGCGGTCGAAGCCAAGCGCTCCTTCCTCGCCAACATGAGCCATGAAATCCGAACGCCCATGAACGGCGTCCTCGGCTTTACCGAGCTCCTGCTCGCCGGCGAGCTTTCCGACGAGCAGCGCAGGCGTGCCGAACTCATCGACACGTCCGGCCGCGCCATGATGCGTCTTCTCAACGACATCCTCGACTTTTCGAAGATCGAGGCCGGCCACGTCGTCATCGCGCACGACCCCTTCGACCTCCCCCACGCGCTCGGCAGCTGCCTCAAGCTTGTCGCCCCTGCCGCCGAACGGAAGAGCCTTGCCCTCAACCCCGATTTCGACGCGGACCTCCCCAAGATGATGCTCGGCGACGGGCTCCGGCTTCGCCAGATCGTTCTCAACCTGCTCGGCAACGCCATCAAGTTCACCGAGGAAGGCGCCGTCACCCTCCGCGCCTATGCGGCCGGAGAGGAACTGGTCCTCGAAGTAGAGGACACCGGCATCGGCATCGGCGCCGACCGCCATCAGGCCATCTTCGAGGAGTTCGTCCAGGCCGACAGCGCGATCGCGCCCCGCTTCGGCGGCACCGGCCTCGGCCTCTCCATCACCATGCAGCTCGTGCGCCTGATGGGCGGCACGATCGAGCTCGACAGCGCTCCTGGCGCCGGGTCCACCTTCCGCATCACCCTCCCTCTCGAAGCCGCGCCCGAGGCCGCGCTGCCCGCGCCCGAGATGGGCTCCCCCGCGAAGCGCCCCGTCGCCCGCGACCAGCGCATCCTCCTCGCCGAAGACCATGACGTGAACCAGCAGCTCTTCATGGGCATGCTGGGCCAGCTCGGCTGGAACGCCGACCTCGCCAGTGACGGCGCCGAAGCCATCGCCATGGTCGAGCAGGCCGAGCGCGACGGAAAACCCTACCGCCTCCTCCTGATGGACATGCAGATGCCGGGCGTGGACGGCCTCGAGGCGACGCGCCGGATCCGCGCCGGCGGTCTCGACTCCGCACGTCTTCCCATCCTCGCCGTCACCGCCAACGCCTATGAAGCCGATGTCGCCGCCTGCTTCGCCGCCGGCTGCCAGGCGCACCTCGCAAAGCCGGTCCAGTTGGCCGACCTCGATCGCGCAATCCGCAAGTGGCTCGCCAACGCCCCCGCGAAACCCGCTTTCCGCGCCATCACCGGCCCCGTCCGTGACCTCTACGAGAAGCGCAAGACCGAAACCCTGGAAGCAGTCGACGAGCTGGTCGGCCGCGGCCACCTCACCGACGACGAGATCGCGTCCGTCGCCGACCTGCTCCACAAGCTCGCCGGCACCGCCGCGATGTTCGGCGAGCCCGACCTCGGCCACCTCGCGCGCGACCTCGAAGTCGGAATAACGCGCTGGACTGGCGAGGAACGGCAGGCAAAGCTTCGCGCGGCTGCTGCCGCAATCTGGAAGGCCGCTTAGTCCGCGGTTGTGGAGCGTTTCGGCCGATGAAGTACGGCGCGTTGTTTGTAGCGTTTTGCATTGCAATCGCGAGCCCGGCGATGGGGAGCGAAGTTTCCGACGCACGAGGCGTCTTCGGAAGGTTCAGCCAGTGCACCGTGGAGCGTCATTCCAAGGAGTCCGTCGACGTCGTTCTTTCAGATGTTACGGCCGACGAAATCTTCCGGAAGTATCCGGGGCTGCTGTCCGGCGACTGCCTCGACATTGGCGGTGGCGATTTGAAAATTCCTGGCGCCGATTTCGTTCGCTACGGGCTTGCCGAAGCACTGATGCGGCGGGACTATGCCCATGCGTTGCCCCCCGACATCTCACTGGCGGCACCCCTTCCGCACCGCGATCTCAACGAAGCCGACTATCGGCCCAAAGCGGGCAGGACTCCGAAACCGAAGGAGCTTGCGGAGCTTCAGAAGCAACGCGAGCGGGATGGCTTGGAACGTTTGCTGTCGATCTTTGGCGAGTGCATCGTGCGAGCCGATCCTGCCGCCGCCCTCCAATTGGTCGTCACGAAGCCTAGCTCGGCCGAGGAGAACGAGGCTTTCGACGCAATGAACGGTGCGTTGGCCTCGTGCCTCGTCTCCGGGCAAAAGCTCGAGTTCAGCAAAGGCGCACTTCGCGGAACCATCGCAATGAACCTCTACCGGCTGGCGCGCGCGCCGCGAGTGCAGGCCAAAGCAGCGCAGGCGAAGTGACTTAGCCTTCGCGTCTTCTCCGGCATTCGGACTACCGGCTTGAAGCGCGTGGCCGTTAAGCGCAAGGTTAACCGCTCAGCAGGCGGGGGCCCATTGAATGGCTCGGGTTTTTCTCAGCTATGCCCGCGACGATGTCGAAACGGCGCGCAAGCTCGCCGCGGTGCTGACTGATGCCGGCCAGACAGTGTGGTGGGACCGCCACCTCCACGGAGGCGCCAATTTCAGCAGTGAGATCGACCGTGAGCTGAAGAACGCAGAGACCGTGATGGTTCTCTGGAGCTCTGCTTCGATCGCATCGGCGTGGGTTCAGGACGAAGCAGCCGAAGGCCGGGATTCAGGTCGCCTCGTTCCCGTCACACTAGACTCGGTGAAGCCCCCGCTTGGATTTCGGCAGCTTCAATGCGTCGACCTCGGACCCTGGGCGAAAGAGGGACGTGGCGAGCCGATCGAAGATTTGATCGCGGCGATTTCCAAAATGACCGGAGAGCAGGCGCCTGAGAAATCGGCCGAATTGCCTGCTGAAGCGCCGCCTGTATCGATCTGTGTTCTGCCGTTCGTGAACCTGAGCGACGATTCCGAACAGGAATATTTCAGTGACGGAATCACGGAAGACATCATCACTGATTTGTCGAAGATCTCGGCGCTGGAAGTTGTGGCTCGGAACACGGCCTTCACGCTCAAGGGCAAGGTCATAGACGTCAAGGAGGTCGCCCGGACGATGGACGTAAGCCACGTCCTGGAAGGGAGCGTCCGGAAGGCCGGAAGTCGCTTGCGGATCAGTGCGCAGCTGATCGCGGGCGTCACAGGCCGCCATTTGTGGGCTGAGCGCTATGACCGCGACCTCACCGACATTTTCGCTATTCAGGACGAGATATCCCACGCGATCGTCGACGCGCTGGAGCTGAAACTTCGCCCTCAGGAAAAGAAGGCGATCGAGGCGCGCGGCACTTCGAATGCCGAGGCGTACAGATTTTATCTCATGGCTCGCCAGCAGTGGATCGGCGGGACGTTCGGCGACGTGAAGCGCGACGAGGCGATCGCAAGAATCTGCCAGCAGGCGGTGCAGCTCGACCCGAATTATGCCGAGGCATGGGGTTTGATGGCGATTGCCCAGGCCGAGCTCCGCTTCTGGCACGGGAAGGAAGCCAACGCCCTGCCGGCGGCCGAACGTGCATTATCGATCCGGCCGGACCTGCCGGAGGCGCTTTGCGTCAAAGCTCGTTACATCGAGGAGCAGGGAGATCAGGAGGAAGCCAACTCGCTGATAGACGCCGCCCTCAGAGGCAATCCCGATTCCTGGGAGGTGAATCGCGAAGCGGCGAGGATGGTTTTTCGACAGGGGCGCATTGCAGAATCGATCCCCTATTTCGAGAAAGCCGCGGCGCTGGTGAACTCGGACTATTACAATCCCGCCATGCTGATGACCTGCTATCAGGCGATCGGCGACGATGAAGGGTTGAAGCGCGCGGCAAGGCTTGCTTTCGAGCGGGCGGAACGAGCGCTTGCGGCAGAGCCAACTAACGGTTCGGCCATCGCAAACGGCGCCTACGCGCTTGCGGTATTCGGAGAAGCGGATCGAGCCCGTGAATGGATCGAACGGGGTTTGCTCCTCGATCCGGACAACCTCAGCATGCGCTACAATCTGGCGTGTATCCTGACCATCGCGCTCCACGACGACGAAGCTGCGCTCGACGTGCTCAAACCCTATTTCGAACGGGTGAATACGGCTCCGCAAATCAAGCATACGGAGGCTGACCCCGATTTCGTGCGCATCCGGGACACTGCGCGATTCAAGGAAATGATCGGCGGAACGAAAGAGCGGCTGGGAATCGCCGACTAGTCCGCGAACATGCGGAGATGCCGCTAGTCGCTGAGGCTGAACAGGACACTTGCACTCTGGACCGATCGAACCTGCTTTCCCGACCGGTCTTTCGCGGGGATGGCGGTGAACTGACTGCTGATTTGCTGGCAGGCGACGTTCACAAGATCAGAGAAATGCTTGGCACGGCTTCCCGGAACAGGGGGGGCCGTTCCCTGCAGCCGACAACTCGTCCATTTTCGTCCGCCGCTCAGGTTCTCCAGCTGGCGGCCGGCATGCTGACCACCGTCGACAGCGACCTCGACTTCGAAAATGGCGAATGGCGCAGCTATCCGGAAAATATCGGGCCCGGCAGGCACCCAGGTCACTTTGACGGTGCTAAGAGGCGGGACGGCCCGCCCGTAAGCTTCGCGCTCGCGCCTTTGCTTTGAAGGGCACTCGCCTGATGGGAAGCGGGGCCCCGTAGGACCCCCGCCCAAACCTCAGACCATATGCTCGGAGTGCCCGTAGACGAGGATCGTCATATAGCCCTGACGCTCGCTCTTCTGGGCGCCGCCGACGCTGGCCTGGAATTTCTCGGCCGTCGCGTCGTCGCAGCTATATTCGGGCTTCATCGCGCCCGACTGCGCCACCACCCGGCAGCCTTTGACCGCGCCGCCCGCGTCAATGTTCAGCGCCATGACTTGGCCGCCCAGAAGCGTGTCGCCGACCTGCATGTTGGGCTTCACCGGCTCGGAACCCGGATTGAACCGCCGCTCGAAGGTGATGCGGGTGACTTCGCCCTTGGAAGAGGAGGCTTTGGTCGCCATCGCCGCCGGCCCCGAGTCGACGTCGCAGCTTTCGCCGCCCGTCTTCATGCTCGTTTCGTAGCGGCAGTTGGAGGGGCTGCCGTTGCCGTCGAGGGTCACCGTGACCTTCTCCCACCAGGGCGAGCTGGACACCAACGTATCGGTTGCGGATGCGGTGGCAGCAGTGGCTGCGATCGTGGCGGCAGAGGCCACGAGCAAGGCGGCAAGCTTGAGCACTTCCAACTCCTTCGCGCCCGCCGCTTCCAGCGACTTAATTGTCGCCGCCACCTGAACCGCTGAACGCGCAGGCGAGGATTGGTTTCCAACCGTTCGTCGAAGCGAGTGCGCGCAGGGCTTCAGCGCCCGAAATCGGGGTCATCGAGCGCCTCTGCGGGGAGTGCGAAGCGCCGGTGCGGACGCCTTGAAGGGCCGCACCGGCGCTCGAAGGCGTCAGTTCACGGTCACCGGGAAATGCGGCGAAAGCTGCGCGATCACCTCGTCGGCCATGATCATCGACGGCGCGGGAATGCCCTCTTCCCCAGCGTTGAGGAACTTGAGGCCGAGCACGTCGAGCTCCTTGCGCGTCGGCAGGACGATGAAGCCCTGCTTACCGCGCGCCCTGGCGATCAGCGCCGCATGATAAAGCAGCGCCTCGCCGTCTTCCCAGCCCGCGGCGGGGTTCAGCGTGGCGAGGATCTCGAACTTCGCCGGGTTCTTCTTATTGGGCTTCAGCAGCCACTTGGGCTTTGCGCTGCTTCCGGTGGCGGCCCTGCTCGCGAGACGACGATAGGCCTCGTCCTGCTCGAACAGCGCAGTAACCCCCCACAGCTTGTCGTCATTGTCGGTGTTGGACATGGCCGCGACCTGCGCCTTGACGGCTTCGTCCCAAACCGCGTCCGCGCCCTTCGAAACGACGCCCTTACGCTGGTTTTCAGGAAGCTTGGCCGCGACATCGCCGACAACTCGCGCGACAAGTTCCGGGGCGATGCTTACCCAGGTTCCGCGCGCGCCCAGCCGTTCGGCGGCTTCCGCGGCATTGCCGTCCGCATTGCTCGTCGCGGCTTCCGCGAACGCGACCCACGTCTCGGCACGTTCGAAGGTGGTGGGATCGCTCGCCGGATCGCCCTTTGCCCGCATCTCGTCGAGTCCCTGATGCGCGAGCCGAAGCTCCTTGTGCGCGTTTGCGGCGTCGCCCTTCATCGCCGAATAGGTCGCGATGGCAGCGTGCACCCCGGTCGCGGGCACCGGCTTCTCGACCATCGCATCGATCGTCGCGCTCAATCCCTGGATGGCGGTGATCGCGGCGTCGTAATCGCCCGCCACCGCGAGCGCGTTGGCGGCCTCGACCACGCTGACCGGATAATAACGCGCGCTTCTCAGAAGCGCCGCTTTCTTCTCCGGGCTCAGGGTGCGCGACAGCTTGGCGAACTTGATCATCCGCTGCATGGTCATGACGTCGAGCCCGGCGACGTTCGATCCGTCCCAGGCCGCGGCCTCGGCGTCGCCGATCTTGCCGGCGCGGACCAGGAACAGCGCTTCGAGATAACGCGCGGTGCTGGTCGCGCTTTTGGTCAGCGCCCAGTCGTTCTTGGTGCTGAGCGCCGGAGCGGCGCGAGCGGCCGCTGCCGCTTCGACCCACTTCTTGTCCTCGGCAAGATGGAGCGCCTTGGCGAACCCGAGCTGGACCCGACGGTAGGCGTCGCGCTCGCTGGCGATGGCGGCGTCGCACGCGGCGACCCCGGCCGCGCCCTTCGCGCGCTTGTCGGCATTGTCGCGGCTCATCGCCGTTTCGCTAATCCCGGCCGTCGCCGTGACCAGAAGCACCCGCATTAGGCGCGCGCCGTCGCTGACATGGCCGACGCGGCCGTCGCACTGCACGAACACGCTGCCCGGGCTGTCGCTTTCGTCCGCGGCAAAGGCCGGCGATGCTGTGGAGACGGCCGCAGCGACGGCGAGCGCCGCGGCGCCCCACTTCATCGATTTCATGGAAATTCCCCCACCCCTGAACACGCCCGCGTCATCATTGCCGGCTAAGGCGGTTCATAAGGGGCGTGGCGGCAACGGCTATGCCTTTTTGGCCACAGCGCCAGCATAAGTCGGGCGATGGCGGCCGGTCCTGCCGCGAGGAGCACTCAAATGGAGTAGGGCTGGCCCAAATAGAAATGGGGGCCGGCATTGCTGCCAGCCCCCACTGCGCCGAGCGAAGGATCTGCCGGTGTTCGATCTACCTTGGTCCCGCTCCGGAAAACCGGTTCATGACCCCGCTTCTCGATCCTGGCTCACCAGCTCAGGCGTCGCTTTCCACCGACCAATTCCCTCTTTCGAGGAGCCCGATCGATCTACTGACTGCGCGGCCCGAAGGTTCGCTGGTCTTTCGATCGTTCCGGCCTGTCCTGTCGGAACCGAAGTCCCTCGAGGCCAAAACCACTCAGTGTTCCGCGGCCCTTCTTGGGTCGATCACTCTTCGCGTTCCGCTTCGCTCTCCGCACCGAAGTGCTACGAGCCGCGTCGCGCTAGAGGAAGACCGACTCTTCCGGCGCCTCTTCCCGGCTGGCCCGGTAAGAACCCGAAGGTTCTTCCCATTCCTGCCGGCGGAGATCGGACCTTTGGTCACCTGCCGCTTCCTGTCCCCGTTGCCGGTTTCTTGAAGAGGCCGGGATCGCCGTCCCGATCACCTGCTCACAATGCACGGCTCTTCCGAGTCGCGAAAGCGAATTTTTCGCCTTTCGTGCTGTGGATAACGGGGATATCGGGCAAAATCGGAGGAACCTGCCGCGATTCGTCAATCTACGACCCGTCGGTTGCCGTTCCGTTCTCCTCCCCCTACTTCGGCCAAGTGCCTGAATCTCCAGTTTCCGCGTCCGAACCCGCCTATCTGCACGGCCTGAACACGCCGCAGCGCGAGGCCGTGCTGACGACCGAAGGGCCCGTGCTCGTCCTCGCCGGCGCAGGCACGGGCAAGACCGCCGCGCTCACCGCGCGCCTCGCCAACCTGATCGCCACGCGCAAAGCCTGGCCCAGCCAGATCCTCGCCGTCACCTTCACCAACAAGGCCGCGCGAGAAATGCGCGAGCGCGTCGGCGCACTTTCGGGCGGCGCGCTCGAAGGCATGCCGTGGCTCGGTACTTTCCACTCGGTCGCCGCGCGGATGCTCCGCAGCCACGCCGAGCGCGTCGGCCTCCAGGCCAATTTCACCATCCTCGATACGGACGACCAGCTGCGAGTCCTCAAACAGCTCATCCAGGCTGCCAACCTCGACGAGAAGCGCTGGCCCGCACGCCAGCTCGCAGGTCTCATCGATCGCTGGAAGAACCGCGGCTGGACTCCTCAGCAAGTCGACGCGGGGGAATCCGAAGCGTTCGCCGCCGGCCGGGGCGCTGATCTCTACGCGCAATATCAGGAGCGGCTGAAAACGCTGAACGCCTGCGACTTCGGGGACCTGCTGCTCCACATGCTGGTAATCTTCCGGACGCAGCCGGACGTGCTCGACGCCTATCGTGACCGCTTTCGCTACATCCTCGTCGACGAATATCAGGACACCAACCAGTCGCAGTACGAGTGGCTGCGCCTCCTCGCTGAGCCGCGCCGCAACCTCTGCGTCGTCGGAGATGACGACCAGTCGATCTACTCGTGGCGCGGCGCGGAGGTCGCGAACATCCTGCGCTTCGAGAAGGATTTTCCGGGCGCGAAGATCATTCGCCTCGAACAAAATTACCGGTCGACCAGCCACATCCTCGCCGCCGCCGACGGGCTGATCGCCAACAATGCAGGCCGCCTCGGCAAGACGCTGTGGACCGATGCTGGCGACGGCGAGAAGGTCCGCGTCATCGGCGTGTGGGATGGCCCCGAAGAAGCGCGCCGCGTAGGCGAGCAAGCCGAGTCCCTGATGCGCGCGGGCTCGTCGCTGGATGACGTCGGCATCCTCGTCCGCGCCCAGTTTCAGACGCGCGAGTTCGAGGAACGCTTCATCGCGATCGGCCTGCCCTACCAGATCATCGGTGGCTTCCGCTTCTACGAGCGCGCCGAGATCCGCGACGCCATCGCTTACCTGCGCCTGATCCAGTCGCCCGCGGACGATCTCGCCTTCGAGCGGATCGTCAACACGCCCAAGCGCGGTCTCGGCGACAAGGCCGTCGCCACCATCCACCGGCAGGCGCGCGCGGCCCAGGAGCCCTTGCTCATCGCCGCCGCGCATCTGCTCGCAAGTGATGAGCTGACGCCGCAGGCGCGCCGTTCGCTCGGGAACTTCGTGGCGGATGTCGGACGCTGGCGCGAGATGGCAAGCACCCTTCCCCACCCCGAGCTCGCCCGGATCATCCTCGAAGAGTCCGGCTACACTGCCGCGCTTCAGGCCGATCGCTCCGCCGAAGCTGCAGGGCGCCTCGAAAACCTCGCCGAGCTCACGCGCGCGATGGAAGAATATGAATCGCTCGGCGCTTTCCTCGAGCACGTCAGCCTGGTGATGGACAATGACGAAGCTCGCGGCGGCGAGAAGGTGACGATCATGACGATCCACGCCGCCAAGGGCCTTGAGTTCGACACCGTGTTCCTCCCCGGATGGGAAGAAGGCGTTTTCCCCTCGCAGCGCTCGCTCGATGAAGGCGGTCTCGCCTCGCTCGAGGAAGAGCGCCGCCTGGCCTATGTCGCGATTACCCGCGCCCGCCGCCGTTGCACGATCCTGCACGCCGCCAACCGCCGGATCTACGGCCAGTGGACCAGCTCGATCCCGAGCCGCTTCCTTGCCGAGCTGCCCAAGGCGCATATCGATGAAGAAACGACGATGACCGGCGGCGAAAGCCTGTGGCGCGCGCAATGGTCGGAACGCGCCGACCCCTTCGCCCACCTTGGCCCCGCCCAGTCGATGCGCGCCAGCACCCGCGGTCCCGGCTGGCAGCGCGCGAGCCGCGGCAACTTCAATCCCGAGCCGCAGCGCGTGATCGAAGCCCGCGCCTCAGCCGTCAGCCTCGGCAACCAGGGCCGCACCGACCTCGCGCTCGGCCAGCGCGTGTTCCACGGCAAGTTCGGCTACGGAACCATCGAAGCGATCGAAGGCAACAAGCTCGAAATCGAGTTCGAGAAAGCGGGCCGAAAGAAGGTCCTCGACAGCTTCGTCAGCGCGGCGTGATCGTTAGAAAGACGTCGAGGCGAGCTTCACGTCGGATCGGCGCCACGCATCCTCGAACTGCTTCTGTGCTGCCGACGCGTCAGCGTTCCGCTTCTGCGCCGCGAGAGCCTGGCTAAGACCGTAATAGGCCCAGCCGTTGTTTGGATGCTGCTTGAGATCCTGGCGATATACCGCCTCGGCGTCGACCGCCTTTCCGGAAGCGAGGAGCTCCGCCCCAAGCAGATGCCTCGTCGGAAAAATCATGTCGGCCGGCTCATTGTAGGCGAGCTTGTCCTCCAACCCGACCGCTTCCGTCAGCAGCCGAATCGCTTCGGCGCGATTGCCCTGAGCGTTCGCAACGCGCGCCTGCGCCTTGAGCTGCCCGATTTCGTAAAGCGGCCTGGCGAGATTGTTCCCCTGCGTTGCGTCGGCAGGCACGGCAGCGATCAGCTGCTTCGTCTTCACAAGCTCCGCCTGCGCCTCGGCAATCTTGCCGGTCGCCGCCAAAGCCGTCGCCCGCGATTGAAGATAGCTGATAGTCGCACCCGGCAGCTTCTCGCTCGGCGTCTTCTCCTTCAGCATGTCGTCCCACATGCCGAACTTCGTATAACCGTCGTAGATGAAGCTCGCGGGCCAATCGAGGCCGGGCATTCCGAACAACAGCTGATCGGGGATGTGCGCCCGCGCTTCTTTGAGCGCCGTGATCGTCTCGGCGCGTCGGCCCTCCATCCCGGCCGAGTAGGCCAGGAACTGGAAGTTGTGGATCGTGTACATCGGGTAATAATCGGGCGGCGCGGTCTGCTTGAGATAGACGAGGTCGGCCGCGGCGCCCTTACGGTTCGCTTCCGCCGCTTCCTCGTACCGACCAACGCGCTGAAAGATGTGCGCAGGCATGTGCTCGAGGTGTCCCGCGGCCGGCATCATTCCTTCAAGCGCCTCGGCTGATGGAACGGCCTGCTCGGGGTGCTGCGAAGCCTCGACGGCGTGGATGTAATAGTGATTGGCGCCCGGGTGCTTGGGGTTCTTGACGAGCACATGGCGCAGCGTGCTGAGGACCTGCTCGGTCCCCGGATTGGGCGTCCCGTCGGGCTTCCACAGCTTCCACGGGTTCGTGTTCATCAGCGCCTCGGCGTACATCGTCTGAACGTCGAGATCGTTCGGGTACTTCGCCGCAACGCGGCGCATCGCATCGACATAGGCATTGAGCAGCGGCGCGCTGTTCGACGGATCGACCTCGCCCGCCGATCGATAGCGCTTGGCAACCGCGGCGATCAGCGCCCGCTCGACCGGCGTTGCCCGCCGAGCGTTCGCCTCCGCCTTCCGGACCGCGGCCCAGCCGACCTGCGCGCGCGGCGAGCTCATCATCGGCATGTTGTAATTGGGCCCGAGGGTCAGCGCGACGCCCCAGTAGCAACTCGCGCAGGTCGCATCGATCTGCGCCGCCTTCGCAAACGACCGCGTCGCCTCGTCATGGTTGAAAGCCCAGATGAACCGCATGCCCTGGTCGAAATAGCGTTGGGCGAGCGGCGACCGCGTCGTGATCTTTCGATGAAAGGTGCCGAGACCGTCGAATAGCTGCGCGCCCTTTGCCCAGCCCGCCAGCGTGCTCGGCGGAGCGGGTGCATGACTGTCGTGCGACTGCGCGAACGCGGTTGGAGAGATGCCAAAGATCGCGACCGCGATCAGGCAGGCGCGGAAACTCTTTCGCATGGGCCGCCCCTCCAATTCTGGCCCCGCCGTGGCGGCGCTTGTGCACGCTCTTACCACAAGGATGGCGAAAAATCAGCCGTAAGAGGAACCCGAATCGGGTGCGATGCATTTTTGCAGCAAAAGTCAATAGACAAATTAAGGTTATGTAATGAAGCAGCTAGCACTTGCGCTAGCGCTGACGGGATCGTGCGTATTTGCGACCACCATTGCTACTACGCCGGCGTCCGCGCTGGAGACTTATGAAGCCCAGATGGAAGCGAGCGACGCGGCGTCACAGGCGCGCGTCGATATGCTCGACGCCTTCGGTCCGAAAGAATTGAAGCCCGGCCAATATGTATGGCGCGACGTTCCCCCCGAAGCCGGTGCGGAGCGCGTCGTGATCAGCCTCTCCGACCAGATGGCGTATCTCTACCGCGGCAGCACCCTCGTCGCCGCCAGCACAATCTCGAGCGGCCGCGACGACAAGCCGACGCCGAGCGGCATTTTCTCGGTGTTCAACAAGGAAACGATGCACCGGTCGAAGAAATATGACGATGCGCCAATGCCCTACGCGCAATTCTTCGATCCGGCGGGTATTGCCATGCACGCCGGCTTCAACCCCGGTCACCCGGCGAGCCATGGTTGCGTTCGTCTGCCGAGCGCCTTCGCCAAGAAGCTCTATTCGGTCACCGACGTCGGTACGCCGATTTTCATCGGCTCCTGACGTGCTCCCGAGGGCCGCGCCCGCCCCTGGCGCGGCCCTACCCCTCCCCCTCAACCTTGGCCGGTCGCTGCCCACGGGATACGCTCACCGCGCCGTGAGTTGAGCGTTTCAAAACCAGTCACTCCCAGGAGAACAAGATGGCCAAGAAGGCGACCGGCAAGAGCGATACGAAGGCAGGCGGCAGCAGCGGGAAGAAGTCCAGCGGCGGCACTGCCGTTGCGCGCGCGTCGTCGAGCAGCGGCGGATCGCGTTCGCAGGAGGGCATGGGCGACGCCTTCATTAAACTTTTGCAAAGCCCCCTCGTGGCCGAGCTCGTCGCGGTTGCCGCGACCGCGGCGCTTGCCGCGCTGGCGGAGCACGGCTTCCATGGCGCCAACGGCGGGCGTGGAAAGCGCGCCGGCAAGGCGGTCAAGGAAGCCGGGAAAGCCGCGGCAGCGGC
>Ga0105248_10005099_pt1 | contig 14492 bp, 13 predicted proteins | sample KBSS34metaG_FD_81524 | JGI IMG/M metagenome (GOLD analysis project Ga0105248, IMG submission 81524) | Switchgrass rhizosphere microbial communities from Kellogg Biological Station, Michigan, USA - KBS S3-4 metaG | ecosystem: Host-associated > Plants > Roots > Rhizosphere > Soil | place...
CATTGTAGAAATACTGCGTGATAGCGCTGTCGGCGCCCGCTTCCACCTTGCGTTTGAAACTGACCAAATCATCCTGAGATGATTTGGCCTGTGGGTGATATTCCGGGTAGGCAGCGACTTCCACATGGAACGTATCCCCGAATTCCGCTCGCAGGAAAGTCACCAGTTCGTTGGCGTAGCGAAACTCACCCGCCTCCACCATACCTGAGGGCATGTCACCTCGTAGCGCTACGACGCGTTTGATGCCCGCTTCCCTGTATCGTTGCAGCATCTCGCGAACGCTTTCTCGAGTCGAGGCAACGCACGATATGTGTGGAGCGGCTTGGTAGCCTTCCCGCTGTATCTCGAGGACCGTGCCAAAAGTACGCTCGCGTGTCGAACCACCCGCCCCGAACGTTACCGAGAAAAACTCGGGTTTGAGTTGCGCGAGCTGCTTGCGGGCAAGGCGAAGCTTTTCCACACCCTCGGAGGTCTGAGGCGGGAAGAATTCCATCGAAAACGACTTCGCAGCCATAGGGATCGATCCACGATGTGGAAGCCCTGGTGTCATCGGCACGAAAGGCGAATTGGGCAGCTAACCACCCAATTCGCCTGACTGCACAGATGCAGCCTGAGCCCGACGGACTAGTAGCGGTAGTGCTCCGCCTTGTATGGCCCTTCCTTGTTGACCCCTATGTAGCGCGCTTGAGCATCCGTCAGCTCCGTCAATTGGGCCGAGAGCTTCTTCAGCTGGAGTCGCGCCACCTTCTCGTCGAGATGCTTTGGCAGCACGTACACACCTACCGGATATTTGTCGGGATTGTTGAACAACTCGATCTGCGCGATGGTCTGGTTGGCGAACGACGAGCTCATCACATAGGACGGATGCCCGGTGCCACAACCCAGATTCACCAGCCGTCCTTCGGCCAGCAGAATGATTCGTTTGCCGTCAGGAAAGATCACGTGGTCGACCTGGGGTTTGATGTTTTCCCATTTGTACTTCTTCAAACCCGCCACGTCGATTTCGTTATCGAAGTGGCCAATGTTGCAGACAATGGCCTGATCCTTCATCTTCTTCATGTGATCGTGCGTGATCACGTGAAAGTTGCCAGTGGCGCTGACGAAAATGTCACCTTTGTCCGCGGCATACTCCATGGTGACAACACGATATCCCTCCATCGCCGCCTGTAGCGCGCAAATCGGATCGATCTCTGTCACCCACACCTGCGCCGAGAGGGCGCGCAACGCCTGTGCCGAACCCTTGCCCACGTCCCCGTACCCTGCCACGACGGCGATCTTTCCGGCGACCATGACATCGGTTGCCCGCTTGATGCCATCGACCAGTGATTCGCGGCAACCGTAGAGGTTGTCGAACTTGGACTTGGTTACCGAGTCGTTGACGTTGATGGCTGGAAACTTAAGCAACCCGTCCTTGGCCATCTGATACAGACGCTTCACACCGGTGGTGGTCTCTTCTGTCACGCCTTTGACGTGAGCAAGACGGACGGAGTACCAGTGGGGCTCCTTAGCGAGCTTGGCCTTGATCGCAGCGAATAGCACAGTCTCTTCTTCGCTGCCGGGATGATTCAGGACGGATAAATCGGTCTCCGCACGAGTGCCCAGATGTAACAGCAGCGTGGCATCGCCGCCATCGTCCAGGATCATGTTGGTGTAGCCGCCATCGGGCCATTCGAAGATGCGATGGGTATAGTCCCAGTACTCGGTAAGCGACTCGCCCTTGTAGGCGAAAACCGGTGTGCCCTGCGCTGCAATAGCGGCCGCGGCATGGTCCTGGGTCGAATAGATATTGCAGGAAGCCCAGCGGACTTGTGCGCCGAGTGCCTGCAGCGTCTCGATCAGAACTGCGGTTTGGATAGTCATGTGCAGCGAGCCGGTGATGCGCGCGCCGCGCAGCGACTGCAGCGCTGCGAATTCTTCTCGAATAGCCATGAGACCGGGCATTTCGGTCTGCGCGATCTTGATTTCCTTGCGGCCCCAGTCCGCCAGAGATAGGTCGGCGACGTGGTAATCGGTGAACTGTTTGGGTTGCAATACGGCGCTCATCACGCCCTCCTTTCGATTAAGAAAAAAGTTCGTGAGCGCCGTTGCAATGTTGGACACCTGAGCCTGGCGGTCCCGCTTCGGGTACTAGTGGGGGGCCGTCGCAACGCTCCTCAGGGAACCGTGATTATAGGCGAAACGCCGAGGTTATGCCCGGAGCCTGTATAAAACCTCGAGCGAAATCCTCGCGATTTCATAGGTCAGCATGCAATGACTGCGACGAGGCCCGGGGTCAAGCTTCCTGGAGGATCAAGCCGCTGCGCCTTACGCGTGCGCCGGCTTAATTCCCGAATCGGCTTGCAGCGCCTGAACCTTGTCCATCGATTCCCAGCCGAACTCCGGTTCATCGCGGCCAAAGTGACCGTACGCAGCAGTCTTCAGGTAGATCGGGCGCAGCAAGTTCAGCATCTGGATGATGCCCTTCGGACGCAGATCGAAGTGTTTCTGCACCAACTCCGCGAGTTTTTCGTCCGACACCTTGCCCGTACCAAACGTGGTCACCATCACGCTGGTGGGACGCGCGACGCCGATAGCGTAGCTCACCTGAAGCTCGCACTTGGTCGCGAGTCCCGCGGCGACGATATTTTTTGCCACATACCGCGCGGCATAAGCAGCGGAACGATCCACCTTCGAAGGATCTTTACCGGAGAACGCGCCGCCGCCATGGTGAGCAGCGCCACCATAGGTATCCACGATGATCTTGCGTCCGGTGAGCCCACAATCTCCCTGCGGTCCGCCGACCACAAAGCGACCGGTGGGATTGACGAGATAACGGACGTTGCTGCGGATCATCTCCTTCGGCAGCACAGGCTTGATGATGCTCTCTATAACCGCTTCCTCGATCTGCTTGTGCTCGATCTCGGGAGCGTGTTGGGTAGAGAGGACTACGGTGTCGATCGAGTGGGGCTTGTCGTCAACGTAGCGAATTGTCACCTGCGACTTGGCATCCGGACGCAACCACGGCAAACGGCCATCTCGGCGCAGTTCTGACTGACGCTCGACCAGCCTATGGGCCAGGTAGATTGGCATAGGCATGAGCTGCTGCGTTTCGTTGCAAGCGTAACCGAACATCAGGCCCTGATCACCTGCGCCTTGTTCCAGATCGAGGCCCTTGCCTTCGGTTACACCCTGCGAAATATCGGGCGACTGTTTGTCGTAGGCCACAAGCACTGCGCAGCCTTTGTAATCGATACCGTACTCGGTGTTGTCGTAGCCGATCCGCTTGATCGTCTCCCTCGCAATCTGCTGGAAGTCCACAACTGCCGTGGTGGTAATTTCCCCGGCCATCACAACCAGGCCCGTATTGACCAGCGTTTCCGCCGCCACCCGGGCGAATTTGTCCTGGGCTAAGATAGCGTCCAGTACCGCATCGGAAATCTGGTCTGCCACTTTGTCCGGATGCCCTTCGGACACCGACTCGGACGTAAAAAGATATTCACTCATCACGGGGCCATTTCTGTTCTGGGTTGTACATAAAGGGTTGGAGAATAACAGATTGGCCTTGCTCCTTGAAGACACTCCGTGTTCCTACTGATTGGCTTGCTCCGGCTTCTGGCCCGGCTGCCGCTGCGATTCCACTACGCCATGGGCGCTCCTCTAGGTTGGCTTGCGTACTTGGGATCGCCTCGTTATAGGAATCGGCTTCGCCAGAATCTGCGCAAGAGCGGCTTGTGGGCCGATGAGGCCGACTATCGCCGCATCCTGCGCGCCAACATCGTAGAGACAGGACGCCAAGCTGCCGAGTTCATCCCACTATGGTATCGGGACGCTGCGGATGTTCGCGCACTCGTCCGGTCGTGCAAGGGCGAAGAGGCGGTCATGGAGGCGCACCAGCGAGGGCGCAGCATTATCCTGCTCACGCCTCACGTGGGATGCTTCGAAGTCGCGGCCATATACGCAGCGTTCCTATTACCAATGACTGTCCTTTATCGGACGCCACACATCCCGTGGGTAAACCGGCTTGTGATAGGCGGCCGGGCTCGCAGTCCGATGAAATTAGCGCCTGCAACCGTGCAGGGCGTGCGTATGCTATTCAGAGCATTGAAGCAGGGCGAGGCGATCGGCATCCTGCCCGATCAGGTGCCGGGCTATGGCGAAGGGGTATGGGTAGAGTTCTTCGGCCGACCGGCTTACACGATGACACTTGTGGGTCGACTCTTCGCATCGACCAATCCGGCCGTTTTCGTCGCGCTTGCCAAACGGTTGCCGCGCGCAGCCGGCTACGACATCGAACTCCAGGCTGTCGATGCAGACCTCAAAGGCAACGAGGGTGCGCAGCGCCTGAACGACGTTCTGGAACGAACTATTCGCGCCTGTCCGGAACAATATCTGTGGGGTTATAACCGGTACAAGCATCCGGCCGGCGCGCCGCCACCGCCGGAAGGCTGGGAGAAGCCAGCGCAATGAATGGAGCGCTGCTCGCCCGATTCGTAATCGCGCTGCTTTGGCTTCTGCATTGGTTACCGCTGAGTCTGCTGGCGCCGCTAGGTCAACTCGTCGGGATGTTCGCCTACTGGCTGGTTGCGTCACGCCGACGAGTCGCGCGCATCAACCTGGGTCTGTGCTTTCCCGATCTGACGTCGCAGCGGCGCGAAAAGTTGCTGCGCGAGCATTTCCGCGCATTCGGGCGTGGCCTGGTGGAAGGGGGCATCGCCTGGTGGGGCTCCCCGGAACGTCTGCGGCGCATGGTGCGAATCGAAGGGCAGGAGCACGTCGACGCGCTGGACGGTCAACTCTTTATCGTGCTCGTCCCTCACTTCGTGGGCATCGAGCTGGAAGGGCTGCGGATGACTTTGGACTATCGCGGTGTGGCAGTTTACGTGCAACAGAAGAACCCATACATAGATGCTTTTCTCAAGCGTAGACGCGAACGCTTCCGGGGGACGAGGATGATCTCTCGCCAGGAGGGCGTAAAAGCGGTCCTGCGCGCACTGCAGGGCGGGCAGGCGCTGCAGTTGTCACCGGATATGGATCTCGGAGCGCGAGATGCGGTGTTCGTGCCCTTCTTCGGTATATCAGCCGCAACGGTGACGGCGCTGCCGCGCATGGCGCGATTGACCAAAGCGAAGATCATCCCGCTGGTTATCACACAGCATCCTGGAGGAGGAGGCTATGTCGCGCGTTTCTATCCGGCTTGGGCCAATTATCCAACTACAGACGTTAAGGGGGACACGCGCCGCATGAATGCCTTTATCGAGGAGCGCGTTCGCGACATGCCTGCGCAGTACTTGTGGACGCACCGGCGCTTCAAGACGCGCCCCCCCGGAGAAGCAAGCTTCTATAAGTCACGATGATGACTACACATGGTGCGGCGATATTGCCTCTTGGCGAACAGGACATACCTGCACTGATTGAGCTTGCACGAGCGATTTGGTATGCCCATTACCCCAGCATCATTACAGTCGAGCAGATAGAATACATGCTCGGGCAGCGCTACTCGCCCGACGTGATTCGCGGTCAATTGGCGAGTGGTAGCGCATGGTGGGACAAGCTGTTGGTTGATGGAGTTCTGGTCGCCTTTGCCGCCTCCGAGGCGGGCGATGAACCGTATGCAATGAAGTTGGACAAACTCTACGTTCGCAATGATTTGCATGGACGAGGCTACGGCAGCACGCTCCTGCGTCATGTTGAGGAACGGGCGCGTGCGCGTGGGTGCACGCAGTTGTATTTGCAAGTCAACAAGAACAATCGCGGTGCCATCGAGGCGTACCTGAAAAACGGTTTCGTCGTCACCCAAGCTGCCACGTTCGATATCGGCCGGGGGTTCTACATGGACGACTACGTGATGACAAAGGATATAGGACCAAAGCCTGAAGGCACTCGAACCACGCGCTGAACTCCCATGCACCTTAAGTTCACCAAAATGCAGGGCGTAGGTAACGACTTCGTCGTGCTGGATGCAATCGGCCAGAAGATCACGCTCGATGCGGCCAAATTGCAGCGGTTGGCGGACCGGCATTTCGGCATCGGCTGCGACCAGATCCTCGTGGTCGAAGCGCCGCGCTCACCCGACACCGATTTCTACTACCGCATCTTCAATGCCGATGGTGGGGAGGTCAGCCAATGCGGCAACGGCGCGCGCTGCTTCGTGCGCTACGTACGCGACAAGGGTTTGACCGGTAAGCGGGAGATCCGCGTGGAGACTGCTTCAGGTGTGATCGTGCCGCGGATGGAGCCGGACGGTCAGGTCACGGTCGACATGGGTGCGCCGGAGTTCGAGCCCTCCAAGATTCCGTTTATCGCGGACAAACAAGCGCTCACGTATGAGCTAGAAGTGGCCAAAGAATCGGTGGAGATCAGCGCGCTATCCATGGGCAATCCGCACGCGGTGCAATTGGTCGACAATGTCGATACGGCGCCGGTACCTATCCAGGGGCCGATGATCGAGCGTCACGCGCGCTTCCCCGAACGCGTTAATGCCGGTTACATGGAAATACTGGATCGTCATCACGTGCGCCTGCGCGTCTACGAGCGCGGGGCAGGAGAGACCCTGGCCTGCGGTACGGGCGCATGTGCAGCGGCAGTTGCAGGAATCATCCGCGGCCGGCTGGACACTCCGGTGCGCATAACGACTCACGGAGGCGACTTGAGCATCGCATGGGCCGGGGAAGCGCACCCCGTCATGATGACCGGTCCGGCAGAAACTGTGTTCGAAGGCGACATCGACATTTGACATCGACCATGAAAGCTGAAGAAGTAGCAAAATACTTGCGGGATCATCCGGATTTCTTCGAGGAGTATATGGATCTGTTGGCCACCATCCATGTGCCCCACCCCTCTGGAAAGCATGCCATTCCCTTGGCCGAGCGTCAGGTGTTGACGTTGCGCGAAAAAGGCCGCGCGCTGGAGACCAAGCTGCGCGAACTGGTGCAGTTCGGTGAGGACAATGATGTGATCGGCGATCGAGTGCACCGCGTCACGCTTGCGCTGATGGCCGCGCGTGATCTTCCCGCACTGCTGCAATCCTTGCACCAGAATCTGCATGAGGACTTTCGCGTGCCCGCAGTGGCACTGCGCCTTTGGTCCGGCCGCACGATCGAGAGTCAACCCGAGTTCGAGGCCGTCAGCCAGGAGGCGCGAGTTTTCGCGGACAGCCTGACCAATCCGTATTTCTGCGAAAGCCCGATGTTCGAAAGCGCGGCGTGGTTCGAGGGCTCCACTGAGGAGTTGCGCTCCTTTGTTTACGTCCCGCTGCGATCCGATCGCCCGCTCGGTCTACTGGCGATGGCCAGCCAGGACCCTGCTCGCTTCACGTCCGATATGGGGACGCTGTACCTCACTCGTTTGAGCGAATTGGTGAGTATGGCGCTCAAGCGTTACGCCGAAGACTGATCCTCTATGGGCGAACCAACCGTATCGCTCAACGAAAGGTATCTGGAAGGGTTTCTCTCCCATCTCGCCCACGAGCGGCGACTGAGTCCCAACACCGTCGAAAGCTACGCACGTGACGTGCGCAAACTTCTGCAACTGGTGGACGAGGCAGTGATCGCTGAAGTTCAAGCTCACCAGGCCCGGCGTATGGTAGCCCAGCTGCATGCTCGCGGACTGGACGGCCGATCGCTAGCGCGCATGCTTTCGGCGTGGCGTGCCTTTTTCCGCTACCTGGCGCGCGATCACGCGTTCACGCGCAATCCGTTCCAGGGCCTCAAGGCACCGAAATCCGCCAAGACGTTGCCCAACGCATTGTCGCCGGACGAGGCCAGCAAACTCATGACCAACCGGTCAGACGAACCGATGGACGTGCGGGATCACGCGATGTTCGAGCTGTTCTATTCTTCCGGTCTGCGGCTCGCGGAACTCACCGGACTCAAACTCGAGGACTTGAACGAGGGCGACGAGACGGTTCGTTTGACCGGAAAGGGCAGTAAGACGCGGATCGTCCCGGTCGGGCGATTCGCCCGTGAGGCACTGGAACGTTGGTTACATCTGCGCGCAGCGCTGGCAAAACCCGGTGAGCGTGCTGTGTTCCTCAATCGAGCTGGCCGCGCCGTCAGTCCGCGTACCATTCAGTACCGCCTCAAAGCATGGGCCGCCAAGCAGGGGTTGTCGCAGTCCGTGCATCCACACATGTTGCGCCACTCGTTTGCCTCCCACATCTTGCAGTCCAGCGGCGATCTGCGTGCCGTGCAAGAAATGCTTGGACATTCCAGCATCTCCACTACTCAGATCTATACGCATCTGGATTTTCAGTATCTTGCCAAGGCGTACGACGCTGCGCATCCTCGAGCCAAGAAAAGAAAGGCAAAGGCTTGAAGCCCACACGCATACGCAGGGAGCGTAGCGCGCGCGCAGCGGACGTGCTCACATCCTGACCAATGACAAAATTGAGCCTCAAGCCGGGCAGAGAGAAATCCCTTCTGCGCCGCCACCCATGGATATTCACGGGCGCTCTGGAGCATCTCAAGGGTCAGCCGATCACCGGCGAAACGGTCGAAGTGCGCGCAAGCGATGGTCGCTTCCTCGCCTGGGCAGCCTACAATCCCGGTTCGCAGATCGTCGCACGCGTTTGGAGTTGGCGCGAGAGTACTCGAATCGACAGCGGATTCTTCCGCGAAAGGTTGGCGGCATCGATAAAGATGCGGGAGGCCGTGCTTCCCGGAACCGAGTGCGTCCGGCTCGTCCATGGGGAGTCCGATGGATTGCCGGGAGTCATCGTGGACCGCTACGGCGCTACCATCGTCGTACAGCTATCGAGCGCTGGTGCGCAGTATTGGCGGGACACCATAGCGGATCTGCTGGTCGAACTGACTGGGGCTCCCAATGTCTTCGAACGCTCCGACGCCGACGTCCTGGAGCTCGAAGGAGTGCCCATGCGCGTCGGCGTTCTGCGCGGGGCGCCCCCACCTGACCGGTTGATCGTCGAAGAATGCGAGCTGAAACTCGCACTCAATGTCGCTCTCGGGCACAAGACAGGCTTCTATCTGGATCAGCGCGACAATCGTGCATTGCTACGCGAGATCTCTCTCGGCCGAGACGTTCTCGATTGCTTCTGCTACACAGGCGGATTTGCGCTCAATGCCGTGGCAGGTGGTGCACGCAGTGTTACGGCGGTGGATGCATCGGCGGACGCGTTGGAGGCTGCAAAAAACAATGTAGACCTCAATGCCCTGGACAAGAGCAGCGTGCAATGGGTCCAGGGCGATGTATTCCAGATCCTGCGCAAACTGCGCGATCAGGCTCGGAGCTTCGACTTGATCGTCCTGGATCCGCCCAAATTCGCCCCTACCGCCGCAATGGCGGAACGCGCGGCACGCGGCTATAAAGACATCAACCTGCTCGCTCTCAAGCTGTTGCGCCCCGACGGACTGCTACTCACGTTCTCTTGCTCCGGCGGGGTCTCGCGCGACTTGTTTCAGAAGATTGTCGCCGGTGCCGCGCTGGATGCGGACGTGGATGTGCAGATCCTCCGCTGGCTGTCAGCCGCGCCCGATCACCCCGTTGCACTCGCGTTCCCGGAAGGAGAATATCTCAAGGGTCTGCTGTGCCGCGTATCGGGCTAACCTACCGGCGTAACCTAACTGAATTGATCGCAGGAAGTAGAACATGAGCGAGACGAAATTTATTGTGGTACGTCACGGTGAGACCGTCTGGAATGCGGAAGGTCGGATCCAGGGCCAGCTGGACAGCGAGTTGAACGAGGAAGGTCTTGCACAAGCCCTGCTGGTCGGGGAGCGATTGGCGCGCGAACCCTTTGATCACTTCTACTGCAGCGACCTGCGACGGGCCTTGCAAACCGCTCAACCGATCACCAAGCGCAGCGAGAAATTTCCAGTGATCACTGCGCGATTGCGCGAGCGCAATCTCGGCATCTTTCAGGGGCTCACCAGCGAACAATGCCAACACAAATATCCGCAGGAATACCGGCGCTTCCATCGGCGCGAAATCGACCACGTCATGCCCGGGGGAGAAAGCGTGGGTCAACTCAACGCGCGCGTATCGGACTTCTTCGACGAGCTTGCCGTCGAGCACACTGGAGAGACGGTTCTCTCCGTAACCCACGGTGGTGTGCTCGATGCTCTATACCGGCACGTCATGCGAATTCCGTTGGAGCGTCCACGCGATTTTTCGATCTACAACGCGAGCCTAAATATTGTCCGCTTCAGCAACGGCCGTTGGGTACTCGACCTATGGGGCGATATCTCGCATCTCACCAGGGATGCTGCGCTGGATGATTTCTAGGCCGGAATCCGACGCTCTTGCCTCTCCTCGTGATTTCGCGGCCTTATTGAGCTGTGCGAGAAGGGGGCGAACGCGGCTCGAGCGTCGCCGCCGGCAATTCGCGGCCAACGTCTGCTTCTGGCTCCAGGGCGGGCACGGGTGTCACTGTAACTTCTGGGTCGGATGTCGGTTGCATTTTGGTGGGCATGGACTCGGCCGATGCTTGCGACGCCGGGCTGGCGGAGGGTTGTTTTGCCTCGGCAGGCGGCTTTTTCGCTGGTTTCTTGGCCGTCGACTTCTTCGGAGGAGGTTGTTTCGCTTCAGCCCCGGCTTGTTTCGTATCGACCGCGGCTTCTTTCGTTTCGACTGAAGCCTGTTTCGCCTCGACAGCGGATTGTTTCAATTCAGCCTCAGGCTGCTTCGCTTCGACTGGAGGCTGCTTCGCTTCGACTGGAGGCTGTTTCGCTTCGACTGGAGGCTGTTTCGTCTCCGCGGGCGGTTTTTCTGCCGGTACCGCTTCTGGTTGTGCAGATTGCACCGCCTGCGTCGAGGGCTTCGCATCCTGCGCTTGGCCGTTGGTGTTCTCCTTCAGCCGTTTGTTGCGCTCTTCGATGGGTGAGGTTTGTCCAAGCACCCGCGATAGCATGATGAGTTCCTGGTCCGTGTGATCTTTGAAGGCAGCGCCGCTCATCATCTTTCCATTAGTCGGTCGCGCATAAATCATGGTCGGGGTGTGGTAGCCCGAAATCACCAACTTGCGTTCATTGCCTTTGCGAGAGCCAAGCTCGACCTCCCCGTAACAAGTGCAGAAGTAAGTTTGCTTGGCGCTGGCTTCGACATAAACGCCGGTTCCGCGAATCCCCGCAGTAGCGGTAGTCGTTTCGATTTGTCTGGCACTTTTGCCCAACACCGCGAGCAAGGCCCCTGTGAGCAATCGCAGCCCGGACACAACCGGCTCCTTCCCCGTCTTCGATGTGTCCAATTTGAGCTTGGATCCACCCCTCAAGAGGAAAGCATCCTGCCCGACAGCGAACACTAGTTTCGCCCCGGCTGCAGTTACGATCAGGTCACCGGGCTTTATGCGAGTCGTCGTTTTGGCCGCTTTGCCGTTGACAGTAACCTGGCCCTCCATTCGCTTGATCTGTGCCGCGCGCGCGCCCCCCGGCAGGAGCAAACTGGTGCCCAGAGCCGCCGATGCCAGCAAGAAGTTGCGACGGCCATGAGCGCGTGATTCGGGCGGGTTAGGACGCATCCTGTTATTTCCTCCGTTGCTTGACTGAAGTGCGGACTTGGGACGTGGCTTGGCAGCGCACAGCTTACCCGTGTATCGGCCGTCGTAGAGGGGTCTGAAGGTGTGCCGTTTTGAATTCGCCCGGAAAGCGCGGTAGACTGCGCCGCTGGATCCTTTGGCCAGATGGCATGAACGCGCGTCGCATAGTCGGCTACCTACTGCTGTCCCTTGCTCTGTTGATTACGCAACAGGCAGTGGCGGCGCACGCGCTGACACATCCGACCAGCTCGGCTCCCTCCAAGCACGATCCGGGGTCGGCGCCGCATACAGGCGCTTGTGCGCTTTGTATTGCCGCAACCCATTCCGGCAGCGCCCTGGTAAGCGTACCGCTCCTCCTCCCGGCGAATACCTCGACAACCCACTTGGTTGTCCCCATTGCCTGGACGTACCGTCCCACCCTAACACTCGCCTTTTCTTCCAGGGCACCCCCCGCGCTTCTCTGATTGATTCGCAGTCCGCGCATTCCGTAGGTAATCGGGACGCGTGTGCATTGACAACGAACACAGAGGAGCACCCATGTTCAAGCAGATCGCGTTGGCGGTCGCCATTGTGCTGGCAATGGCGCTACCCGCCGTCGTGTGGGCACAGACCAGCCCGCAATTGGAAGAGATTCGTAAGCAGATCCAGGAACTGAAAGACAGTTACGACGCCCGCATTCAGGCGCTCGAAAAGCAACTCAAAGATGCGGAAGCGGCCTCGGCGAAAGCACAGGCCGCTGCGATCGAAGCTCAAAGCGCAGCTACACAAGCAAAGCAAACCGCAGAATCCGGACAAGCGCCGCCGCCCGCTCAGCCGACGTCATCGAACGCCTTCAACCCAGCGCTTTCGCTGATCCTGCAGGGCGGCTATTACAACTCCAGTCAGAATCCCAACACCCGCAGTATCACGGGGTTCTTACCGCCAGGTGAGCTGGGCCTGCCAGAGCGCGGCTTCTACCTCGGTGAAACTGAAATCACGCTATCGGCGAACGTGGACCACCTATTTTACGGACAAGCGACGCTCTCGATAGACCACGGCAACATCGACGCGGAGGAGGCCTTCTTTCAGACCACCTCGCTCGGCCACGGCCTTACGGGTAAGGGCGGCCGCTTTTTCTCCGGCATCGGGTACGAGAACTCGCAGCATCAACACAACTGGGACTTTGTCGACGACGCACTGGTGCAGCAATCCTTCCTCGGTCCAAACCTGACCGTGGACGGACTGCAGGTGAGCTGGATCGCACCCACACCGCTGTACCTCGAACTCGGTGCCGAGGCTGGCAAGCCGGTCGAGTTTCCCTTTCCAGTCACTGAACACAACGCCAACGGAATCCAGATCGCAACGGTGTTCGCTCGACTGGGCGGTGACATCGGCGTCAGCAACAGCTATCTGGTCGGTGCCTGGGCGCTGCAAGCGAAGAATTCAACGGACGATCAGCCGGTGGGGTTTCTGGACGGGCTGACGGGGGTCTCAAACATTGCCAACGGTGGCAACACCAAACTCTGGGGACTGGACTTCGTCTACAAATGGGCGCCCGAAGGAGACAGAGTCGATCGGAACTTCAAGCTAATCGCCGAATGGATGCACCGTAGTTTCGATAGCACGCTCACCTACGCTCCGGGTACTCCGGGCACACAGATCGGTGATTTCACGGCGAACCAATCCGGCTGGTTTGTGCAGGGGATCTATCAATTCGAGCCCGCGTGGCGGGTGGGACTTCGCTATGGTCAGTTGGACGAGGGATCTTATGACCTCGCTGCTGGTCTCGTTGGCGCACCCGGCCTTGCGCCGGCGGATTTCACACCCAGGCGCATATCCGCCATGGTCGATTGGAGTCCGTCTGAATTCAGCCGCTTTCGACTCCAATTCAACCAGGACAAATCGCAGATCGGCATCACCGACAACCAAGTCTACCTTCAATACATTCTCAGCCTAGGTACTCACGGCGCGCACAAATTCTAGGCCGACAAGGATATCCACATGAAAACGACATACATGAGATCTTGTTTCAAATTGATGTTCGGTCTGCTGGCCGTGCTCGGCAGTTTGTCGGCGAACGCCGCGTTGGAGATTTTCGCTTGCGAGCCGGAGTGGGCTGCGCTGTCCAAGGAGTTGGGCGGAGACAAGATTTCGGTCTACGCGGCCACCACGGCCAAGCAGGATCCTCATCGCATCGAGGCGCGTCCTAGTCTCATCGCGCGCACGCGCGCGGCCGACCTGCTGGTCTGCAGCGGTTCGGAACTGGAAGTCGGCTGGCTTCCGGTACTGCTCCAGACTTCAGGTAACGAGAAAGTACAAGTGGGCAAACCCGGGTACTTCATGGCTTCGGACTTCGTGCGCAAACTCGAACTTCCCACCGCAGTGGACCGAGCGCACGGCGACGTACATCCGTACGGGAATCCACATATCCAGCTCGATCCGCGCAATATTGCGCGAGTGGCCAAACCGCTGTCTGAACGCCTCGCCCAGCTCGATCCTTCGAGTGCTGCTTACTACCAGAGTCGCTACAAGGACTTCGAATCCCGCTGGGCGAAGGCAATCGCAGAATGGGAGCAGCGCGCAGCCCCTCTAAAAGGGCTGCGGCTCGTCCCCTATCACAAGGATTCTGTCTACCTCATCGATTGGCTCGGTATGGTGGAGGTCATGAACATCGAGCCCAAGCCAGGCATCCCGCCCAGCGCAGGGCATCTCACCGACCTTCTCAGCAAGCTCCAGCAGCAGCCCGCCGATGTCATCGTGTACTCGGCTTATCAAGATCCGAAGGCTGCGGAGTGGCTGGGGGAACGGACCAAACTACCCGTCGTCATGCTGCCATATACGGTGGGCGGAACACCGGAGGCAAAGGACCTGTACTCGCTATTCGACGATTCGATCAACCGGCTCCTCAAGGCGAAGAAGTAACCGTGAATGAAATCGGACTGACTATCATCCTCCCGGCGCTTGCCGCCGGCCTGCTCGTAGCAGCGACACACATTCCTCTGGGGATGCAAGTGCTCGCGCGCGGCATCGTCTTCATCGACATTGC
>Ga0105248_10005100_pt1 | contig 14491 bp, 30 predicted proteins | sample KBSS34metaG_FD_81524 | JGI IMG/M metagenome (GOLD analysis project Ga0105248, IMG submission 81524) | Switchgrass rhizosphere microbial communities from Kellogg Biological Station, Michigan, USA - KBS S3-4 metaG | ecosystem: Host-associated > Plants > Roots > Rhizosphere > Soil | place...
GGCAAACTCCAGGGCGCTGCGCTGGGCGCGGGCCTCGCGGTCCTCCGGCTTGCCGTCGCGCGTGGGCTGAGGCGCCGGCACGGCCGGCGGCTGGGGTTCTCCGGGCTGCATCAGATCCGCCACCGTTGTGCCCAGCGCGTGCGCCAGCCGGGCAAGTTTCTGTGACGGCGGGTCACGTTCCCCGGTTTCATAGCGGTGGACGCTTTGCGGGGTCATTTTGACGCGCCGGGCCAATGCGGCCAGGGACCAATCCTTTTCCAGCCGGCGCTCGCGCAGCCGGTTAGGCAGTTGCTGTGGTAATGGCGCCTTGCGGGGTCGCCCCGACCCCGACCCTTGGGAATCACTCATTGTTTCCGATGGTGGCACCGTTTCTGCCGGTGATATAGGAGATACGGCGTCACCGGGCAGAGTGGTGGGGGTATTGCTCATCATGGCATTATGGTGATATAGGTTTGCATAGGTCAAATGCCTTGTTACCGGGGTTGCCATGCCCTCTATCTCGTCCACGTCCGCCGTTCACCCCTTGGCCGCGTGGCGGCGCCGCCGGCAGCTAACCCTTGCACAGTTGGGTGAAACGTTACGACAAAATCCCCAAAATCTCCACCGCTATGAACAAGGCGAGCGGCTGCCGCCGCCCGACGTGCGCAAGCGCATCCAGACCGTCACCAGGGGCGCCGTCCCTGCCGATGACGAATTTTGGTTTCGTGCGCGGCTGCGCGCGCTCAAGGGCCGCGAGACGCTGAACGCGGCGCGCGCCCGCGCGGTCCGCGAGGAACTGCGCGCGGAACTGGTGGAACTGCGCGCCATCAAGACACGCAAGGCGGTGGTGGCTGAGCGCCGACGACAGGCGGCGCGGAATGGCAAGGCGGTGCCGTGAGCGCGGCCGGCGCTCCGCCGGTCCCGTATCGCGCCAAGCGCACGGCGCGCGATCTGAACCACGGTCACGCCCATCTCACCGTCAAGGCCGCGCATCTGCTGGATGAGCTTGCGCTGGCGCTGCCGTCGAAAAGCCAGGGCGAGATAGTCGAGCTTGCCCTGCGCGAGTTGCTGCACGGGCTGCTCAAATGAAGCACCCCTATCGCCAAGGGCTGCGTGCGCATGTGGTGGCACTGGCGGATCAGGGCCGGACCGTCCGTTACATCTCCCAGGCGTTGAACGCCGATCAGTCCTATGTGCGGACCACGCTGCGGCGCAACGGGTTCGTGCGCGTGGTGAGATGGGTGCGCGAGCCGGAGCCGGAACCGCCGCTGCACAAGGAGGTGCACCATGGATCAGGTTGAGCGGATCCGGAAATTGATGGCGCTGGCTGGCAACAACCCGAGCCGCGAGGAGGCAACATCCGCCTGGGCCAAGGCGCAGGTGTTGATCACGCGGCTGCGCGACAAGCTGCACCGCGATCCCACCGACACGGAGCTTACGGAATGGTTCGTGGACGCCGCAGCACCCTGCGACTGGGTGATCATGGTGTCGCGCAGCCTCGTCGGCCGGGAGTACGTGTCCGTGGTCCGTGGCGACATGCTGGCGCGCAACAAGCAGACGCAGAGTCTGCCGACGTGGCGCGTCATGCAGGTGCCGCTGCGGTTCCGCGGCCTGGACCCGGTGGAGATTCTGCAAGCCTGCAACGATGGCCGGATTGCGTGGCGTTCGCTGGGCGAGCGCCCATGAAACTTGCGCGCCACCCAAGTGCCCGCGCGCAAGCCGCCGCACCATCCCCCCGGATAAATGCGGCGGTAACTCCGCCGGCGGCCGCGCGTGCCGCCGGCCTTTTTCCCCATAAGGTTTGCCGCCCATGACCGGATTAAGCGTGCCGCATGCAGATTTGCCGAGCATCGCCACAGCGCGGCTGCCGGCGGTGTACGAAGCCGCAAAAAACGCGCTCGCTGAATGCTCGCGGATTGACGAATGCATGGAGTGGGCGAACAAGGCCGCGGCGCTTGCCAGCTACGCCAAGCAGGCCGGCGACGAGGAAATGGAGAAGATGGCGCGGCGCATCCGAGGGCGCGCCATCCGCAGATGCGGCGAACTGCTCAAGCAGATCGAGCCGGCGAGCGGTAAGCGCACCGATCTGCAACCTAGTGACGGCACCGACACAAGGTCAGGCGCTGCGCGTGAAGCGGGTTTGAGCGAGCGGCAGAAGGTGACGGCGCTGCGCGTCGCCAACGTGCCGGCTGCTGAATTCGAGCGGGCGATTGAGTCCGACAGGCCGACCATCGGTGGCATCGCGGACATCGGCCGGAAGCCGGCGCCCAAGCCGCTGGTCGATCTGCAAGGGCGCGACCCGGAAGAATTCGCCATCTCCACCCAAGGGCAAGGCGTGCTGCGCGAGTTTGCCGCGTTCGCGGCAAAGACCGATGCGCGTCTCGTCGCGCGTGGCGCGCTGCCGGATGAATTCAGTGCGATGAGGCAGCATATCGCCGCAATAGACGGCTGGCTCGATCAATTGGTCGTTGCCCTGGAGGCGTGAAATGAAAGACACGGAAATCCAGACTGAGATTGCGCGGATCATCGAGACACGAATGGCACAGGGCCAGCCGGCCAAGCCGTCGTGGATCGTGCATGAAATCATCACGCACCATCCTGAGATTGTCGGCGCGGACAAGGATTTCTATGAGTGCTGCGCCTATGGGCACGTCGCGACGTGCGTGCGCGAAGTGCTGCGGAAAGAAACCGCGAACGAAGCCAAGGACGATCCGCAGTTTCTGCTGCCGGGCTACAAGCGGCTGCATCGCCGCTATTCAATCGTGCGCGGCGGTGAACAAATGATCGTGCCGATTGAGAACATGAGCACGGCCGAGCTTCACGCAAAAGCAACCGAGTATTTCTCGCTTGCGGCGGGCATGAACGAGCACGGGCGCGAGGTGCTGCGTTATATCGCGCGCCGCGAAGCGGCAACCGTCACCGAATTGACCACGGCCAGCTAAGGAGGATTCGCCAATGAACGATGCCGCGGAAACGCTCGATGCTGGCCCCGTGCTCAACACCGATACGCTGCTGGGCGATCTGCGCGACGCCATGCTGGCGCGGCTCAAGGCGATGCCCAAGCCGTGGACCACGATGAGCGAGAACGAGCAGCGCGAGATGATCGGCGGAGTCGAGCGCGCGGCCGCGCACCTGATCAGCCAAGCGGTTGAGTTGATCGCGGCCAACGGCCAGCCGGTGATCCGCGCGACCGTGGATAGCTGCCATATCAAGGACGGGCTCAAGGTCACGCTCAAGGCGTCGCTGCACGACGCGCAGCGCCACAAGATGACGGACGCGGTGGGCAAGTCGGTGCTGATCGTGGTGGCCGACACGCAGCCGTTTGAGGGCGAGACGGCGCCGGCCAAGCCGGACCCGCAGGCGCCGCCGCTGCCGCTGGGCGACGGTGACAACGTGGCCGGGTTCAAGCCCAGGGGATGACGTGGCCCGCGCACCTGAGCCCGAATGGTTTCCGGCGGACGTTGCGCCGATGCCGGACGTGCTGGTGCGCGTGAAATTCACCGGACCCAGCGGCTACGTCTACATGCCGCAAGCGCTCTATCGGCGCGAGGTTGACGGCGCTTGGTATCTCCAGACGCGTTCCGCCAAGGGCGTGTCGTGGCGCGCTGCCATCGGCGAGCCGTCGCATTGGCGGGTGCCATGAGCCATCAAATCTACAAGGCGCCGGTGGCGATGATCTGCGGCAACCTCGTGTCCACCTTGGCGGCGCGACGCCAAGCGCTGGGCATGACCCAGGCGGTGCTGGCGCGCAACATGCGCACGACGCCGCAGCACCTCAGCCGGCTGGAGACGGGAATGGAGCAGCCGCAGTTGCGCATGCTGGTGCAATGGGCGCGCGAGCTTGGCCTGCATGTCCGGCTGCTGGATCTGCGCAACCAGCCGCGCCGCGGCCCATGGCGGTGATGAACAATGTCAAACGCATCGTCGCGATTCTTCTGGAACGATTGGCAGGGCGATCCGAGCTTGCGCTCCTGCTCACTCGCGGCGCAGGGCATGTGGATGCGGATGCTATGCCTTGCCGCGGAGGCGCAGCCGCCGGGCTATGTGGTGATAAACGGCCGGCCGCCTTCCCTGCCGGAGTTGGCGCGGATCTGCGGCACCAGCGTGCATATGGCGCGCAAGCTGACCCAGGAGTTGGCGCAAAACGGAGTCTCGTCACAGACCGCGGAGGGTGTATTCTTCAATCGGCGCATGGTCCGCGACGGCGAGGTGTCGGCCAAGCGCTCTGAAGCCGGAACGAAAGGAGCCATCACCACTTGGGGCGGAGCACCAGAATACCCTATTTTGCCATGGCAAAATCCTGGCAAACAGGATGGCAAACTAGATAGCAAACCGGATGGCAAACCGGAAAGTTTTGCCATGCCCTTTGCCACGCCCGGTTCCGGTTCCGATTCCGGAGTCCAAAAGCCAGAAGATTTATTAAATTCAGGGGATTCTGGACCCGCGCGCAAGGGCGCGCGAGGAACGCGACCCGTCGGAAGCGAAACCAGCACAGAAACCGGCGAAAAAAGCAGCGAAAAAATTCTGCGTTCGCTACGCGATGTCGGCTCACCGAATTGGAGCGATCCGGCGGTGCGAAAGACGGCGTGGGAAATGCGTGCGTTCGGCATCGCGGTGCGCGCATTGCCGGAGGCGGAATCGCAAGCTCTGATTGTAGGCTACATGGAGGGCAGGGCGGACGCCAAGGCGACGCTGGAGCGGCTGGTGTGGGCGGCCAAGCAGCGGGGCGAGTCGTGACGTGGCTGGCCGGCTGGGCAGCGCTGGAGGCGGGCGAGCGGCGGGCGCGGTGCCGCACCCTGGCGGCGCTGGCCCGCGTCTACGCCGGGCCAGCAGCGGCGGAGCTTGGGGCGCTGCTGCGCATGGCGGAGGCGGATCCGGCGTACCTGGAGACGGCCGAGGCGGCCCTGGCGGCGCTGCCCACGCGGGCGATGCGCAAGGCGCTGAGCACCATGGCGGAGTCCATGCCGTGAGCCCGGAGGATCAGCCCACGGTGACGCTGAGTTGGCCGGAGGTGATGGAAGGCGTGCTGTGCGGCGGACACCGGCGGATCGAGAACCTGCGCTGGGGCACGCGGAGCAACGCGCCGCCGGAGGTGGGCTGGCAGCGCGACATAGAGGGCGGGTTGGCGGAGAAAGCGCTGGCCAAGCATCTCAACCTATATCACCACGGCGCCTATGTGTTCCGGGCGGCGGACATTTCCGGCACCGTCCAGGTGCGCGGCACGCCGCGCGCGGATGGCTGCCTGCTGGTGCACAAGCCGGGGCGCGGGGCGAACCTGGATGATCCGAATGACGCGTTCGTGTTGGTGACCGGGTGCGACGGCACCTACACCATCCGCGGCTGGCTGCCCGGCCATGCCGCGATGCTGCCGGAATATTGGTGCGACCGCGGGCGCAACGGACGCCCGGCGTTTTTCGTGCCCCAGGCGGCGCTCCAGCCTATCCGGACGCTGGTCTGCTACCTGGACCGTCCCACCCCAGGCGCGCGCCTCATAGTCTCCTCCGCGCCGTCGCAGGCGGCCTCCAGCACCTTGCGCAGCACGTCGCGCGTCTCCGCTTCGGAGGCAAAGCCCGCCTCGTAACAGTCAATCGCGGCGCGGCCTAGCAGACCGGTGACCCAGACCTTGAGCGTGAGGCCGTTGGCGTACCCGGCATTGCGCGCGCGCTCCAGCAGCGCCTCCACCATCTGGTAAGCCTCAGTCTCGGTCATGTTGACCACCAGCCCATCAGCAGCCCAATCGCGGCTCCGATCACCATGCCGATAGCCGCCCATTCGGGATAGTCCAGCCACCACGCGAGAAAATCACGCCATTCCGGCTCAGGTGGTGTTGCGGCCATGCTCATGACCCGCGGAAAGTCCCGCGCAAAGTCCTGCGCAGGATTTCGTCTTGCACCATCGCGCGCACTTGCTCCGCCACGGTGTCCGGTATCAGCAGGCTGCCGGCGACCCAGCGGCGCAAGGTGCGCGGATCGACCTTGAGGCGACGCGCGGCGGCGCCCTGCGTCAGCCCAAGCTGCGCCAGCGCCTCGCGCATCTCCGCCGCCGTCATGCGACCTTTCTGCGGCGTAGCTGGAGAACCTTGCCTTTTGCCAGGACCACCTTTTTGTCGCTGCGACTCACCGGCAACAGATCGTAGCCCAGCGCGCCGAAAAACGCCGCGACGGTGGCAAACTGCGGCCGCCGCGTCTTGCCTTCGAACCACTCGCGCATGCAATGGTCGCTCACGCCCGACTCTTCGGAGAGGCGCGAATAGCTCCAGCCGGAGTCCTGCATCGCGGTGCGCGCGCGGTCGATGATGGGGTCTTTTTCCTCAAAACTGTATGACTTGTAGAGCTTGAGGATGCTCATGAGCGGGCTCCTGCCGGACGGCGCAACAGGATGTAGAGACCGGTTTCAGGACGGGACACGATACCCTCCCGCGCCATGTTCCACAGGCGATTGTTGACGGTCTTGACGGGCATGCCGACGCGCAGCGCAACATCGGAGGGCGATCTGGGCTCCTGGTGGTCCAGGTGGGCGAGGATCATGGACCGGCTCAATTCGTCGCGCAGGCCGCCGCGCTTGCCATTCGTGGGACGGTGCTTGCGCCGCGCCGGCGGCGGATCGTGCGCCACCAGGGCGCGCGGCGGCTCCTGTGTGGGCAGCATCTGCGCCGTCACCGCCCGGCCGGTCAGCGCCGCCTCCGCGTCCGGGGCTACGGGCTGCACCTCCACGCCGTGCACGCCGTGCGCCTCCAGGCCGCGCAGCAGGTGCCACAGGCCCCCCTCGTCGCGCACGAAGCACGACACATGCAGCAGGTGCGGTGCAGTCGCCATCTGGGATTCCCCTCCCTCGCTGGTGATAAAAATCCGCGACGGGGCGTCATGCCCCGTCCGGCAGCCTCACCCGTTTCCACCGGGTGTCACTTTCGGTGATCCGGCGCAGCGTGGCAAAGCCCGCCGCTATCTCCGTCACGCCCTGGCGCGCATTCTCGCCCAGCACCTCGCCCGTCGCGCGCCAGCGCGACCACCGGTAGCCGTATCGCAGATCCTTGTATTGAGAGCGCGTGAAAACCGCGCCATCCACCCGGATAGCCGCTTCGCGCAATTCGGTGATACCGCCGACAAACAAGCCCAGTGCCTTTGCCATTTTCCGCCGGGCCTCCCGATGCCCTTGCCGGTTGCAGTTAAAAAAAGGCTAGGGCCAATGGCCCCAGCCCGTCAATCACCTATTTCACCTAGCCGTTATTGGCGGCTCAGCCGCTCCTGTGGGTGAACGTCAGCCCCTGGAGCGTGACGTGTTGCACCGGCACCTCGTCGGCCTCCGATGACGCCAGAAGCTGGTTGAACACCGCGTGTTCCAGATCCGCCGCCGGATCGCAGATCACATAGTCGGTGATCGTGCGGCGGAGCACCGTGCCGTCCAGCAGGATGAGGGTCGCGCGCGCCGTGTAGTGGAAAGTCGCCATGATTGCCGGGCCTCCTGTGCCCTTGCGGTTGGTGGTGGGGAAAAGCGGGGGCTTACGCCCCCACCTCTCTGGCCGCCGGTGCGCGCCATGCGGACAAGCGCTGCTCAAGGTAAGCGATGGTCGCGCGCATGTCCGCCTCCTCGCGCACGAGGTTGGCGCGCCAGTTCACGAAAAGCTGGGCGTAGCTGCCGCGCACGTTCACGTCATAGCCGGGGTTGGCCGGGTCGAAACCCTCCGGGCGCTGCACCTGGATCATGGCGAAACGCGTGACGCCAGGGCGCACCAGCGTCTCCGGCGGCGCGCCCGCCAGCAGGCCCTGGACGCGCGTGAGGCCGCCCTGGGTGGTGATGATCGCCGGCCGCAGCGCGTCGCACGCCACCTCATAGGGCTGCCAGCGCGCGCCAGGGCAGGAGCTAGTCTGCCAGCCCTGGCCGGGGCGGCGGTAGCCGTGGAGCGCGATAGCGCCGCGCACCGTTTTGATGTTGCGGCCGCAAATCTGGCAGGTGGTGAGGTTCATCTGGCCGGGCCTCCTGAGCCCTTGCTGCGTTTCGATGAGAAGGAACCTAGGGCCATTGGCCCTAGATGTCAACAGGTATTATACCGGGCAGCGAGTGTATCCCGCGGTCTTGCAGACCGCGCAAGACCGCGGGTTGTGACCTTGGCCGCGGACTACGCTAATTTGACGAGGGGCTTTATCCGCGTAGTGTCCCGGAAAAGATATTGACCGCGGCGCAACCGGGGAAACAATCGGCCGGCATGGGGATAATCGGCCAGCTCCGCGCCCAGCGCCTCGCCCGCGGCATCCCGCTCAAGACCGTGGCCTATGATCTGGGCGTCACCGAATGGTGGCTGTGCCGGATCGAACACGGTTACGGCAAGGTCCGGCCGCTGGTGCTGGAGCGCTGGTGCGACATGCTGGGGGTGAGTTGGGGAATCGCACAGGAAATCGCGACACCGCCGCAGCGGGTTGCTTGATACGGTCCGCCCTATGCCGCCGGTGAAATCCAAGACCCGCAAGCCCCAGGACAAGGCCCTGGCCGCAGCGCCCGGCGCAGCGCCTGGGGATAAGCCTGTGCGAAACGGGGATAAGCCGCGCAAGTCGGTGCCGCAGCGCGATGGCCTGGGCAAGCGGCTGGCAGAGCGGATCGCCCGCGGCGGTGCGTTGTGATGATCGTTACGGGGCCGGAATGTTTGAACTAGAATCATTCTATCATGGCGCGTGGCGGTGCTAGGCCCGGTTCCGGCCGCAAGCCAGGGGTCGCGAACAAGATCCACCGCGAGATACGCGAGCGTGCGCTCGCGGACGGCGCCGAGATGCCGCTGGAATACATGCTCCGAGTCATGCGCGACGCGACCGTTGGGACGCCGCGCCGCGACGACATGGCGAAAGCGGCCGCACCGTACATCCACGCCAAGCTCGCCAACGTGCAGCACACCGGCGCCAACGGCGGCAACATCCTAGTTGAGGTGGTGCGCTATGCAGATCCAACCTCAACCGATCCTGTCGCATCCGATCCTGCCGGTACCGATCAAGCCGCAAGCCCGGATCCGCCTGCCAAATGACTGGAACCCGCGGCCCTATCAGCGGCCGCTGTGGGACTACCTGGAGCGCGGCGGCAAGCGCGCGGTGGCGGTGTGGCACCGGCGCGCCGGCAAAGATGACGTGTTTCTGCATCGCACCGCGATTGCAGCGCTGACGGAGCGGGTAGGGAACTACTGGCACATGTTGCCGATGGCCAACCAAGCGCGCCGCGCGCTGTGGGAGGCGATCAATCCGCACACCGGCCGCCGGCGCATAGACGACGCGTTTCCGCCATCGCTGCGCGACACCACGCGCGAAAACGAGATGACGATTCGGTTCATCAACGGGTCCGTCTGGCAGGTGGTGGGATCCGATAACTACAACGCCCTCGTCGGCGCGCCGCCGGTGGGCATCGTGTTTTCGGAGTGGCCGCTGGCGGATCCGCGCGCCTGGGCGTTCCTGCGTCCGATCCTGGCGGAAAATGGTGGCTGGGCCGGGTTCGGTTTCACGCCGCGCGGGCCTAACCACGGGCTGGACACGCTCAACATGGCGCGCAGCGAGCCGACATGGTTTTCCGAGGTGCTGACGGTTGGCGACACCGGCGTGTTTGACGCCGTGACGCTGGCGCGCGAGCGCCGCGAGTTGATCAAGCTGTTCGGCCCGGACCAAGGCGAGAGTCTGTTTCAGCAGGAGTATTATTGCTCGTTCGATGCGGCGATATTGGGTGCGTATTACATCCGCGAGATGGCTTGGCTGGAGCGGGAAAAGCGCGTCACCCGCGTGCCGTGGGATCCCGCCGTCAGCGTGCACACGGCGTGGGATCTGGGCATAGGCGACAGCACCGTCATCTGGTTTGCGCAGTTCGTCGGGCGCGAGGTGCACCTGATCGACTACGTGGCCAACAGCGGCGTCGGCCTGTCCTGGTACGTCAACGAGCTACGCAATCGGCCCTACGCCTATGGCGAGCATGTGCTGCCGCACGACGCGGACGCACACGAGCTTGGCACCGGCCAGACCCGCATTGAGACGCTGCGCTCGCTGGGCGTGAGCAACACGCGCGTGCTGCCGCGCCAAGCCATCCCTGACGGCATCCAGGCGGTGCGCAACCTGCTGCCGCGCTGCTGGATCGACGCGGAGAAATGCGCGACCGGCGTGCACGCGCTCAAGCAATACCGGCGCGAATACGACGAGGGCCGCAAGATTTTCCATGACCGGCCGTTCCATGACTTTGCGTCGCACCCGGCGGACGCGCTGCGCACGCTCGCGATGGGCCAGCCCAAGGACCGCACCGCGGCCAAGCTGATCTATTCCAACAAGGGGATCGTGTGACATGTGCAACCGCTATCTGGTGCGCCTGCGCCATCCGGTCATGTACGGCATCGACATGGATCTGTTGGCCGATGACACGGCCGAGGCCGCGACGCTCGCGCTCGCGGAATGCCCGGCCGACAGCTTTATCGAACGCATCATCCCGATGGCAATCGACGTGCTGGAGCCGGACGGCTCACCGACGAAGGCCAGCATTACGAGCAAGGAAAGGATGGTTCCAATGGCTGAGACGATTGACACGCCCGCGCCCGCTCCGCACGCGGGCAGCGGAGTGAACCGGTATCGCATCGAACTGCGCCACCCGGACCAGGACGGGACCGACGTGGAGGTGATCGCGGCGGACGAGGCCGACGCGCTCGCTCAAGCGGAAGCCGGCGCTCCTGCGGGCTCGACGGTGCTGCGCATTGTGCCGCTCGAAATCGACTATGTGGCGCCGGCGCCGCCGCCGGTGAGCACCGATCCGACAGGGACGGGCATGGCTGCGCGCACGTTGCGGGCGTCTGGTGTCGGCAGCGAGCCCGCGCTGCATGACGACGACGCGCCGGCGAAGCACAAGGAGGAGCACCGGGCGCGCAACACCCGCGACAAGGACGACGATCCGCCCCGGCGCCACAAGTGAGCGAGCGCCATGCTCTATGACGTGAAAATCCGCACGTTCGATGCGGCGCGCAAGACCGAGGTGCACGAACTGGTGACGCTGGACGCCGAGGGCGGCGACGCGGCCGCGGAAGCGGCGCTGACCATCCGCCCCGGCGCGCGCGTGGTGGGCGTCCAGGTCAAGGGCGGCTTCGGCGAGGTGGGCGGCGCCGCGCTGGAGGCGGAGGACACCCCGGCGGATGCGGAGGACGAGGACTCGGAGCCGGGGCCGTCTAACCGCGAGCTAGCGGCGATGCGGATGATGCAACAGCGGCGGCCGGTGCCGCTGGCGGCGCCGCACCCCGAGGCGCCGGTGTTCGTGGAAAGCGATGGCGAGCGCGCCAGCCTGGATGACGAGATGGACAAGGTGGACGCGCCGCCGCGGCGGCCGCGCGGGCGGCCCAAGGGGTCATGAGCCAGCGCGTCCTCACCGTGGTGCTGGTGGCGGGCGCGCTGCTGTGGTTCGCGCTCGCGCTAATGGGATTTGTGGAGCGGTTCCTATGAATGACCAGATCAACCACTACCGCGTGAAACTCGGCGCCGTACACCTGCACGCGGTGCTCACCGGCGAGGCCACCCAGGCGCTGGAGCGGCTGCGCGCCGATGATCCGATCTGGACGCGCAGCAGCGTGGAGCTACGCGCCTCCCGGCTGATCGACCAGTGGTTCGGCCCGTTCCCGCGTAAGGACGGCATCAAGCTGTGGCTGGCCGAGCAGGAGGATTGAGCGTGAAGGAACGCAGGCGCAACACCGCACTGGCGACCCAAGCCCGGAGAGCGCAGGAGCGTTTCGAGGCCCGGGAGCGCTGGCGGCAGACCGAACGCGAGCGGATTGCCGCTTTCGAGTGGATTGCCACTTTCGAGCGGACTGTCGCCGAAATCGAGGCCAACGCGGCCAAGCCGGCGCAAAAACCGCCTTCCGTTTATCGGGTGCTGTAGTCATGGCCAAGATGACCGACACGAAGCTGCTGGCCATCGTCAACCAGCGCAGCACGGACGTGGGTCTGCTGGGCGGGGATACGCTCTCCACCGAGCGCACCACCGCCATGAAATACTATCGCGGCGACAAGTTTGGCGACGAGCAGGAGGGCCGCTCGCAGGTGGTCAGCCGCGACGTTGCCGAGTCGATTGACGCCACGCTGCCCTCGCTGATGCGCATCTTTTCCAGCGGTGATCAGGTGGTGCTGTGCGAACCCAGCGGCCCGGAGGATGAGGACGCGGCGGAGCAGGCCACCGACTACGCCAATTATGTATGGTCGCGGGTCAATCCGGGTTTCAGGATCTTCTATTGGTGGTTCAAGGATGCGCTGCTGCAAAAGCTGGGCATCATCAAGATTTGGTGGGATCCGGTAGAAAAAGTCACGCGCGAGGAATACGAGGGCATCACCGAGGCGCAGGCGCGGGAGTTGCGCGACAACAAGGACGTGGAGGTGGTGGAGGAGTCGGAGCCCTATGACGACGAGGAGGGCGACGACTACACCCCGCCGGCAAATCCCGCGCTGATGCCGCCGACGCTGCCCGGCATGGCCGGCCCTGGCGGCGTGCCGGTGGCCGCCTCGCCGCTGTTCGGCCTCGCAGGCGATGACGTGCGGGGCCTGCCGCCGCCGATGGCCGGCATGCCCGGCCAGCCGCCCATGCAGTTGCCCGCACCGATGGCGCCGCCGGGTCCGCCCATGCTGCCGATGCTGCCGCCGCCCAAGCCGCGGCTGGTGGACATGGTGGTGCTCAAGACCAACCGGACCGGGCGCATCTGCATTGAGAACGTGCCGAATGAGGAATTTGGCATGACGCGGACGGCGATCAGCGTTGAGGACGCCGACTACACCCACCATCGCAAGGAGGTGACGCTATCCGACTTGCGCGCCATGGGCTTCAAGCAGTCGCAGATCGACAAGATTCCCAGCAGCGATCTGATCGCGCTGGATGGCGAAAAACAGGTGCGCTTCGAGTCCGAGGGCGGTGTCGCCGGCGACACCGGCACGATGGACCCCACCATGCGCAAGGTCACGCTGACCGAGGCTTACCTGCGCGTGGACTATGACGGCGACGGCGTTGCCGAGATGCGCAAGGTAACGTGGGCGTCCACCCAGATTTTCATCAACGAGCAGATTGACGAGAACCCGTTCGCGGCCTGCACGCCGACGCTGATGCCGCACAAGGCCATCGGCCTGTCCATGGCCGATCAGACCATGGATCTGCAACGGGTCAAGTCCACGCTGTGGCGTAACTTCCTGGATAACGTCTACCTCCAGTCGGCGCCGGCGCTCGCGGTCAACGATGACGCGCTGGTGGATATCAACGAGTGGCTGACGCGCCGCGTCGGTCAGGTGCTGCGCACCAAGGGCGCGCCGGGTGCGGCGTTCGCGCCGCTGCCAACTCAATTCGTCGGCGGCGAGGTGTTCCCCGCGATTGAGTACATCGACACCGTGCGCGAGCAGCGCACCGGGACCACGCGCTACAACCAGGGCCTGAGCGCGGACACGCTCAACAAGACGGCCACCGGCATCAACATGCTCCAGCAGGCGAGCGGGCAGCGCATCGAACTGATTGCGCGCGCGTTCGCGGAGACGGGAGTCAAGCCGGCGTTCCGCAAGATCATCAAGCTGGCCAGCCAATACGCCAAGCCGGAGGAGAAAATCCGGCTCCGCGGCAAATGGGTGGACATGGATCCGCGCGCCTGGGCTGACGGATTCGACATGAGCGTCAGCGTGGGCCTGGGCACCGGCAACAAGGAGACGCAGGTGGGCCACATGATGGCACTCCTGCAACTCGACCAGCAGATCATCATGCTCCAGAAGGGCGTGCAGGGGCCGCTGCTGAATGCCGGCAACATCTACAAGAAGCTGGAGAAGCTGGTGCAGGCCATGGGCATGCCCAGCGTAGAGCCGTTCTACAGCGATCCGGAGTCACCCGCGATGCAGCAGGCGACGGCCGCCCAGGCTCAGGCGCCGCAGAAGCCGCCCGAGGTGCAGATGGCGGAGATGGCCGGGCAGGTGCAGTTGCAGGCCGCGCAGTTGCAGCAGACGACCGACCTTAAGAAAGCGACGTTGCAGACCCAGGCCGACGCGCAGCAGGCGGAGCTTGATCGGCAGACGGAGTTGCAGACCGCGAGCATCAAGGCGGAAAGCGCGCGCCAGATCGAAGCCATGCGCCTTGCGAGCAAGGAGCACACGGCCGCGATGCAGGCGCACATGGACATGGTGACGGAGCGATTCAAGGCGATGTTGCAGGCGCACACCGCCGCGATGCGGCCGGCGCAGGCGGCCGGCGTAGAGCCGCAGGCATTCGGCCCGGCCGGATGACCCGCGGCGACGTGATCACCCTGGCGGTCTGCTACGGGCTCCTGATCCTGGGGCCGTTGCTGGTGGTCGCGGCGCTTGTGCCGTGACGCAAGTTACGACGCACAAATAGTTAACGACGCAACACATATAGGAGCACCACAAATGCTTGCGCTGATCATTCCTCTCGACGGCATTCCGGGCGTGCCAACGCACCCCATCGCGCCCGGCGGTCCGCCGCCCGGCTACTGGGGCGGTGTCGCGCCGCCGCATCCCGATCAGGGCCTGCCGGGCTCGCAGCC
>Ga0105248_10005104_pt1 | contig 14487 bp, 17 predicted proteins | sample KBSS34metaG_FD_81524 | JGI IMG/M metagenome (GOLD analysis project Ga0105248, IMG submission 81524) | Switchgrass rhizosphere microbial communities from Kellogg Biological Station, Michigan, USA - KBS S3-4 metaG | ecosystem: Host-associated > Plants > Roots > Rhizosphere > Soil | place...
CCGCACCGCCCGCCGACTCGTCGACCAGCTCGGCCAACTCGGCTACCACGTCACCCTCCAGCCCGCCCCCGTTCCGGCACCTGGGTGACGAAACGGGGCCGACTCACTGAGTTTTCGAATCAGCTGGCGACGAGGCAGAAAGGGTGACCGGCCGGGTCCAGAAGCACCCGCCACCGGTCGCCGCCGGGCTGGTGATCCGGCCTGACCGCGCCGAGCCCCAGCGCCAGCTTCTCCGCCGCATCAAGATCTTCGACCCCGAGATCCAGGTGGAACTGCTGCGGCACATCCTGGCCTGGCCATCGCGGCGCCCGGTATCCGTCGACCCGCTGGAAACCCAGGTCACAGCCGGAACCGCCGGTCAGGGCAACGAACCCGTCGGCGTCGTACCCGAGCTCCATGCCTGTCATCTCCTGGTAGAACCGGGCCAGCGCCCGCGGATCGGCACAGTCCAGGGTCACACCTCGCAGCGAGGCGATCGGCATCGTCCACTCCCCCTCATCCATGTCCGCAGGCCTGCAGGACGGCCGCAGGTGGCCATCCAACCGCAGGGTGGTGGCTCGACTCATCCCATTTTTGAACCGGGCAATGATCGAGCCGCGCGGCTGGTTGCTCCGCGCGGCCCGCTTCTCGCCTTACCGCTGGGGGCAGTCAGCGGTCACGATCTCGAAGGCGATATCGAGGATCATGGAGCCTTCCCGGTGGGGGCGGCGGAAGGCTCCGGGGGTGAGGCTCATGAGACGCGCCGCTTCGTCCCGGCGGTAGGCGACGCTCTTGCGCCGGGCGTCGGCGGTGAGGCCGAACAGCGTTCTCATGGCCTGGTCTGCCGGCTGGTCGAGCCTGTCGATCGCGGCTCGGATGACCCGTTCGGCGAGGAGGGCTCGCGTTTTCAGGCTGGTCCCGTCCGGCGGGGTGAGCAGGTCGACGAGATCGGGCCGGTGTCGCGCCAGCTCTGCCGCTCCGGCGCCGTGGCGCCGGGCCTTGCAGAGCAGGGTCTCGACCGTGTCGACGTCCGGCCTGCTGGTGGCGTGCATGTGGCGTTCGGCAAGGGCCCTGGTGGGCCCCGCTTCCCCCGCCGCGGTTCCTCCCTTCGTGTCTGGTGTTGCCCGCCTCGCGGGTGCTTCCGAGCAACGTCAACAACTATCTCACTATTTGGCGCTGATTGCTACGTTTGCTCTCAGTAGCCTCTGCTGAGTCCGCTAGGCGATAGCTGGTGCTCGCTTGGCGCTGGTTGCCGGCCGAGCGGTCGGCGGCCTCGGATGCGGCGCCGGGCGTGGCCGACCGAGACCCGCAAGCCGATCTTGCCGGCGCGATCCGGTCGTGGGCGCCCGCAACGGCCGCCGCGCAGGTCCGCTCCGGCCCGCGCCGTCGCCCCGGCTCTGCCGGCCGATGACCTGCCCGTTGCTCGGATCTGTAACCGATCTGCTGCCATGTTCCGTCACAGAACCCTGCCCGGTTCCAGCGCAAAGGGCGGCCTGTTTCAGGGGCAGAATGATGCTCATTCTCGGCGCACTCCCGTGGGCAATATCGGGGGCAAAACACGATGCCTGCGGGCCCAATACTGGCAATGCACACCGAGCCACCGAAACCCCGGCGGCGCACTTCCCTCGCCAGTTTGGAGCCCTTTCATGCCTCGCTACGTTTACCGCCCGTCGCTACTGTGGCAGGTCGTCCGCTGGTCAATGGTTATTGGTCTTCTGTATCTCGTGCTGTTCGCCGTCGCGTACGTCGCGCGGTACGTTCTGCCGATCGTCGGCCCGTTCGTCGTAGTCGGCGGGCTGGCTTGGGCTGTAACTGCGCTGGTGCAGCGCGGGCGTAGTCGGTGAGGTTCGCCATCGGGCTCGATCCGTTCCCGGCCATTCCTGTGGCCGCGCAGTATCCGGGATTGGTGGTGCTAGTTCCGGACGCCGCGTGGTGGCTGCTGGAAAGCCTTCTTGCGGTCGGCCTTTCCTGGCGCCGTATGAAGCCGCGCAGCGCCGCCACGGTCGTATGGCTGGCCGTGGTGTGGCTTCTCGCGTCTGGCGCGCGGTTCACCCCGCAGATTCTCGCCCGGACGACCCACTGACTTCCTTCTCCCATTTCTGACCCCCGAAGGGATAGTCATGTATTTCTCGCACGAGGAGATCCCCGCCGTCGGTTTCGGCCCGCTGACCGTGGACGATCTGGCGTTGCGGTCCGAGAAGGCGCATGCCGACCACCTGGCTACCTACGCGGCCAGCGAGGTTCTGCACCTGGCGTTCATGGCCACGCCGGAGTTCGACCAGGAGGTCTACGACCTGGTGCAGGCAGCGTGCGGACTGCTGCGGGAGTACCGCGAAAAGACCCACCGGGAATGGCGGGACGCCTACCGGACGTGGGCAACGGCGGCCGGTGTCGACATCCCCGACGAGCCAGCCGACTCGGCCGAACCCGACACGGCCGATGGTGAGAGCGAGGCTTAACCCGACATGCAGACCACGATCATCATTCTTCTCGGCCTTCTGCTCATCGCCTCCTTGATGGCCCCGCGGCTACGCGCTCGCAGCCTGGTGCCGCTCGTGTGCATTCTGCTCGGCTGGTTCTGGGCCGGCTCGGGATTCGTCCCCACGCTCACCGACGTCGCTACGGCCATCCGGGACTTCTTCCAGTCTCTACCCATCCACTGGAGCTAGCCCCATTCCCCTGCGGTGCGTCCCGCCGTGCCCCACGGCGGGACGCACCGCCCCACAGCGTTCGGAGGTTCCGCCGTGTCCGAAGACCACCTTACCGTGCCCGCTGAGCGCTCGGGCTGGGTTCCCGACGTCCCCGCCGTTCTCGCCGAACTCGAAACGTTGTCCGGCCGCGAACGAAGTTATGAATGGCCACTCGATCCGGTGCCGGATCGAGTGCCGGTGCCGGTGCCGGTCGACCCGACTCCGCCCAGCTCGGTCGACGTCGCCCGGCGACCGGTGATCCCGCCGAGTCTGCGCCGTGACCAGCTCACCGCGACCGCCCGGCACGTTGGCGGCCGGTGGGCGCACGCCAGCGCCTATCACGCCGTCCGCATTCCGTGGTACATCGTCGTGATCGTCCAAGCAGCCGTGATCGGCGCTGGCAGAGTGGCCATGCGGTTCGTCCGGTGGTGGACGCATGCCGAGTCCGCGCCGGTACGCCAGGCTGCCGCAGAGGTCCGCGATACGGCCGTGTGGCTGCGCCTGGACCGCGAAGTCCGCGCCACCCGCCGCACCCGAACCCTGATCGTCGCTGGCGCCGGCGCCAGCGTACTTACGGTGCTCGCCGTACTCGGGTCAGCGTTCGGGCCGCCGGATCGGCCCGGTTGGCTGGTCGTGTGGCTGCCACTCGTGGGGGGCCTGGCTTATGCCGGGCGGCCGGTGGGACGGCCGCTGATCGGCCCGGCGGTCGTGGCGCCACGGTTCCGCAAGTTGTCCGCCGACGTCGTACTCCGCGCCTACTACGCCGCGAAGCTCGGCGCGGACAAGGACGATCAGCGCATCACGTTCGGGTCGCCCATGGCCCGCGACGGCGACGGCTCGCGCGTCACGGTGGACCTTCCCTACGGGAAAGGCTTCACGGATGCCGTGCGAGCACACGGCGCCATCGCGTCCGGGCTCGACGTCGCGGTCACTCAGGTCTTCCTGACCCGAGACCCCACATCGCACCGCAGGCACACGCTGTGGGTGGCCGACCGTGACCCATTGGCGATCCCCGCCGGGCGGACTCCGCTCCTACGCGGCAGGCCCACAGACATCTGGACCCCCGCCCCTTTCGGGCTGGACGAACGTGCCCGTCCGGTGTCGATCGACCTTCTGTGGCAGTCGATCCTTGTCGGGGCTCAGCCACGGCAGGGAAAGACGTTCGCCCTCCGCTCACTCGGCCTGTTCGCCGCACTCGATCCGTATGTACGGATCACGGTCGCGGACGGCGGCGGAAAGCCCGACTGGCGCAAGTTCGAGGCCATCGCGGACCGCGCGGTGTTCGGGCTCGCGCCGACCCGCGACGGCGATCCGGTAGAGATCCTCATCGACACGTTGCGCGAGATCCGCGCGGACGTACAGGCCCGGTACCTCGCACTGTCCGACCTGCCCCCGGACGTCGTGCCGGAAGGGAAGCTGACTCGCGAGATTGCTCGCGATCCGAAGTACGGCATGCCCGTACGGCTCCTGCTCCTAGACGAGTTCCAAGAGTGGTTCGCGACAGGAAACCCAACGGCGGACAGCGAGATCACGTCCCTGCTCGTCTATCTCATCCGGGTAGCACCGGCCGCCGGTGTCATCATCGGCAGCGCAACGCAACGGCCGTCGGGCATCGGGAGCGGCGACGTCGCGAAGAAGTTCACAGACTTCCGCGACAACCATATCATCCGGTTTTCCCTACGCACCGGATCGTGGCAGGTTTCAGACCTTGTCCTCGGCGCCGGAGCATTCAGCGAGGGGCTCGACTCCTCGACGCTCGCGGCCGAGCACAAGGGCGCGGGCATCCTGCGGGGCGCGAGCGATGCGAGCCCCACCGTCCGGACCTTCCTGGCGGATGCGGAGGATGCCGCGCACCTTCTCGCCATCGCCCGGAAGATCCGCGAACACGCGGGGACACTGTCTGGCCAGGCAACCGGACAGATCGCCCACCGCGAAGAACGCGACATTCTGGCCGACGCGCTGTCGGTGTACGCGGACGGCGCCCGCGGCCTGCACTGGGCCGAGCTGGCGGGACGACTTGCGACCGCTTACCCGGAGCACTACCGCGACGCCACGCCCGACGCGATCAGCGCCCAGCTTCGCGCGTTCGACGTGCCGTCGGTGGACGTCCGCCGGGACGGCCAGGTCCGCAAGGGCGCCCGCGCCGACGCCATCCGCAAGGCCCACCGCACCCGCGCCGACATGTAGCGGCACGCGGGGGGTGTAGCGGCAGCGCTACACCCCCCGCTACCCGCCGCACCCCTGCTGACCAGCGCACATCGTGCTCTGTAGCGGGTAGCGGCCCGATGCGCCACCGGCCGAAAACGGCCTCTGCCGCCCATCTGCCCGCCCGAGCTGGCGCTACCCGCTACCTCTCCGGCCCCCACCGGGCCATGCTCCCGACGATCTACATTCCGAAGGGTCGCCCCATGGCCGCCGCACGCCCAGAAGACCGCGCCATGATCGCCCGCATCGCGTCCCACTCGTCATGGGCGAAGACACACGACCGGACCGCACGGACCGCACCCGCCCGCGCCGCGTTCCTCGACCGCTTCGAGCGGCAGGTCGATCCCGACGGCAAACTCCCTCCCGAAGAGCGCGCCCAACGCGCAGACTCGGCACGGCGGGCCTACTTCGCGAGGTTAGCGCTAAAGTCCGCGCGAGCCCGACGGCGCCTGAAGACGGATGACGGTCGACCCTCGAGGCGCAAATCACGATAGGCGGTCAGCCAGAATTATGCACGCAAAGATCACAGCCAGATACGTTTGCCGCTTGCGCGCACATCTCGGGCATCGCCCGCTAATGGAATTCCTCCTCGGCTGATTTTAGCTGGCTGTCGCCGAGTACCCGCCTCCGCCGCTGGAGTACGTGGAGACTTGACGAGGGGGATCCGTCTTCCCCGTGAAAGAGTGCGCGAATCGTCGCCAGATCGGCCGCCGACCGGAGAGTGTCGGGATGATCGTCGCCGAGTACCCGCCTCCGCCTCTGAAACGTGTCCTCGGCCAGCGCATGCGCAGCATCACTCCTCCCAAGAAGAGCAAGAATACCCGCCAGATCGGCCGCCGACCAAAGGGTGTCGGGATGATCGTCCCCGAGCACCTGCCTCTGCCTCTGAAACGTGTCTTCGGCGACCGCATGCGCAGCATCGTTCTCGTGAACGATCGCGAGGATCGCCGCCAGATCGGCCGCCGACCGAAGGGTGTCGGGATGATCGTCCCCAAGCACCCGCCTCCGCCTCTGAAACGTGTCCTCGGCCAGCGCATGCGCAGCACCATTCTCGCCGAAGTCCATGAGTGAATATGTAAGGTTGTGGGCCGTGCCGAGAGTGAGAGGTGCATCCTGCCCTAGGACATTTTGACACCGCGTCAGCGTGTCTTCAGCTAGCCTGCGCGCTCTTTCACGATCACCTATTACATAAAGCCAATAGACAAGATTGGCAGCCAACTCCAGAGTCGTAAAGTGATCGTCACCCAGATATCTTTGCGATCTTGTTAGTAGATTTCCCCCAAGGGAACATGCCTCTGCCATCTTTCCGACATCACTCAAGGCGACTGCAAGGATGTGGCCTATATCAAAAGTGTCAGGATGGTCGCGTCCGAGTGTAGCAACAGAGGACTGGTAGAGGTTGGATGCGAGATCATAGGCGGCAGCATAGTCCCCGCGCGCATGAAGATGCCAGCAAAACCGATGAGTCGCGATGCGCAAACGATGAGGATCGGCAATATCCACGTCTTTTGAAGCGTGCAGCAGGTGAGGACCCAGGACAGCCCAGGAAGGCCAATGCTCGGGGTCTGTTCCGTTACTGGGGCTAGCTACTGCCAGCAGCGCGGCCGCGGCGTCGGTTATGGCAACGGCTTTGGCGCGCGGCTGCTGCGCAGCGACAACTTGTGCAACGAGACGATGCACGACGATTTCGCTACCTCGGCGACGAGCCAGTGCGTAGGAGAGTAGGTGAGCCACGATATCGTCAAGTTCCGCTAGCGGATCTTCGCGATTCAACGCACTACGAAGGGGTTCGGGAAGAATAGCCGCGTGATCGGCAAATATCTCAATCGGCACAGGCTCAGGCGCAAGTGCTGCGCATAGTTGAAGCACGACGGTCGCCGCTGGTTCGGTTCGATCAAGCCGTTCCAGCGAAAATTCCCAGGCAGTATCGACCGAGCCGCCATACGCCAGGTCTCTACCCTTTCCAAGCATGTGGATCCGCCGGCTACGGAACCTCCTGAGATAGGATGCAGGTGGCACGGCAGTCTGTTCAAGATAGGCAGCAGCTTGCTCAAGGGCGAGCGGGAGGTCACCTAGCTCGGCGGCCAGCTCATCGGCCGTGGTTGAATCCAAATCAGCGACTCGCCGCCTAAGTAGACTGACGGCCTCACTTCTGTTCATCACATCGACTCCAACTGAGGTCGCCAATTGGCCCCAACCCGGACTACGTGAGGTGATCAACACGTGGCCATGGCCGTCAGGCAGCCAAGGGCGGATTGTCGTGGCGCTATCGGCGTTGTCGAAGATCAACAGCCAGTCTTCAATGCGGCGCAAAGCTTTTAGGACGGCGGCGGCGTCATCGGCAACTCTCCCCTTGAGTTCGACACCAATCCACTTCGCGAGTTCGGCAATCTTCTCGCCAACTAGCGATCCCTGTTCCGCGTCTATCCACCATACGTAGCGGTAATTTTCAGCGTTTACGTGAGCATATTCGATCGCGAGCTGAGTCTTTCCGACGCCGCCCAATCCATGTAGAGCGGTCGCCTGCACAACAGCCACCCGCCCCACGCTCCTTTGATCGCAGAGCTGATCGCGTATTTGATCTAGGAGTTCACTTCTTCCCGTGAACGTCGCAAGTCGACCCGGCACATTCCAGACATGCGGGTTCGAACGACCGACCTGTGACTCTCTAGCGCCGGGGAATGTGCCTGACGGTACACGCTGAACGCCAACCAAATTGGCGGCTTCAAGTAGTCGCCGCCGTGCCGAACTTTCGTCCAGGCCATAAAGATTCCGGGAGTCAACAGTCGCCAAAATCTCGGGTAGCGAACTTTCTTCAATGCACAAGGGAAGAATCTTGCCTGCAGCGACGGCGGCAGTCCACTCTCCTGTGCGCCAATCTGCGGCGAAGTAGGACGGTGAACACACGAGAACGATACGGCTAGCAGTTCGAATCTGATTACTTATCCATGAGACAAGGTTCTCCCCAGCCGGCGAGTCCCAATCCTGCAATCGTACTTGAACCCCAGCCGCCTCCAGCTGGGCGCCGATCCACGTTGCCCATTCAATATCGGCTGCTGCGTACGAGATGAAGTAGTGTCCGCCGCCGGCGTCAGCCATCTATGCCCCCGGGCCGCTCCATGCCTGTCCATCGTCAGCAGAATGATGCCACCGACGCCGTCCGGATAGGCACAGCTCTCCGAAGCGATCGAGCGTACGGAGGATGCGAGGAGCCGCGGTCGCATGATGTCGGCGCGCTGTCTCCGCATGATCAATTGTTGGATCAGCGTCCTCCGACAGAGCGCCACCGCGCTCAGCGGTCAGCTGACGCCGACGGCCGGAAGAAATGATCATGCTCCACAGGTTGGAGAGGTGTGATGCGCGACACGCCCGGCTCTCTTCGCCCGCCCTGCAACAGAGGAGTATTCGGCGCTCGATGGTCGCCCGTGAGGTGCAAAGATGCAGCTCAGCGCACCGCATAGCCGGATAGTCCTCATAATCCTCAAGTCGTGGGTTCGAGCTCCACCCGCCGCAAGCTTCTCGCCGGCCATGCGGGTTTCGCCGCGACGCTGGAGGTCACCGCCAGGTGGCCGGTGGCCCTCGGCGCGGCCCGCGCCACCGTCGAGGCAGAACTGGCCTTCACCGGGCCGTGGCTGCGGGCCAGTCCCGGCCACACCGCTGCCTACGTGACCGTCGCCGTGGTCCGGACCGGCTCCCGACTGGCAGGTCGTCGTCCCGACCATCTGTGCCGCGTACACGACCATCGGCCCGCTCGAACGGTGCCCGTGACCCGACGTCGGTCGCCTGTCCAGTTGGGTGGTGGTGAAGTCGTCCGTGAGCGTGGAGCCCGCGAGTTGGTCCACAATGTGGGGCGAGATAGTTCGAACATGTGGTCTGGTGACTTCGAGATACACCTGACGTGCCCGGCGACTGCGGTGGCGGCGCTCGCGAGGTTCGCCGTGGGACAGGAGGTCGAGTTCAGCCACATCGAGCTCGATCAGGGGACGAACCCCTCACAGCCGATGCTGACGATGCCCAGCAGGGGCACCTCGGCCGAGGCCCTGGCCCTGGCGGCCCAGTGGCGCGTGAGACTTGAGGACGCCGGCCTGCGTGTCCTTCGGACGAAGATCGAGGCGGCGCCATGGAACGACGGCGTCCCTGAACTCGACGAGCACGCCAGGGGCGACCTGTACTTCGAGCACCACGTCAAAGCCCGGCTGCGATGCGGCGACGAACTCGCGCTCGGAGTGTTGGCGGCGACCGCACGCGACCATGGTGGCCGCCCGTCCAGGAACGCGCGCCGACGCCACACCGACGGCTGGGAAGACAGGTTCGTCACCCAACGCTGCTATGGCGTGGGTCAGCGGACCGCAACCGGCCGGCGCAAAGCCCTTGTCGCCGCGATCCGCGCTGGCGGATTCGAGGTATTGGCCGTCCAAGCCGAGTACGTGCTGTACGACGATGCGGTACACCTCGACGCCGGCTGGCTGGAAGCCGGGCCGACGGGCACCTCGTCCTGACGCCAACCGCGACGTGGTGACAGGTCAGGCAGCGGCGAGAGCCATGCCCAGGCGGGTCAGCCAGGAACGGGCGTCTCCGTCGACATCGGGGTATGCGGCGCGGAAACCGTCCCAGTCCACCCGGCCGGGGTGGAGCGGTGGGATCGCATCCCGATCTTCCAGGCGCCTGAGCAGTTGGCAGACGTGGTCGAGAGGCACGGACATCCGCTCGGCGAGCAGAACCGCGTCATAGAGATCCTTACCGCGGGCGGGAACATCGTTCAGCAGCCAATAGATCTTCCACGCCAGCGAGAGCGCCGGGGTTGCAGCGAAGATCCGAATGTCCGGCGGAACCTCGACCATCACCGGTTCCTCGGGCAACTTCTCCCCGAACGCCAGATCGATCTGGAGCACCTCCCGCCCACCGCCACCAGCCCTGTACGGAAGCAGCAGGCGCGTCACCCACGATTCGTCGGTCCCGCCCAGTCGCTGATCCGCGCGTTCCTCCTGGAAACCGAAAGGCAGTCGAGCCGGCAGCCGCGTCCCAGCCAGTCGAGGAATGGGTTTATACGGGTACTCCTCGACATGGCCATAGTAGTAACCACTCATAGTGTCAATCTCGATCTCTTCCGCGAGCATCCCCGGCAACGGGTCGTCGACGAGAGCCGCCACGACGCCGTCCACCAGCGTCCCCTCGTCGATCGCCCGGTTCTGTGGCCCACCGATACCGACAGCCCGCGCCGCCACCACGAAGTCGATGTCCGCCGGTTCGCGTGCGTGCACACCCAGCCAGACCCACAACGTCACACTGCCCCGAAGCACCAGATGATCGGCCCAGCGGGACGTCGACAGAACCCGCAGTGCATGCGCCAGGACCACGTGGCGCCCAGCGGGACCGCCGGACATCATCACGCCGCGATTAGACCATACGTTCGGATGGCGCCACCGCTGTGGCTACGCTCCTCTGCGTTCTGAACTGCACGGGCGCCCCTGCGCGGTCGCGCGTTCCTCCCAGGGCGCCGATGCGGCGTGCTCGCGGGAACGGCTGCCGTGGTGTCGAGCGCGATGGCGATGGCGGTGATATCAGCGATGACCTCTGGACGTCCGACATGGGGCACAGCGGCTCTGGATCGCCACGGTGGCTGGGGCGGTGTTCTGCAGTGTGCGGGTGGCGATGTCTGCCGTGCGGACGGTGCGGACTATGACGCTTCAAAAGTCCGTGGCGGGCGGCGCAAGGCGCGGTACGGCGCGCCGCCTCGGCCAACCCTGGCGGCGTAACACCAGTCAGCTCGACACGCACCTTCAGCTCACATACCGCCTGCCGAGCAGCTCTGGTCGACGTGGTGGCGGCCGTGAACAAGAAATCCCGCCTATGACCCGGCGGTACCTGGGACGAATGATGCTCGACTCGGCTCGGTGGGCCGACCAGTGAGGACGGGCCAGACGAACCGGCAGCCGCCGTCGAGGACCGATCAGCGGGTCCTGCTGACGCTCGACCAGGTGCTCGCCGAGCTCGGTGGGTCTGACGGCCCATTGGCACGGTCCACGTGGCAGGGCTGGCAGCAGAAGGGCCTGGGCCCGAGGGTCATCAAGCTGCCGAACGGGCAGGTTCGGGTCGCCCGCGACGACCTGAACGCCTGGCTCGACGGCCTCACCCGAGACCCGGTCGGCCGATGAGCCGCCCCCGACCGGGTGGGTCTTCGCCAGAGCGGGAGGAACGGCCAACCACGTTCGACGTGCGAGTCTGGTCCGTCCGTGAGATGCGCCTGAAGAACGGTTCCAGCTGGCAGGCCCGCTGGCAGGTCGCGGGCAGGCCCAGCTCGAACACCCGCAGTTTCCCGTCGAAGGCGGCCGCCGAGTCACGCCGCGCCGAGATCCTCACAGCCGTTCGCAAGGGCGAGGCGTTCGACGTCGAAACCGGACTGCCGGTCTCCGAGTGGCGTGCCCTGCCCCAGCCGGAGTCGATGCCTGAACGGACCTGGCTCGCGGTCGCCCGGGACTTCGTCGACACCAAATGGGAGGAAGGCCAAGCCCCTGGGACCCGCCGATCGACCGCCGAGGCGCTCTGTGCAGTCACCCCGACGTTGTTCGACGCGCGGCCTCCGGTCCGACTGGCAGGTCTGGTACGCGAGGCGCTGACGGGCTGGGTGTTCAACACCGGCGCCCGCACCACCGCCCGCGCGGACGGCCGGCTGCATGTACTACGCCGCCACCCGACCCGGTGAACTCCAGGAACTGACCACCGCCCAGCTTCGGCTACCAAAAACCGGCTGGGGCGAGGTGATCCTCGAAGCCAACAACCCGGAGATCTCGCCACGCTGGTCCAACGAACCCGACAAACCCCGCCAGGCCCGCGAACTCAAACACCGCGAGAAAGGAGAAATCCGCCCCGTCCCCCTCCACCCTCAACTGGTCGCACTCCTCAACCGCCACATAGCGCAGTTCGGCCTCGCCCCGGACGGACGCCTCTTCCGCTCCCGCACCGGCGGCCCCGTCAAGACCGCCCGCTACCGACAGGTCTGGAGCGCCGCCCGCGAGGCAGCACTCACCCCGGCCGAGGCCGCGAGCCCGCTGGCCCGACGACCCTACGATCTACGCCACGCCGCCGTGTCGCGCTGGCTGAACGCCGGCGTCCCTGCCACCCAGGTCGCCGAATGGGCCGGCCACAGCGTCCGCGTACTCCTCATGGTCTACGCCCGCTGCATCGTCGGACAGGAACAACGCGCCCTACAGCTCATCGACGACTCCTTCACCGCCGAAGCACCTGAGCCCGAGACCCCCACCACCGAACCAGACCCAGCACCCCACGCCGACCCGGGCCCGGACACGGACGCCTTCGGCCTCTGACGAGCGCTCACACGACCATGATCATTGCCACGTATTTGCCACAGACAACCGGACACGGCCGGACAGAGCAGGCCACGACGGGACAGCAACCCGATCACACCCGAGCAGCCGCGGCGTGCCGCGCAGTACCGCTGACCTGCGAAAACACCCTCTGATCAGGCACGAGCCAGGTGCCGGCTGATCACGAGCCGCTGGATCTGATTCGTTCCCTCAAAAATCTGGAAGACCTTGACGATCGAAGATCGATAACTACTGTGACCTGCGGCGATCCTAGGCCTAGCGCGGGGTCTCGCTCGTCTATCCACCAGGCGGCGGCCGGCGGCGCACGGCCTGTCCGAGCGTCTGCGCCGGAAGCCTCGCCGCACGCGCGTCCGCGCACATGCTGCCGACGCCGGGCGACCTCGGGGCGGGCCCGCGCCTGGTCGTCAGGTCTCGAAGCCTTCCGGCGCGGCCTGCACGTCGAGGGCGTCGACGCTGAGCGCGTAGTCGTCAGGATGCTGAGCCAGATGGTTCGCCGCCTCGTACAGGGCCGGAAGGACCGCAAAGTCCTTCGACCGGCCAGCCGTCTCCTTGGATCGGATGATGTCCTCAAGGCTCGCGACGTAGATCGAGACGTCGAACCCGGTGATGTCATAGCGGCGGGCGTTACGCATGATCGCGTCGAAGGGGCCGACACCCGGAAGCTCGATCAGCACGTCGATCGCGCCGTAGCGGATTCTGTACATCGCGAAGTACTCCGCGTAGAACTCCTCCGGGCGAACCTCGGGATGAGACATGTACTCGGTCGAGTGTGCCGTCTTCTTCAGCGTCGCGGTGCCACTGAGCGCCGAGGCAAGCCGCGTCAGATTCTTCGGATCGGGATCCGGAACGATGTCCAGATCACCGGTGACATACGGCGTTCCCTGCAGCCTCGCGCCGACCCCGCCGACAATGACGTAACGGACCCGGTGCTCCGCCAGCAGACCCAGCATCCTCGGCAGTTCAAGCAGCAGCGAAGCCGACGGCTCCTCGGCCGTCACTTCACCACCAGCCGCGCGTTCGCGAACACCGCCTGCTCCGCCATCAACATCCGCAGACGCTCCTCCGGCGACACCGACAAAATCGCCTTCACCTGAACCAGCAGACCCGGATCAGACTGCCAGGTCTCCCTGCTCAACGTCCGGAACACATCCCGCGCACGCGCCCTCGCCAACTCCGCCCGCTCCCGCAGGTACCGAGCCCGCTCAGCAGGATCCTCAGGCGGATCGAAAGGATCATCCAGACCCATCGCCGAACCTCCACACCACACGACCGGCACCGGAACGCGACACGAGCCCCATGCACGGCGACCCAGGTCCAGACCCGCGCGCCGAGACTACCAGCACCCCCACCACAGAGATCAACAAGCGGCCCGCCGAGCCGGTGAGAACAGCCACCGGGAAACGGCTCCCTCGACGGACGGCCCAGCGCCGGGCACAACTGAGTGCACCACCAGCGCCCACACTGAGAACACCCTCACGACATCGGCAAGGCTGTCGGCCGCACCACGCTGGCCCCACGTGCCCCCAGAAGCCCAACGCCGCGGCCGGCGAGGCGCAGCGCCACAACCTGGACCGGCGCACGCTCGTCACCCGCTCCGTGACGCCCACCGACTGCCGGTGCGCCGCCTACGCGAGACGGTCCGCGACCTGGCCGAGCGGGCAGGGCTCGAGGGTCTAACCTGGTCCGCGCCGTCCCGGCCAAGGTCCGCACCAGGCTCCCACTACGTCCTCTTGGCTCCGGAAGGGATCGCGGCGTCACTGAACGATCAGCCGCCGCCGACCGCCTTGACGGCTCGTTCGGGAGTGCTTCAAGATCGGTGTTTCCGGCCCGACACGCCGGGCCTCGGGTCCGGCGGGATGGGCACTGTGAGTGATGACATCGGGTGATATGACCCCTCGCAGGAAAGATCGGGATGTGGGGCGGCAGCTGTCGCCGGAGCAGGCGGCCGCGGCGGCGCCAGTTCTCCCGGTGGCGGACCCCGTCGGGCAGCCCGGCCCGGGCCCGGCACCGGCGGACCTCGGCGGCCTCGTCCGGGTCCTCGATCGTGGTGTCATCCCAGGACGCGGGACAAAACAGCCGCCAGTCCGCGGCCACCGACGCGGTGTCGGTGACCATCTGCACGCTCGCCCCGATCTGACAGTTCCCGACCTTGCCCAACGCCCCGGAGTACATCCGGGCCACACACGGCGACGCCGTCCCGTCCTTCGGGAACCCCGAATCGTCGACCGCATACGCCTGCGGGCCGATCACCTCGCCGGTCCGGACCG
>Ga0105248_10005108_pt1 | contig 14481 bp, 7 predicted proteins | sample KBSS34metaG_FD_81524 | JGI IMG/M metagenome (GOLD analysis project Ga0105248, IMG submission 81524) | Switchgrass rhizosphere microbial communities from Kellogg Biological Station, Michigan, USA - KBS S3-4 metaG | ecosystem: Host-associated > Plants > Roots > Rhizosphere > Soil | place...
ACGGACGGAGCTGTACGATCTTTCATCGGCTCAACCGGACCGCGCGAAGAAGATGGCCACAATGTGGGATAACTGGGCAAAGAGCATCGGCGTCCAGCCATGGCCTATGCCACGGACGCCTCCAGGGGGAGCGGACAGGAAAGATGCCTGTTCCGCTATATCTCCAAAATATTATAGGAAGCGCACAAAACGAAGTCAGTAGGACCTGAACGCCATCCTCTGGTTGCCGGATGAGTAGTGCGCCAGAACTATTCGAAATTGAGTAGCCAGCACTATTGTCAGTTGTGCAAACCGATTCTTAGCATGTTGCCAATTTCTTAGAAGAAGTAAGCCTGGCCCTCAGAATGAGATTTGCAACCTTGGCGAGACGCCAACATTTGCATTTATTCAGCTCAGGTGGGCATGAAGAGAACCTGGTCTAACGTCGTGAGTGAGATAAGCCGTTCGATCGAGGTAAGGAATGCTCTGCGGACCAAATTGAACCGAACCAATACTTCGAGGCCACGAATGCTTAGGAATATGAGGGTGCCACTCAGCGGCTTGACATGCGTACTAATCCTGTTCGTTGGGTTGGAGAAGTTACATGGACAGTCTAACCAAGGATCTATTGCTGGCAACATTGCAGATAGCACTGGCGCAGCGGTCCCTCATGCCCAAGTCGTCGCCAGGAACAAAGAGACAGGCGTGTTATCCACTGCGGAATCATCAGGGACCGGTTCCTACCGTTTTCCTGCCGTGCCATTGGGTTCTTACGACGTGAGCGTAACGGTGCCCGGATTCAAGGCTGCGAACTACTCCGGCGTTCAGGTTCAGGTGAACACCGTTTCGACTCTGGATATAACACTTATGATTGGAAGCTCGACGGAACAGGTTACGGTCGAAGCGTCGGCTCCGTCGGTTCAATCAGAATCTTCAGAGTTGGGAGGGGTTATCACGACGAAGCAGGCGATTGAGCTGCCCCTTGCCCTCGGCGGTGTAGGTGCGTTGCGTTCTCCCGAGGCTTTCGTCTTCCTTCAACCAGGCACGATCGGGCCAGGAACGCAAAACACAAATAATGGTATTCGCCAGATCAAGGTTGGTGGCGCGCAGAACCAGGGCATGGCAATCCTTATCGATGGCTTAGATCAGCTTCGATCAGAGAATGCCGCTTTTTTTGACGAGGAGTCTCCCTCAATTGAGGCAATCCAGGAGTTCAAGCTGACAATTTCCAATCCTTCTGCCGAATATGGAAGGACTACCGGCGCGGTGGAGAGTTTCGCCACAAAATCGGGTGGCAACGCCTTCCACGGCGGCGTCTTTGACATCTTTCGCAACGAGGCCTTAGACGCCAATACCTACTTCAACAACGGACGCAAGTCGATCTGCCTTGCGTCGGCCACAACTCCGACTGCCATCTCCAATTGCAACAGCCTTTATCGGCGTCCATCGAACAAGCAAAATGACTACGGCGTCAGCCTCGGAGGACCCGTCGCGATCCCGCATATTTACAACGGCCATGATCGGAGCTTCTTCTTCTTTGCGTGGGAGCAGTTCCGCCAAAGCACTGGCGGTCCAGTCACCTCAACTCTCCCAACCGCGGCGATGCGTAACGGAGACTTCTCAGCCTTGTTGACGAATACTATAGTTACGACGAATCCTTGTGATGGCAGGCCAGTCTTCAGCGGGCAGATATTCGATCCAGCCACTACCAGAACAGTGAACGGCGTGCAATGCCGTACTGCCTTTCAAGGGAACGTCATTCCGGCGAGCCGCATTACATTGATCGCGAAGAACTACCTGAACTATTACCCCTTGCCGCAGGCCAACACTACCTTCAATAACTACACGATTAACCAGCCTTACCCCATAACGAACACTACGTATACGGTTCGCATTGACGACAGCATCACGGCAAATACCAAGTTGTTTGGATCTTGGACCGCGCGGCAGAACACGAGTCAGAAGAACCCGAGAACTCTTCCCGACCCTGTCGATCCCAACCAGTGGAATCAAAACTTCGTCACCCACCTTTTCCGATTTGGATTGACTAGCTCGTTCAATGTTCATCACGTCAACCAGTTTCTGGCGGGATACAACCGAACGAACGCGAAAAACTTCAGCGTCTCTGCCCAAGGCAACATCAACTATGCTCAGCAACTCGGAATCGGCAACATAAATGCCGTCGCGTTTCCCGTCACGACGGTTGGCGAATCGATTCCGGTATTGAACAGCGGGAATAACGGCGATCCTATCGATAATGGCTTTCGCTTTGCGGACACACTGTCAATCGAGCACGGACATCATTACTTAAAAATTGGCGGCGATTACCGCTACCAACAGTTCAACACCTTCAATGGGCCGGTTCCGCGCATCACATTCGCTCGTGCGCAAACAGCCGGAACTGCCGCAACGATTGCAACGACGAATAGCGGCAATGGGTTTGCCAGCCTTCTATTGGGCCTCCCCACTTCAGCTTCGATTAACACTTATTCCAGCCAACCCAGGTGGCTCTCTTCCTATTGGGCGATCTTCTTACAGGATGACTACAAGATTCGTCCTGATCTGACTTTGAACCTTGGCATTCGTTACGACGTCGATCTGCCTCGCAGAGAAATAAACAATCGGACTTCGAACTTCAGTGAAACGGCTATTGATCCCATCTCTGGCAAGCCCGGCGCACTCATCTTCGGCACTACGTGCAACTGCAACGCGAAGTGGATCGATCCGTATTACAAGGACCTCGCTCCTCGACTAGGCTTCGCTTACTCTCCCAGCGCAGCAAACGGCAAATTCGTACTGCGCGGCAGCTATTCAATCCTCTACGGCCCAATGTTCTATGCCGACGGTGGCAGTCAGATGAACACCGGTTACAAGGCAAATGCCTCTTTCACCAGCGTGAATTCCTTCACGCCCGCCTTCGATCTGGCTGGTGGGTTTCCAGCCTATGCAACGCCTCCGTTGTTGAATCCGAGTTATTTTGTGGGTCAGGTCGTGGCGTCAAACTACATACGGCCTAATATGAACCGCCCTGCGATGACGCAACAGTGGAATCTGGAGATCCAGCAGGAGTTCGCCCCGGATCTTATATTGACCTTGGGATATCTCGGTCAGCGCGGCAATCGACTCCGTTCTAATCTTGAGAACATCAACAACATTCCGAAGAGCGCATTTCAACTGGGCGACAATCTCGCTCGCACGCTCGCATCGAATACTGCAGGTGTGGCCCCTCCGTTCCCAGCCTTCTACTCCGTGTATGGAAATAGTGTGCAGACCTCTCAGGCGCTGCGGCCATTCCCGCAGTACCAACAGGTACAGACGAATTGCTGCCTGCAGAACGACGGCCAATCGACCTATCACGCTCTGTTGGCCTCGCTGCAACGGCGGTTCCGCAGCGGGACGAATCTGCAGGTCTCTTACACCTGGTCGAAGAACATCACAAACGCTGACACGATTGTTCTGAATACCAATAATCTGAGTGCCATTCAGGATCCGACGAATCTGAAGGGAGAAAAGTCTGTCAGCACGCAGGACTTGCCGAACGTCTTCGTCACAAGCTTCATTCAGGAGTTACCGTTCGGCAAAAATCGCCGGTACTTCAATCACGGCTTTGCGAGCGTCGCTCTGGGAGGGTGGCAGGTAGGCGCTATTCTGCGCTATCAGTCAGGGACGCCTCTCTCCTTCGGCTGCGCCTCTGCAATTCCAGGGTGGGACAATTGCGTTCGCTTCAATCAGAAATCCGGCAGCACATTCAAGAGTGCTGCTTCAGCTAACAACAAAGTCAATCCGTTTATCGTAACCAGCAGTGGTGCGGATCCGAATGTGAATACATTATTCAATCTCAACGTCGCACGCGATCCAGTGAATGGAGCCTTCGTTGACCCAAATGCTGCCCGCAACGGTGGAGCCTATCAACTGGGCACTATTTCGCGTGTTACCAGTGCAATCCGTATGAACGGCTTCAAGAACGAAGACATTAGCATTATCAAAAATACCCACATCAGCGAAAAGGTTGATTTCCAACTCAAGTATGAAATGCTGAATGCCTTTAATCGCCACGCATTCGGTGTTCCCTCGGTTGCGCCGACAGACAACCTATTTGGTGTCCCCACGACAACGTTGACCACAGCACGAAACTCGCAATTGACCGCGCGAATTCGTTTCTAACGGCATTATCAAGAATTGGGAGTGTACTTATGCGAATTTGCCGCCGGGCTGCGCTTGCGGGGCTTGCTATCTCCTTCATCAGGGCGGGAACCATTTATGCTGCGCCAATTACGGCAGATATCTCTACCGTCAAGCCCGGCCCGATCACGGTGGCGGCAACAAATCAGGAGTTGGCGGTTGAGTGGAATGACACGGACAAACATCGTTGGAAGGCGGTATTCGCGCTCGACAGCAAACTTCCTCTCATCACATCCATCTCGTCCAATGGAGCAACGATCCTGGAGAAGGCGGTGCCGTTCTACCGCTGCAGTACGGGAATCCGTACAGGGGGATGGGATGCATTCTTCGATTTTCCACCAGCCAAGCCCCAGGGAACACGAACCTTTGTTCAAAGTTTCCATCCCACCTCAGTTACAGCTACGACCATCGGTGATCGTGTCGAAGTTTCCTTCAATGGCATGGAGATGGGAATCTTCTCCGGCACGATGCGTTATGTCTTTTATCCTCAGAGCGCGCTGATTCAACAAATCGCCGTTCTAGAAACCAATGAGCAAAACGTTGCCTACACCTACGACGCGGGAATCCAGATGTCTTCGGAGGTCGCTCGAAGCCCTGGGCTCAACATGGCTGCAAACATCGTGTACTACGACGCGGAAGGCAAACTGCAGTCGATCACGTCGCCATACGGATCCGAGCGGCACACGTTACAAGTCCACTATCGTGCTGTCGCGGCGAAGATAGGGGCCGGCAGCATCGTTGCCTTTCCGCCGCCGCACCGATATCTCTTCGCTCGCGATTACACCACCAACATGGGTTATGCATGGTACAGCTCATGGCGCGGCAAAGTCGGTCTAGGAATTCAACAACCACTGGACGACAACACGGCGATATATCCCTGGATGAATGCACCTCCTGGAACGAAGCAGGAGATGGGGATCTTCTTTCTTTTGGGCAGTGGAACTCCACCACAGACGCTGGAGCATGTCCTCGAATACACGCATAAAGACGTGTATCCGCATCTCGATGGCTACATTACCTTTGCTCCGCACTGGCACTTTGCCTACACCGAACAGGCGATTGCAAATGGAGCGAATTGGATTCCCCCGTTTAAGACCGCGCTTGAGAAGATCGGCGTCGATTCGGCGATGATCATGGACTTTCATATCGATGGTCATCCCTCGGATCTAACAGGGCTGCGCCTTCGCGAACTCGACGACTACTACAAAGCATGCCAACGAATGAGCGATAGCAAGTTTTTGCTGATTCCGGCGGAAGAGGCGAACGTCATCCTAGGTGGCCACTGGTCGGTCACCTTCCCTAAACCCGTCTTCTGGATGATGGATAGAAAGAATGGCGAAGCGTTCTCAACTCCCGATGCGAAGTACGGTACCGTCTATCGCGTGCACGACGCAGAGGAGATGTGGAAGTTGGTCAAGCAGGAGCATGGATACGTTTATCTGACGCATCCGCGTACAAAAGGATCAACCGGCTATCCCGACAAGATACAGGACACGTTCTACTTCCGCGATTCGCAGTATTTTGGCACAGGATGGAAGGCGATGCCCTCTGATCTATCCTTGCCTAGGCTGGGTGCGCGAGCCTTCAAAACCAGCGACGACATGAACAACCTCGGCCTACACAAAGTGATGCTCGGCGAGGTAGACGTTTTCCAGCTAAGCCCCACAGACGAGCTATACGCTCATATGAACGTCAACTATGTCCACGTGAAAAAGCTCCCGGGTTTCGACCATTACGGCGAGGTGCTGGATGCCGTTTCACGAGGAGATGACTTCATCTCTACGGGCGAGGTATTGCTCACCAAATCCAAAATCTCATCCTCTGGCGATTCAGTACGCGTTGAGGTTGATACCACTTCTACATTTCCGCTCCGCGTTGCCGAGGTCGTATGGGGAGATGGTGAGAAGACGCACAGAGAACAGTTCGATCTTCAAGATACACACGAGTTCGAAAAGCGCTCGTTTGCATGGAATGTCAAGGCCGCGAACTGGAAATGGGTTCGGGTCGCCGTTTGGGATGTCGCCGGGGGTGGCGCATTTTCGAATCCGACCTGGAAGGCGAAATGAGGCACATCAGCAGTTCCAAGAGCTCAGCGCGGGCGATAGGCCAGTCAAGCAGCGCTATCAGCGAGGAAGATTCGAGCAACTGAGCCTGATCGACCTCCGATCGAGCCCTCTGGTCGCGATTGAGTCTCAGATTGCCGGGAAGTTCTCCAGATGCTAAAACCTATACTCTATCCGCTACATGTGGGCGATAAGAACCCAGCAGGGATAGCAGTATCGAAGGGTTTGCGCGGAGTATTCCCTTGAGGAAACCCAACTCTGCGAGGTGACTTGATCATGGAAACGAATGGGTTTTCGACTGCGCCGTAATTTTGAGAGTTCTGCCTATCTTGAAGTATCCGTGTGGCTTCTTCCATCTCTGCGAGTGACCGCCAGACCACCTCTTTGGTACCCTTGTGTATGGGGTAAACCATGCAACTTTCACTCCTCTATTTAGAATCAAACGGCTTGAACGCCGCGCTGCGTTCGCAATTTTGACAAAGAAAATCGAAAGACATCCTCAAACGAAGGATGAACAGGAGAGAAGATCTTGGTCCTCGCTCTATTGAGGTTTTATGGCTGATGTCATTGTGGTTGGGTCGGGGGCGATGGGCCTTGCGGCGGCTTTTCATGCGGTAAATGCAGGTCATACAGTTGAGGTGTTGGAGGCGGCTCCTGAACCTGGCGGGATGGCGGCACACTTTGATCTCGCAGGGCTGTCGATCGAGCGTTTCTACCACTTCGTCTGCAAATCGGATACAGAGACGATGAAACTGCTGGGAGAGCTGGGTATTCTTGATAAGCTGCGCTGGCGCGATACATCGATGGGTATGTTTACGGACGGTAAACTCCACGATTGGGGCAATCCTCTAGCACTACTTAAGTTCGACAAGATAAGCCTGCTTTCGCGGCTGCGATACGCGTTTTTTGCGTTCGTATCCGTCCGTCGAGAACGATGGGATGCGATAGAAACCGAGTCTGCGCGCTCCTGGATCACTCGTTGGTGCGGCTCTGAGGTATACGACCAGCTCTGGAAACCCCTGTTCGAGCTGAAATTCTTCCACTACGCCGAAAATATTTCTGCTGCGTGGATCTGGACGCGTATCAAGCGGATCGGTCGATCGCGAAGGTCGCTGATGCAGGAGGAACTCGGATATATCGAAGGTGGAACTCAGACTCTCGTAGATGCACTGTGTTCTGCGATTCGAGATCGTGGAGGCAAGATACGTCTGGGGTGCACGGTTCGGAAAGTGCTCGTGGAAGATGGAAGAGTAACGGGCGTAGCAACTCCAGAGGGCAATATAAGAGCTGATGCCGTTATATGCACCGTACCCACCCCGCTCGTGTCGGCGATGATTCCATCGTTACCAGAAGAGTGGAAGACGCGATACGATTCCATCGCGAACATCGGGGTCTGCTGCCTGGTATTCAAGCTGAAACGCTCTGTAAGCCCGCATTTCTGGGTCAATATTAATGAACCCGATGTCACCGTTCCTGGAATTATTGAGTTCTCAAATTTGAGGCCTGTTGGGGGCGAGACGGTAATTTATATTCCGTACTACATGCCGACCAACTATGAGAAATTTAGTTGGACAAACGACGCATTACTAGATGAGGCATTCCAGTATTTGCAAAGAATCAAGCCGGACTTGGTTCGCGAAGATATCATTACCGCTTGTGTCGCGCGGCTACGATACGCGCAACCCGTTTGCGAGCCGGGCTTCGCTGAGAGAATTCCTCCGGTACAGACTCCCATCGCTGGACTACAAGTAGCCGACACCTGCTTCTACTATCCGGAAGATCGGGGAATATCGGAGAGTGCTCGGCTCGGACGCGAGATGGTGGCTCACCTAGAGAGCTAAAGATATTCTCGTCGTCAAACTTTGCGCAGGAAGCCCGAATCACGAAATTGCGGGAATCAGAGTGCAGTCGACCACGCCACAGGCACTATATGCACAGTTGTCATGCCAGACTGCGCTGACAGTTCTCAGCGCAGTCTGGGGCAATTGTTCGGGCCCATCCAGAGGGCGCACAAGCTAGGTCCAACCCGAGGCATTTGTGAGAAGAGCATTGATGTCTGGTCGGCGCGTTGTTCTGTCAACCGCTCCGAATGCGGAACGCGAACGTGATCGACTGAGAAGAGCATCCTCTGTTCATCCACACGCGCGAGCAGTCGGGTGTCGCCCCATTTAGGAAGATCGTAACTAAGCCAAGACCATTCGTAGACCCCGCCGTACGCGAGAAAACGCGGATTGTCCGCAAGGAAACTCTCCACATGAACCACCTTCAACGGGAACCAGGGGCGCAGATCGAGCAACCCTCGATCTATAGTGTCTTGCCTCAGGTACTCGATCGACTTTGCAGGGTCGGCGACGAAGTTGATTCGCGCGGCAAGATCGCGCGGCGTGTAATAGGAGAGCTGGTGCATCACGGTGATGTCCAGCAGCGCGATCTGCGCGTTGCCAGTACGAGAAAGCGCCTCTGAGGAGGCAATTAGCCCCGCGCGCCTTCCACTGAAATCCGCGCGGAGGATGCGAATCTCCAACCCATACATGACTAGGCAGAGCACCGCCGCCACCATTGCCGTCAGCGCCCGAGGCGCCACACGCGATACCAGATAAGTCGCCAACGTCGCAATACCTACAATCGAGCAAATCGCGTAGCGCGGCGAAAAGGCATGCGTTGCAAACTTTGCCACAAACATCGCTGTCACCGGCGTACCCGCGAGCAAGAACAGCGCGGTCGCCTGCCACTGCGGCAGCGTTGTGCTCTCATGCAGACGGTCCTTTGGATAGTGGTTGCGCATAGAGTTCATTGCGCGCCAACCTCGCGTACCGAAGCCGAAGAGAAGTCCAGCAGCGAGAAAGCCGATCAGCGGCACCGCCGCCAGTCCCAGCTTAGTTGAGTAGAAGGATAGGGCGTCCGACCAAGACGGTACTGCCCAAAAGTGTGCCGAATACTGTCGCGCGCTTCTGATCGTCGGTAGAAAAATGACAATGGGCAGGAAGGTAAAGGCGAAGGCGATCCACACGGGTACGTCGATCCTGCCAAGGGCCCGCGTTCGCATCAGCTCGCCCGCCGCGAGCGAAATCAGAATCAGGACTGCATAGTAATGGCTTGACACCGCCCACGCAAGGCTGATCGCCAGCATCGGCAGAAAGACCGCTCGCCGGCGAGGTTCCGTCACTTCGATCCAAGCCAGCATCGCCATGGCGGAGAAGCCCGCTACCAGCCCGTAGCCACGCGCCTCTGTGGCGTAATAGTAAATCTGCGTTGATAGCGGCAGGAGCATCGCCACCACACCCCACATCGGGATCGTTAATCGGCGGACTATCTCATAGAGGCACACGCACAAAATCCAGAATCCGACAATCGCCGGAAGCCGCAGTGTAATGTGGCTCATTCCGAGGATCCGGAAGATCCCATAGGTCAGATAGTAGAATGGCGGCGGATGCTGATCCGCGCCGGTGGCGAGTCCCGCCATCAGCGAATGCCACCCTCCCCGCGCCAGATACAGCGTGAAGAACTCGTCGTCCCACATGAGTTTGTACTTCGCTAGCCACAGCGTCGGCACAAGATAAATTACGGTAAACACCGCATAGACTAACGCCCGCGAAGCCGCGGCCCGCCGCAGCCACTCCGTTAGCGCGCTCAACCACTGCAGCGAAGGGTATGCGGTGGGTCGGGCGCGCCGAGGTTCTACTTCAACTTCGGGGCTCATTTCAATCTTCAGAAAAATGGAGTCGTCCCGCGTTGAGTTCGAACGGGCCTGTGCGAACGCCGCGCCTTGCAACGAACTGAAGGGTTTTCCAAAATTCATGCAGTCGTGCTCCCTTAGAGCAATGGAATGAATGAAGTCTCTTCGAATTGAAGGCAGGTTTGAGAATGGAGACGAGCAAGTTGGGAAGACGATCGTCTCGGAAACGGCTTCGCGGTTTAGCTGTTTAGATGCAGACTTAGGTCATCGCGTAATCTGACAAGCACGAGTCGCACTAAGCTAATTAATCGTACCCGATCGTTATCGACGATGCACTTCTGTTTCATGAACTTCAATCTATCGTGTGAGCCAACCCGTCCTATGGGCACTCGTCTTTTTGCTCACTTGATGGGTAAGTCATTGGCCTGCTTTGATCCACCGATCACGTTGCCCATGACTGCGCGCAGCCAGATTGCAACGGCGATCGCACCCGGATCGGGAGACCCAACTACACGATCGCCCAGGTAGCTGGACCGGCCGAGACGCGGCCTCATCTGTGCCGTCGATTCTGCGCCGCTTTGCGCCGCTTGAGTTGCTTCCAGCAGGACCTCGTGATCGGAGTCGATCCCGACTTGTTCCAACACCTTCAGAAACGGATAAAGTGCATCGAGCATCGTTCGATCGCCAGACTTCGCTCCGCCCAATTCGCTGATCGCCCGGATGCCCTCGCCCAGAGCTGTTGCCCATTGTGAAGTACCGATAGCACCTGAATGCCCCAGAACATCACCTACGCGAAGAAACAGTACTCCGTACAGTGGCCCCGAGGATCCACCCAACTCATGGCGCAAGGTCTGACTGAGTTCTTTCAGTGTCATCGGAAGATCGTTGAGGGTATAGCTGGGAAGCGCCTTCAGCACAGCTATCGAAGCGCGTTTCATGCTGGCGCCTAGATCCCCATCGCCTGCGATTCTATCCAACTCAGTCAGCTTTGTCTCAGCCTGGATGAGTGAATCGCAAGCAGCCTCAATCGCCTTCTTGACGGTCTTCGCTAAAGGGGTTTCATGATCCTGCTGATGTGGCGATGCCTTAGTCTTTTTCGGGGGGAGCATGCCGGCAATTAGAGATCGCGGGCGTTCTCTCGGCAGATTGGGCCACGCCAGAGCATTCGTTGGTGCGTCAAGCCATCGCAGACGCTCCTCATCTACACCCATGACCGAAATTGAGATTCCCGCCATATCGAGGGATGACAGGTACGTTCCAGCATAGAGCCGCTCTATGGTGAACCCGCTCTTACGAAGAAAATCCGCGGCGTGCCGCGCCACAATCGCAAGTTCCATTTCAGTGGTCGCACCCAGGTTGTTGATTAAGACGACAACCTCGGTGCCAAAGTTTCGGCTCTTCAAAATATGGGTTAGCAGAGTTTCGGTCAACTTGTCTGCAGTCTGCAACTTGGTGCGGATAACTCCCGGCTCACCATGAATGCCGAGGCCCAACTCCATCTCATCTTCAGCTAACTCAAAGCTCCGCTTCCCAACGGCGGGCGAGATACCAGCGGAAAATGAAACCCCCATCGTTCCGACAGAGCGCACCATAGATCTTCCAAGCGCGGCAAGCTGGGTGAGGGTTTTTCCCTCGGATGCAGCAGCCCCGACCAATTTATGAATCAAGACCGTGCCGGCTAGACCGCGTGCGCCTGTAGCAGAGTCGATTCCGTTCAAAGCAACGTCATCGTCCACGATGATCGTCTCGACCGGGATACCTTCCGAGCGTGCCATCTCCGCCGCAAGGCCAAAATTTAGACGATCGCCCGTGTAGTTCTTCACGATGAGAAGCACTCCCGGCTTTCCAGCGATTGCTTTAATCGTTTCGAAAATGGAATCGGCGTCCGGCGAGGTGAAGATCTCTCCTGCGACTGCTGCGGTGAGCATTCCTGCTCCGACGTATCCCGCGTGCGCGGGCTCATGTCCACTGCCGCCACCCGAAACAATGGCTACCTGCTTGTCGCGGATCCGCTCGGCGTCAGCGCGAACAAGTACTCGATGACCAGGCAAGCGATCTGATCCGGGGCTAAGGATTGTCAGTCCTTGCAGCATTTCCTCGACCGCCTGCTCCGGGCGATTGATGAACTTTTTCATGACAGCATCTTAACAAGCTCTACGTGTCACCTCGCTTAAGGTATTCGTTCCGAAGGTGATTGGCCCAGACGGCCTGCCATCCTGTTCCCATTTACAAAGTTGATTTTGTTTATTCGCTCCTGAGTGCCACCATCGGGTCCACTCTGGCTGCACGGCGTGCCGGGATTAGGGACGCCTGTAGCGCTGCTACTGCAAGCATGAGGACAACCATCGAGATTGTAAACGGATCTCGCGGCTTAACACCGAAAGGCTGATCCCTCATGAGCTTGCCCGCTCCTATTTCGGCCTAGGGGTGGAGCGTCGGTTGGATGTAATTGAGTAGCCACACAGTAGCCGCATCGGTCTTTTCCACCGCAAAACACAGATCATGAACACCAGATTGAGCTGGGAATGAAAACTCCGGAAGAGTGTTCACTCCATCCTTGCGATACGCAGGTTGGAGCGGCACGGTGGTGAGTAATGGACCGGTACAGCTGTCCACGTGAACTGCAATCTCTGCCGCGGTTGTGGTTGCGGTGCTCGCTGTTGGAAGAGGCCGGCCTTGGGATTGAAAGATGTAGGGGATGCTACCGACGCCGAGTACCACTCCTTTAAATCGGCTCAGGTCGGCCCTGCGATAGATCCAGCACGGGTTGAAATACACCACACGAAAAACAGGACGCTCTGTGTTCCGAAGCGGGTCCTGCTCCATCTGGATGCCTGCGTTATTGCCGCATGGATCCAATTCACGGCTGTCACGTCGAAGCGCCGAAGCGAGGGTAATCTGTTGAGTGATTTGCCTTCCCAGAGCCGTGGTGCCATCGAATGCAAGCGCATGCAGCGTTGCGGACAACGGCACCTGCAGAGGCTGGGTATAAACCGGTGATGTCGCGCTGACCGGAGATCCATCCACAGTGTAGTGGATCTGTCCAAGCGCGCCCTGTGTATTCAACGCAACACTGACATGATCGCCAGTTCCCTCGAGTGTTGTATGTGCCCGAACCTCAAACACGCTGAACGCTGGCTGCAGCCCCGCATCTTCGGCGCGTCGTAGGTCTGCCGGCAGACGTTTCAGGAAATCTATGTAGTTCATTCGTGATGAGAGAGACCACGCGAGCTCTGCGAGCGCAGCCGCACGGGGAAACAACATATGCTGAACCCGGTCTTCTGTAAGAACATATTCCGTCCAAATAGAGCCTTGCACCCCCAGGATGTGTGCGTGCTCCGCGGGTGTAAGTTCAGCCGGCAGAGCCTGAAAATTGTAGACGTCAGAAAGCGAGTTCACTGGGTCCCGACCTGCCGGTTCATCTGTGGCGTCGCTCTGTCGGTAGTTGAAGTACAGGGGGCGATTTGGCGTGAGGATCGCATCGTGTCCCTGCTTCGCCGCTGCAACGGCACCCTGAATCCCTCGCCAAGACATCACCGTTGCGTTTTGCGATAACCCACCCTGAAGAATTTCATCCCACCCAACCATCTTGCGGCCATGAACATTGATGAATTTCTCTATGCGGGCCATGAACCAGCTCTGAAGCGCATCGTCGTCGTGCAAACCAAGGTCATGAAGTTTTTGCTGTATCTCCGGATTTTCTTTCCATTGGTTCTTGATCGCTTCGTCCCCACCAACATGGATATATTCGCTCGGAAAGAGTTCCATCACCTCAGTAAGGATGTTTTCGAGGAAAGTAAAGGTGGTGTCTTTTGGGTTGTACAAGTTCGGATAGATTCCCCATCCCACGGGCATACTCCTGAGTGGAGTCGCAGCGCTGCCGTACTCGGGATAAGCGACCAGTGGTGCCGTTGCGTGTCCTGGCATCTCGATCTCGGGTACGACCGTTATGTTGCGTTCGCGCGCGTAGGCAACAATTCGTCGAATTTGTTCCTGGGTATAGAAGCCGCCGTAGGGTCCGGTGGGGGCAATGGAATTTGGTTGATAAGGCGGCATCGTCTGTGGGCGATAGCCACCGATCGCAGTCAGGCGCGGATATCGCTTGATCTCGATACGCCAACCCTGATCATCCGTCAGGTGCCAGTGAAAGCGATTCAGTTTATGTTCCGCCATGTAATCGAGCAGCTGCAGGATGAACTTCTCACTCTGCATGTGACGCGCAGAGTCGAGCATGATGCCGCGCCAGCGAAAACGCGGCTCGTCCTCGATGTTCCACGCAGGTACGGAGCCACCGCTGTGAGCGAGAATCTGCCACAGACTGATCGCGCCGTACAGATAACCGGCGTGATTACTGGCCGCAATCAGGACTCCGCTGGTTGAGATTTCCAGCGAATAACTCTCATCTCCATCGCTGCCTTCAGTTTTATGAATGGCACGATGAATGAAACGCAGTTGCGGAACCCGCTTGTCCGGCTTTGCGGAGAACTTTATCAAATCGGCGTTCTGTGCAGTTGTCAGCAAGCCCTGGAGATAGTGCGCCACAGATACAGCATCGGTATCGGCGGCAAATGTGTCGAAGGA
>Ga0105248_10005111_pt1 | contig 14476 bp, 9 predicted proteins | sample KBSS34metaG_FD_81524 | JGI IMG/M metagenome (GOLD analysis project Ga0105248, IMG submission 81524) | Switchgrass rhizosphere microbial communities from Kellogg Biological Station, Michigan, USA - KBS S3-4 metaG | ecosystem: Host-associated > Plants > Roots > Rhizosphere > Soil | place...
CGAACGGAGCCATCCGCCGTCATCGCCACGAGCGCGCCTTGTCCGACGCCGTTCTTGTCGCCTCTTTGCGCAAGCTCGTCGGTCAACGCTTTCTCCGCGTTGGCCTGGAGGTTTGCATCGATCGTGGTCTGAACCGTGATGTCTTCCTCGACACGGCCGAGCGTGTCGTTGAGCGCGTCCATCACCCAGTCCGCGACATAATTGACGGAGCCGGTGTTTGCCTGTGCCACGATGCGCGGTGGGCGCGCCAAAGCGGTGCGCTCGGTTGAATGCGATATGAATTTGAGCTCCGCCATGGCGGCGAGCACGGCCTTCGCACGCTTTTCGGCACCGTCGAAGTTGCGTGTGGGCGCAAGACGTGACGGTGACTTCACCACTCCCGCCAGCAGCGCCGCCTCGGCGACCGTCATCTGGCGTGCCGACTTTCCGAAATAATGCTGCGAAGCCTGTTCGATACCGTAGGCACCCGAGCCGAAGTAAACCTGGTTTAGATAGAGCTCAAGAATCTGCGTCTTGGAGAACTTGCGCTCGAGCCAGATCGCGAGCAGCGCCTCCTGCAGCTTGCGATTGATCGTGCGCTCCTGCGTGAGGAAAAGATTTTTTGCGAGCTGCTGCGTAATCGTCGAACCACCTTGGGCAACCCCGCGATGAAGCACGTTCGCGATCAAGGCGCGGCCGATGCCGTAGGGATCGACGCCGCTATGCTCGTAGAAGCGCCGGTCCTCGATGGCGATGAAAGCTTTGGGAACGTAGGCCGGCAATTCCTTCAAAGGCAGCGGCGCGCCGGCAAGGTCGCCGCGGCGGGCCAGCGCGCGGCCCTGGAAGTCGACGATCTGGATCGATGGCGGACGTTTAGGAATTTCCAGCGACTGGATCGGCGGCAGATGAGCACCGACCCAGGCCACGAAACCGGCGCTGCCGATCGCAACCCAAAGGCCGACGACTAACGTCCAATATGTAAGGCGGACGATGAGCGCCCGCTTGCCGCGGGCCGGGCGCGATTTGCGCGCGCGCGGCTTGCGGCGCTTCGCCGGCGATCTGCTTTTCGAAACGGGCCTTTCCTCGGTCGGCGCGGGTCGATCGTCGCCGGAAACGTGCAGATCCGGGCTCTTGTCGAACACCGGCTCCCGGCGCGCGCCTGCTTGTCCCCGCTTCGACGCCATCACGCGACCCGTTTCATGCCGGCGCACAAAGGTCGCCGGCCCCCGGGATCACGCTATGCGCGGCGATTTAAGGGGCCGTTAAGCCGGAAATGGCCCGGAAATCAGGCGCTTTGCGCTGCTCGGGGCGCTACTGTCTTTGTCTGCTTGTCGTCCTCGCCGGATGCAAAGAGTGCGATCAGGGCACGCTTGATCGCGGCTTGCCGGGTCGGGGAGGTGATCTGCGCGCCCATCAGATCCGTCACGTAGAAAACGTCCACCACGCGTTCGCCGAACGTGGCGACATGTGCGGAGGCAATGTTGAGGTTGAGCTTGGACAGCGTTGCCGTGAGTTCATAGAGCAAGCCGGTGCGATCGAGGCCCGTGACCTCGACCATCGTGTAGCGGTGAGACCATTGGTTGTTGATGGTGACCGACGGCTCCACCGCGAAAGCGCGGATACGGCCTTTGGGTGGCGATCTTTTGGTGACCACATCCGGCAATCGCAACTCGCCACGTAGCGCTTTTTCAATCGAGTCGGCGATGCGTTGGCCACGGCGCTCTTCATCTTCGTCGCGGTCGAATTCGCGTGACAACGAGATGGTATCGAGCGCGCGGCCGTCCGTCGTGGTGTAGATCTGCGCGTCGACGATGTTGGCGCCAGCCAAGGCGCAGGCGCCTGCGATGATCGACAGCAGCCAAGGATGATCGGGCGCAAGCAGCGTAAGCTCCGTCACGGCACGCTCGGCATCGAACGAGATAGATGTTGCGAGACGCTTGTCGGCGTCTTCGGTGGCGCGCACGAAATCGGCGTGTTCGATCTTGTGTGGCAGATCGACCTTGAGCCAATAGGCCGGATAATGCTTGGCGATATAGGCTTCGAGACGCTCCTGCGGCCAGCTCTTCATCGCGTCGCGGAATTCGTTCTGCGCGATGGCGACGCGCTGGGCGCGGTTGACCTCGGAGAAGCCGCCGGTCAGCACAGGTTCGGTCTCGTAGTATAGCGTGCGGATCAATTGAGCTTTCCAGCCGTTCCACACGCCGGGGCCGACCGCGCGGATATCCGCGGTCGTGAGAATCGTAAGTAACTTAAGCCGTTCGGCCGACTGAACGGTGGCGGCAAAGTTCTCGATCGTCTTGCGGTCGGAGAGGTCGCGCGATTGCGCCACGCTCGACATCACGAGATGATTCTCTATCAGCCAGGCCACGGTGTCGGTGTCAGCGGCTGAAAAGCCCATGCGCGGGCAGAACCGGCGCGCAACGCGAGCGCCGGCAATCGAGTGGTCTTCCGGCCGGCCCTTGGCGATGTCATGCAGAAACAGTGTGACGTAAAGCAGCTCGCGATGCTCGGGCAGAATCTTATGGATCAGCTCATTTGCAAGCGGCGATTCATTGCTGCTGCCGCGCTCAATCTCGGCGAGCACGCCGATACAGCGCAGGAGATGCTCGTCCACCGTGTAGTGGTGATACATGTTGAACTGCATCATGGCGACGATCTTCCCGAAGGCCGGCACGAAATGTCCGAGCACGCCTGCCTCGTTCATCCGCCGCAACACAGTCTCTGGATCGTTCTTGGATGTCAGGATTTCCAGAAAGAGCCGGTTGGCTTCCTTGTTCTCGCGCAATTTTGCGTCGACCAATTTGAGGGAGCGGGTGATCGCACGCATGCCATCGGGGTGGAAGGCCAGATTGTGCTTTTGCGCCAGGTGGAAAATACGGATCAGGTTGACCGGATCGCGCTTGAATCCGTTCGGCTGAGCAAGGAGGATGCGGTTCTTGTCGACGATGAAGTCGTCGCTCTCGGCAAGTTTGCGCCGCTTCACCGGCCGAAAACGCTCCATGACACGGCTGAGCACGGGAACGCTCTTGGCGTGACTGTCTTCCAACTCCGCGCAAAGAATCGCGGTCAGATCGCCGACATCCTTGGCGATCAGGAAGTAGTGTTTCATGAAGCGCTCGACGTCCTGAAGGCCGGGATGCTCGGTGTAGCCCAGGCGCACCGCGATCTCGCGCTGGATGTCAAACGACAACCGCTCTTCGGCGCGGCCCATGAGAAAATGCATGTGGCAGCGCACCGACCAAAGGAAGTCTTCGCAGCGCCGGAACAGCTGATATTCCTGCTTGTCGAAGACTCCGCTTTTGATCAGCTCATCCGGCTCGCGCACGCGGTAGACGTATTTGGCGATCCAGAACAACGTGTGCAGGTCGCGCAATCCGCCCTTGCCGTCTTTCACGTTCGGCTCGACCAGATAGCGTGACTGTCCGCTCCGGCGCACACGGTCTTCGCGCTCGGCAAGCTTGGCCGCGACAAACTGGGGGGCGGTATTGCGAACGATGTCTTTGTCGAAGCGGGTTGCCAGCTCGTCGAACAATTTGCGGTCGCCGAGCAGGAAACGCGCTTCGAGAATGGCGGTGCGAATGGTCATGTCCGCCTTGGCCTGGCGGATGCACTCGTCGACCGAGCGGGTGGCATGGCCGACCTTCAGCCCCAGATCCCACAGGCAATAGAGTATGGCCTCGGCGATCGACTCGCCCCATGCGGTCTGCTTGTAGGGCAACAGGAACAACAGATCGATGTCTGAGCCCGGCGCCTGCAGCCCGCGGCCGTAGCCGCCGGTCGCCACGACCGCCATGCGTTCGGCCTCGCTGGGGTTTTGCGAAGGATAAAGGTGCTTGCGCGCGAATTCGAACAGGATGCGGATGACTTCATCTTCCATCCTGCAGAGGCGCTCGGCGCAGCGCCGCCCGTGACGGTCTTTGAGCAGCAGTTGCTCGGCCTTGGCGCGGCCGTCCGTCAACGCGACCTTGAGCTTTTGCGCCACCAGGGAACGCAGGTCGCGCTCGTTGCCAGTGTGAGCCTTGGCGAGCTTTTCCAGGTCGGCGGTAATTGCACGCGCGTCGATGAGGTCGCCCGACCCACGCGAGGTTCGTTCGGCAGCCGGGCGTTGTTCCTGGTCGAGTGCAAGCGATGCCATAGATCCATCGGATAGCGGAGGCGGGGCGGTAAGTCACCCGCCCGACAGAGATATTTCTTGCAATGCTTGATTTTGAGGCATCCGCGAGGCTGGTGACGGCAGCCGAAGAGTGTGGTTCGGTGTCGGGACAATCCACCATGCGGGGAGACTAAACACGATGCGCATGTTCCAGGTCTGCGTTTGCGGTCAGCCGTTGCAACTCAATGAGCAGCCCACGCCGGAGCCGAAAGGCACAGAAATTCTGCTGAAGGTCCTGGCCGCAGGCGTTTGCCACAGCGATTTGCACCTCGCCGATGGCTGGTTCGATCTGGGCGGCGGCAAACGAATGAGTCTTGCAGATCGCGGTATGAAGCTTCCGGTGACGCTCGGCCACGAAAACGTCGGCGAGGTCGTCGCCTTCGGTCCGGACGTCAAGGTCGTCAAAGTCGGCGATCGTCGGCTTGCGCATCCGTGGATCGGCTGCGGCACCTGCGGCCCATGTCAGCGCGGCGATGAAAATCTCTGCCGCGCCATGCGCAGCCTGGGTGTTTTTTCGAACGGCGGCTACGCCGACTATCTGATGGTTCCGCATCCGCGCTATCTGTTCGACATCGGCGATCTGCCGCCCGAGCGCGCAGCGCCGCTCGCCTGCTCCGGAGTCACTACGTATGGCGCCTTGAAAAAAATTTCGACGCTGAAAAGCGAGCCGACGGTGATCATTGGCGCTGGTGGTCTCGGGCTCATGTGCCTCGCCTTGCACAAGGCAATGGGAGGTCACAGTGCAATTGTGGTCGACATCGATCCGGCGAAGCGCGACGCCGCGAAGAAAGCGGGCGCCGTAAAAGTCGTCGACGGTGGCGCAGCCGATGCTTCGCAACAGATCATCGATATGACCAATGGCGGTGCCTGGGGCGTGATCGATCTTGTGGGCTCCTCGCAAAGCGCGCGTGTCGGCTATGACAGCCTAATCAAGGGCGGCAAATACGTCGTGGTCGGACTTTACGGTGGCGATCTGACGGTGCCGTTGCCGCCGATCCCCATGCGTGCGCTGACGATCCAGGGTTCTTATGTTGGCAGCTTGCCCGAGATGAAGGAGTTGATCGAGCTTGTCCGGCGCACCGGCATTCCGCCGGTGCCTGTTGCAACTCGTCCGCTTGAAGATGTGAATGCGGTGATGGATCAGCTTCGTGCCGGCAAGGTGATCGGCCGCGTGGTGCTGACGCCGAATTGAGGAACGCGGGCCGCCGGTCGACATAAAAGCTTCACGCGTCTAGCGCCGACGATCTGCTATGCACGGTTGCAACTTGCGCTGTGCCTGACGGCGTGATCATCTGCGCCGCCCCCAGATGCCTCCCGACTTATATTTTGCTCTCACGCTCATCGTCAAAATGGCCATCACCGCCGCTTTCGTGCTGGCGGCGACAATTACGGCCGAGCGTGCCGGCCCGTTGGTGGGCGGCCTGGTCGCGACGCTGCCGATCAGTGCGGGGCCGGTTTACGTATTTCTTGCGCTCGATCATGACGCACAATTCATCTCGCAAAGTGCAGTCGCGAGCCTGGCCGTCAATGCGGCGAATGTCATTTTCGCGGTGGTTTATTGCGTATTGGCTCAGCGACAATCGCTCGCCATCAGTCTGGGCGGCACCTATGTCGTGTGGACTGTGCTAACGGCGATTATTACTGCCAGCCATTGGTCGCTCGGTCCCGCGATTCTGATCAACGCGGCCGTCATTGCCGTGGGAATCTGGGTCGTACGGCCATTCCGCCACACGCGGATGCCGCGACAACAACCACGCTGGTACGACTACGCTTTGCGTGCGGTGATGGTCGCCGTCCTGGTTGGAATCGTCGTTACATTCAGCTTCCGCATCGGTTCATATGGCAGCGGACTGCTGGCGGTGTTTCCGGTCGTGCTGACCAGTATCATCCTCATTTTCCATCGGCGCACGGGCGGCAAGCCGACGGCGGCGGTGCTCGCCAATACGCCGCTCGGCCTGCTTGGTTTTGGCATAGCCTGCATGGTGCTGCATCTGACCGCCGAGCCCTTGGGTGTCGTGGCAGGCCTCTCGCTGGCGCTCGCGACATCGATCGGCTGGAACCTTGCGGTATTGGTGGCACAGCGTCGTGGAGTCGCGGTTTAGCCATGTCCATAGTTCTGCTCGGATTGCTGCTGAAGATCGTGATGACCGCATCGATCGTGGTTGCGGCCTCAATCATTGTCGAGCGCAGCGGACCTTTCATCGGCTCGCTCATCGCGGCGCTGCCGACCGCGGGCGGCGCGGCGATGATCATTCTCGCGCTCGAGCATACGCCCGAGTTCATTGCGCAAAGTGCGGTGGGGAGTCTGATCGCGAACGCCGCCTGCGCGTTCTTTGCGCTGACCTATGCCGCGCTGGCGCAACGGCACTCACTGCAGCTCAGCCTCGGGGGCGCATTCCTCGTATGGCTTGTCATCGTGTTCCTGTTGCGACTGGTGGAGTGGAACGCGATTGGTGCGGTCTTGCTGAACGCCGTCATTTATCCGATCGCGATCGCTGCGGCGAGCCGCTTTCGAATCGCCGGTGCGGTGAAACGTGTCGAAGTGACCAGCGCCGATCTTGCCTGGCGCGCCGGCGTGGTGACGCTTTGCGTGGTGCTGGTCACCGCGGCGAGCAGCTCCATCGGTTCCTATTTCTCAGGGACTTTTGCGTTTTTTCCCGTGGCCATGGGATCGTTCTTCATCATTCTGCATCCACGCATTGGTGGGCCGGCAGCGGCAAGCGTCGCTGCGCACGTGCTGACGCCACTGATCGGGCTGGGCCTTGGCCTGCTCGCCGTACATCTGCTGGCCGTGCCGTTCGGCGTGTGGTGGTCCTACGCAATTGGCCTGTGCATCGGCATCGGCTGGAACGCGCTGCTGTGGGCGCTGCGCCAGCGCAAACTATTGGCGTAACCCTTCTTCCAATGCCTTGATCTGCAATGCGAGGTAGCGCGAGAAAATTCGGCACTGCGCGAGGCTTCCAGCCGTGAACCAGAGGCCGGGCTGCGCCGTGCGCCGCCACATGTTGCACAACTCGCCGCCTTCATCGAAGCCCCAGACCGGGCCGATGCGGTCGGCGATATCATCGCCGAGGTAGCGGCGGACGGTTTCCTGCTGATTCTTGTAGCCGGTGGCCAGCACCAGAAGTTCGGCGGGCACGATGCTTCCGTCGCGCAGGCGCACGCCCTCCGGCAGGAAGGTCTCGACATCGGCATACTGGAGAAGGCCAATGTCGCCGGAGATGATCAATTCCGAGCAGCCAACGTTGAAGTAATAGCCGCCGCCGCGGCGCAGATACATCATCTGGAACCCGGTTTCGTCTTCGCCCAGCCAGGTATTGAATCCGCGCTCCTCGAGCGCATTGATCAGATTGTTGTCTACCTTCCGGCCTTTTGCCGTGGAAAGCTGATACGAACGCCTCAGAACCGGATAGGGAAATGACGTCGCGAGCAGGTCGCAATCGTCAAATGGAATTCCTTCCGAGTAGATCGCGTAAACGCTCTGCGCTTCCTTCAGGCTCACCACATGGGTTTTGCTGCGCTGGATCATGGTGACTTTCGCGCCGTGCGCGTGCAGCTCCTGCGCGACGTCATGACCACTGGTGCCGGTCCCGAGCACCAGCGCCTTGCGGTCTCTCCATTGCTCGGCGTTCTTGAAATCGCCCGAGTGCACCTTGGTGCCGGCAAACTTATCGAGGCCCGGTAGATCAGGCGTGTGAGGAATGCTGCTTACCCCGGTCGCAAATACGAGGTGGCGTGGCTGCATGACGCGTTCTGTCCCGTCGTCTCGGCGCAGCGTGACGCGCCATTCCACTTTCGTGTCATCATAAGTGCCTGTAACGAGTTCGTTGCCGGTCCAGAAGTTCAGCTCCATCGTCTCGACATAGGATTCGAACCAATTGGCGAGCTTGTCCTTCGGGATGTAGACCGGAAACGTTGGCGGGAAAGGCAAATAGGGCAGGTGGTTGACGTGCACTTCATTGTGCAGCGTCAGCGAATGATAGCGCGTGCGCCAGTTGTCGCCGACACGTTTGTGCCGATCGATGATCAGCGTGTCGATGCCAAGCTGATGAAGGCGCGCCGCAATGGAAAGTCCGGCTTGCCCGCCCCCGACGACGATCACGGCGGGGTCACCTTTGGAGAATGCGCGTTGTTCCTTCAGACGATCGGCCCAGTTCTCCGCGCCGAAATCGCGTGTCGAATCGGGCTCGCCACGCCGTCTGAATTCGTCTTCGTGGCCTCTGAGTTCCTGCAGATTGGTGCTCAGGGTCCAGGCGCGCAGCTTGCCCTGGCTATCGGGTTTCAGCCGCAGCACCCCCGCACAGGGACCGAAGGCACTTTCGAATTCGAACAGCGCTTCGATATTTTCATTGCCGGCGCGGGATATCCAGCGCGGCGGCGTTCGATTGTCTGGTATATGAAAGTTTCTCGCCTGCGTGCGCGCCAGCGCCTCACGCAGGGTCGATTCGACCGCGGACCGGTCGGCCATCGTCTGGATGTTCCAGGTGAAAGCCAGGACGTCCCGCCAGAGGCCGTCATCCAGGAACAGTCCGGCGGCTGCCGCGGCGTCGCGTGCCGATAGCGCAGCCTCGAAGCTCTCAAGCCAGCGTTGCGCCTCCGCCAGTGCGGTTGCCTGCTTCCTTTCGGCAATATTCATCATGGTGTCTAAGGTTTACGCGTACCCGTCAGCTTCGCTCTTAGCATATAAAGCGCTTCTATCGCTTCACGCGGCGATAGGTCGTCGGGATTGATCGCGGCGAGGGCGGCGACAAGCAGATCCTCCGCCGATTCAGGCTTTTCCTGCGGTATCTTCTGGGGAACCGCGAACAAGGGCAGACCCTCAAAGCCCTTGGGCGCGGCGCGGTCTTCCTGCTCCAGCTTGGCGAGCACCAGTTTGGCGCGCGCGATCACGCTTGGCGGCAGCCCGGCAAGCTTTGCGACCTGGATGCCATAAGAGCGGTCGGCCGCGCCCGCGACAACTTCGTGCAGGAAGACGACCTCGCCCTGCCATTCTTTCACGCGCACCGTTGCATTGTGCAGTCGGTTGAGCCGGCCGGCGAGGGCGGTCAACTCATGGAAGTGCGTGGCGAACAGTGCCCGGCACTTGTTGATGTCGTGCAAATGCTCAACTGTTGCCCATGCAATCGAGAGCCCGTCGAAGGTGGCAGTGCCGCGGCCGATCTCGTCGAGGATCACCAACGCACGTTCGCCCGCCTGATTGAGGATGGCGGCAGTTTCCACCATCTCGACCATGAACGTCGAACGCCCGCGCGCTAGATCATCCGCGGCGCCGACGCGCGAAAATAGCTGATCGACGACGCCAAAATGCGCCCGCCGGGCGGGAACGAAACTGCCCATCTGCGCAAGAACTGCGATCAGCGCATTCTGCCGCAGGAAGGTTGATTTGCCGGCCATATTGGGGCCGGTGAGAAGCCAGATACGGCCCGCGCCGGTTTGCGGCGGTGGCGAGAGATCGCAGTCATTGGCGACGAACGGCGTGCCGTCTCGCGACAACGCCTGCTCCACGACCACATGACGGCCGCCTTCGATGACGAAGGCGTGGCTGTCATCGACTTCCGGCCTTACATAGTCGCGTTCGATAGCCAGGTGCGCGAGTGCGCTTGCGACATCGAGCACGGAAAGCGCTTCGGCGCATTCCTTGATGTTGACGCTCTGCGCCATCACGGCTGCGACCAGTCGCTCGAAAATCTCGAGCTCCAGGCCGAGTGCGCGCTCGGCGGCGCTGGCAATCTTCGCTTCCAGTTCTCCGAGCTCGGTGGTGGTAAAACGTACCTGTCCGGCGAGCGTTTGCCGATGAATGAATGTGCCGTTGAACGGTGCACTCATCAGGCGTTCGCCGTGCTGCGCCGTTACTTCGACGAAATAACCGAGCACATTGTTATGCTTGATCTTGAGGACGCGAATGCCGGTGTCCTCGGCATAGCGGGTCTGCAGCGCCGCTATAACGCGGCGCGATTCATCGCGGAGCGCGCGGGTCTCATCGAGAGTCTTGTCATAACCCTCGCGGACGAAGCCGCCGTCGCGCTTGAAGGCCGGCAACTCTGCGGCGAGCGCGGCGGACAATTCGGCGGCCAGCATACCGTCCGGTTTGCGGCAGGCCTGCATTGCGGCCGCAATCTCGGCGGGCTTGTCCTTAAGTGAAGCAAGCGCGCGGGCAAGGTCGGCTGCCGCCAGCGTGCCATCGCGGATGGCGGCAAGATCGCGCGGTCCGCCTCGGCCAACGGCCAAACGCGACAGCGAGCGGGCGAGATCGGGTGCGGCGTGCAGGCGGGAGCGGGTTTCCGCGCGCGCCGCTGCATTGCCCGCAAAGCCCGCGACCGAGTCGAGCCGCCTGGCAATTTGCGCGGGATCGGTCAGCGGCGCCGATAGTCGCTGGGCGAGCAGCCGCGATCCGGCCGCGGTCACGGTCCGGTCGATGGCATCGAGCAGGGAGCCGCGCCGGTCTCCGGACAGCGTGCGCATCAGTTCGAGATTGACGCGGGTCGCCTGATCGATGGCCATGCTGGCCCCTGCGCTTTCGCGCAAGGGCGGCGACAGCGGCGGCCGTTGGCCGATCTGTGTGCGTTCGACATAGGTCACGCAAGCCGCGGCGGCCGTAATCTCAAGCCGTGTCAGCGCGCCGAAAGCCTCGCTGGTCGACACCGCGAAGAATGATGTCAGCCGCCGCTCGGCCGTGGCGCCGTCGAAAACGTCGCGCGCGAGCGGGGTTACCGCCGGCAGCGAGCGCCAGAACACGGCGAGATCGGGTTCGCCGTAAAGCGCGTCCGAGACGATGATTTCGCCGGGCTCAGGGCGCGCGATCTCGGCGGACAGCATTGCCCGGTCGCATTCGGAAACGCGGAATTCACCCGTCGAAATATCGATCCAGGCAAGCGCGAAACGGCTGTCGTCGCCGGACAGGCGCGCGCGCGCGACTGCGAGCAGATAGTTGTTCCGCCTCGCATCGAGTAGCGTATCTTCGGTGAGCGTGCCGGGCGTGACCAGACGCACAACATCGCGCCGGACGACGCTTTTGGCGCCGCGCTTTCGTGCCTCGGCCGGATCCTCAAGTTGCTCGCACACGGCGACGCGATGGCCCTGTGCGATCAGACGATGCAGGTACTCGTCGGCGCGCTCGATCGGCACACCACACATCGGAATGTCGACGCCGAGGTGCTTGCCGCGCTTTGTAAGCACGATGCCCAGCGCGCGTGAGGCAATCTCGGCATCGGCGAAGAACAATTCGTAGAAATCGCCCATCCGATAGAACAGCAGGCAGTCCGGATGGGCGGCCTTGATGTCCTGATATTGCTCCATCATTGGAGTAACGCGACCGGCATCGCCGTTCTGCGGCGGAATTCCGGGTGCGTCAGGTTCGGGCTGGCCGATGGGTCGCGTGAGCGCCATGGGCGCGGAGGTTAGCAGAAGGCGGCCGGGCCATGAGCCGAAAGCAGGGCGTCATGCCCGGCTTTGTGCCGGGCATCCACGACTTTCTTTCGCTAAAAAGCAGAAAAGCCGATGACGAGCCTCAGCTTTTGAACTTCGCGCCCGTGATGCGTTCGAGATTGCCGTGCCAGACCTTCTCCTTGTCTGCCGCCGGCATATCGATGCCTTCGATGATGCGCAGCGTTTCGCGCGTGTACATAGTGCCTTTTTCGGGATCGAAGGGGCAGTCGGACGCAAACACGATCTTGTCGAGATCGTAGAACGCAAAGCCTGCATGTGTCGCCGGCACGCCGCCGAACACAGCGGTGTCGGCATAGAACGAGTGCTTGAAGTAATCCAGCGGGCGCTTTTTCAGGCGCTTGAGAACCGAGCTCAGATCTTCGTCCGATGTGCGCGCGCCGAGTTGGTCCCAGCCTGGGCCGATACGGCCTTCCAGCATCGGCACGATGCCGCCGAAATGATGCGTGATGATCTTCAGGTTTGGGTACTTGTCCATGATGCCCGAGAAGACGAGGCGCGCCATCGCCGCCGCGGTTTCGTAGGACCAGCCGAACGTCCACCAGATCTCGTATTTCGATTTCTTCTCGGTGAGATAGTCCGGGAAATTCGCGGCACGCGCGGGATGCATCCAGACCGGCTTGCCGGACTTGTTCATGGCTTCGAAGAATGGCTCGAAAGCCGGGTCATCGAGCGGCTTGCCGGCGATGTTGGTGTAGATCTGCACGCCGAGCGCGCCGTTCTTAAGTGCGCGTTCGGCCTCGCGCACCCCGCCATCAGGCGCAATCAGCGCTGCCTGTCCGACCCAGCCGGGAAACTGATCAGGATATTTCCGGCAGATCTCGGCGAAGCCGTCGTTTACAAGCTTGGTGTATTCCTCCGTCAGCTTGCCGTCGCCCTTGGTCATGACCTCCAGCGGCGGCATCGGATAGGAAAGGATCTGCGCATAGTCCTTGAATCCATCGACGATCTTGCGGCGGATATCGAGATCATGGATGCATGGGATCTCGCGCACGCGCTTGCCGATGTCGGCATGGCCACTCTCCACGATCTTGTTGAAGTATTTTTCCGGAATGAAATGGGTATAGGCATCGATGCGCATGTACTCGTTCTCCGTGACTTCGAACTTTCTGGATACTGAATCCGTTCAATAGGGGGTGATGACGTTGAGCATCGCCTGCCGCTTTTCATTGATGACAACGTTGCGCGCGCGCGAGAGGGCCTCGGGCAGGTCGGCGGGTTTTTCAACGCGCTCGGCATGGGCGCCTTGGGCGCGCGCCATCTCCTCGAACGGCGGCGATGGATCGAGATCGGCGAGCGTGCGGCCGTCGTTCTCGCCGGCGACGCCGTCCTTGAACATGGAGAGCGTGGCGCGGCGCACGGCTCCGTAGCGGCTGTTGTTGAACACGATGGTCAGGATGGGAAGATTATGAACGGCGGACACCCAATGTCCGACCATAGGATTGGCGAACATGTAGGAGCCATCGCCAAGGGTCGCGACCACGAAGTTGTCGGGCGCTGCGAGCTTTGCTCCAAGTGCTGCGCCGAATCCCCATCCAAGTCCGCCGGCAGGCCCGAGCGCGAAGAACGTGCCTGCCTTTTCGCGTGCGCAATGGTCCGGCCGCAGCGGATATTCATTAATGATGACGGCATCTTTGCCGACCGTTTCGCCGATGACGCGCGACAGATATTCCGGCGAAATCGTCGTGCCGGCGGTTGAATCCTTTGCCAATTGTGCGCGCCGCGTCCGCATGCGCTCGGTCAGGCGTGCGCGGCGCGCCGCTATGCGCGCATCGGCCATCTGCAGGCGCGGCTCGACGGCGCGCGCAAGCGTATCGAGCGCCTGCGCAGGGCCAGCCTGCAACGCAAGGTCGCTCGGAAAACTCCGCATCGGATAGCGCACGTAGAACGGATCCTCGCCGATATGCGCGATGCGGCAGCCACCGGGCGGATGCTGCAGATGCGGAATCCAGGGCACGTCAGACTCGAGCACGATGACAAGGTCGGCATCGGCAAGCAGGGTGCCGGGTTCGAACCCGAAATGCATCGAATGGCTCGAGGGCAGGCACACCGAGCGCGGGTTGTGCGTGACGACCGGGATGGCGCAGCGTTCGGCCAGGCGTTCGAGTTGATGGACGGCCTCGGCGGGCAAGGTCGACGTGACAATCAAAGGACGCTCTGCGGCCGCAATCCATTCGGCCAATGTTGCGATCGTGCGCGGGTCGGGATACGCGGCCGCCGCTTGCGGTCGTGGTTTCGTAGGCCCAACCGGCTCCGGCAACGAAGCCGCAAGCGGTTCGCGTGGCAGCACAAGATAAACCGGCCCGCGCGGATGAGCCATGGCGACTTCAACGCCGCGCGCCACGACATCGCCAATCTGTCCCGGCACGCGCAGTTCGTAATCCCACTTCACGAGCTCACGCACCATGCCGGCCTGATCGAACATTTCCTGCGCCCAATGGATCGGACGTGAGCGCGAGCCGAATGTGCCTTTCTCGGTGATCGGCGTGCGTCACGCAGCCAGGATCAGGGGGACACGGTCGCGCGACAGATTTGTCAGGTTGTTGATCGTGTTCGCGGTGCCGACATTGACGTGCACCATGACCGCCTGCGGGCGGCCCGTCATCATATAGGCGCCATGCGCCATCCCGACGGCAAGATTTTCGTGAGGTACCAGAATAGGTTTTGGGACCTTGGCATTGGTTTTCTTGGCGCGGCTGAATGCTTCGACGATCGGCGGAAAGTCAGTGCCCGGGTTAACGAAAAAATAGTCCGTGCCGTGGTCGGCGAGTGCGCGCAGGAAAGCTTCGGCGGCGATCGTTGGCCGTTGTCCCGTCGGTGTCGCGGCCATTTCCGCCCCTCAAACGTCCGGTTCCCGCGGACGTGATTATCGTTTGTTTTGTGGGCCCGGTTTTACTCGAC
>Ga0105248_10005112_pt1 | contig 14475 bp, 17 predicted proteins | sample KBSS34metaG_FD_81524 | JGI IMG/M metagenome (GOLD analysis project Ga0105248, IMG submission 81524) | Switchgrass rhizosphere microbial communities from Kellogg Biological Station, Michigan, USA - KBS S3-4 metaG | ecosystem: Host-associated > Plants > Roots > Rhizosphere > Soil | place...
AAATGGTTGAATGCAGTCAAAAACTGAAAGCAAAGTCATCGACATCTTGGTTGGGTGCGGCGTAGTGCCTCGCGAAGTTGATCCTGTTTGGTGAAAGCTCGCTCCGGCGAGCTCTAGACGAGTTCACTGAGCACTACCATTCCGAGCGTAACCACCAAGGCCAAGAAAACATGCTGCTGTTTCCGCGTGGTCCTCAGGCGATACGTCTGGCAGTGAGATCCAATGCAAACAGCTGGGTGACCTACTGAAGCACTACGCTCGTGCCGCATGAATCTTTTGATTCGTACGCGGGCTGGATGGCTCGCATTCCTTCTGGAGAAGAATTACCGTCTGCTTCGCATCGCGTCGAAAGCCGGATCGGGTTAAGAGTCAAGCGTAAGCTCAACACGATAGATTCCGGCCGCAACTTGGTCCCCGCTGCCGCGCACCGCGATTGGGGTGTACTTTCTCGGTATTTCCCTACGCCCTTACCTGCCGCTGGAGCTGCTGGCCGCCTGCGGGCGCATCATCTCCAACATCTTTTTCTTCATTTCCTGGGGAGTCGGTTCGGATGTATGCGTGCCGATCATCCACGTGTAACCTTCCAGATCGACGATATTTCCTACTCGGTCGCCCCAGAACATGTCCATTACCGGACCTTTTTGCGTGGCTCCCATCTTCACAGCCTTGGCGACGGTTTTGTCTACATCCTCTGTAAGGAGGTAAAGCGTGATGGGCGAGGCACCCAGAGACTTGGCGCTACGCGATCCCATCTGTGGCATCTCCGGGCTCAGCATGAGGGTGGTTCCACGCAGCGCGAGTTCACCGTGGATGGCCTTGCCGTCGGGTCCATTCATTATTCCGCGCTTGGTAAAGCCCAGCGCTTTTTGGTAGAAGGCGACCGAAGCCTTGATATCGGTCACCACAAGGTTGGCGCTCACTGCGCCGTACATCTTCTTATTGAGCGGATCGATCTTTTTCGCCATATGACTCCTTTTGGGTAACCATATTCTACAGGAGTTCACCGGTACTGGCTAACAGCGGCGGCACGCGCATTACTGAAGGAATTCTTGGCAAAGCCCGATTCACCAGGGCCACTCGCGATAGCACAGGTTCACATCGGGCTGGGGACAAAGATCGCGCCTTTGCATGGCTTGGCAAGGCAATTCGCCAGAGAGAGGTAAATTTGTTTCTCTTCGATCCGGTTTACGATCCCGTGTGCTCTGACCCGCGATTCTCTGAATTACTGAAGCGCCTGAAGCTGTAACCCTCGCGCACAAACTAACCACCTTTCTGCTTAGCGCTCCCGGACCGCGCTCCGGTTGGCGTGTCTGCGGCACTGCCAATTGACGAGATTCGTGGCTCTAGTGAATGTTAGCTTGATATAGTAGCGATTGCATTTGGAAAGCATAGAGGGACTGATTACGCAAAATGCCCGACAATTTGTGACCTCTTCCGCGCTGTTCTTGTTGGCGTTGCTGTGGGCGGCCATGCCGGCTTGGCTGGTTTTCAGGTTTAAATCCTATTGTGTTGGTGCGACCTGCGTCGAAGCAGAATTTCTAGCCGGTGTGGGTAAAACCGTAGACGGATCCACTTCTATCGGAATTGTCAAATCAAAGAAGCCCGTGATCATCTCTTCCCAACTCTGCTCACCCCAAAAAATCTCTTTCGTAGGATCTGGGTTGTACTTGTTGTTCGGCGAGTTGTCGTAGAAGGCCGTCATGTGGAGCTTGGTCCCCCTAGGTAAGAGCTTGGGCTTTTCCAGTGAATACGTCATCTGCCAATTGAAATCAAATCGAGGCACGTCGATAAGCGTCTCACGTTCGCCTGTGGGGTAGGTGGCTTCCAGACCGAAACCGCTCCCGCGAAGGTGCATATGTGGAGTGATTCGCGCTAGCGTCACGTCATTGGGAATTACGATATTCGTGTCAACGCGATGATGAGGAGCTCCTGGCGGAATTCGCAGGGAAAGGTTATTCAGCCCAACGTTGAAAATCCGTTCCTTCGGAGGTGCCGCAGCAAAGATCAAACCAATCTTACTGCGCTCGGTTGTTTCCTTGCCGTCCGGTGTATAGTGCATTTGAAAAATAAGATCGGATCCGGCGCGGATCAATTTCGCCTGGCCCGGACCGGCCACGAATCCAGTTGAACCGGGGAAATATTCGCCGATCCACTCATCCTGCTCAGGCGTGAAGGAGAGTGAGCTCTGGTCGTTCTGCGGCGGCCTCACCCCCGGTGTCTCGCGCGGCATGATCGACTCGGGATAGGGTTCGCCGACTTTCAAGTATGACCAGCGTTTCGATCCCGGAGGTCGCACATGCACGACAGTATGGTGAACTACGGAACGCACACTCGGGCGTACTTCCAAAGCAGATACCCATTTATCCTCAGCGAAGTTAGTGTGCACGAGAAAGAGCGTATACTCCACGGCGCCCTTCGCAGGAACGGGGAAATCTACGCCAAGATCGAACACGGCATCTGGCTTGCCAATTGTCCAACCATCCGGGAACGCACGGGGCGCCGGCGCATCCTTGGGTTCTCCAGCGGGCGCGGCATTATCCGACCACGCCACCAACGCATCGATTTCGCTCTTGGTCAGCGACCGATCATTCGCCATCCTTGCCGAATGTGCGTTGTCGGCGTGCCATGGCGGCATGTTCCTTGATAACACGGCTTGGCGCATCGATTTGGCCCAGGGGCGCGCAGTCTCGTAGGACATCAATGAAAATGGTCCGATTTCGCCGGGCCGGTGGCACTCCTGGCAATGGTCCTGAAGGATCGGAAGTATATTCTTGTAGAACGTAGGCACCGGGGAGGTGTCTGCTGCAAAGCTCGCAACTCCGAAGATCAATACAAGCGCCACTCTAATCATTTCATTCACACCTCGTTGTTTATAGCTATCGTGAGGGACGACCCCTATGATGTCAAGTAGCTTTCCAGTTAGTATCCAGATTTACAAATTCTTACGGAAGTTTACTGTGCGGGAACGTCGTCCCGTAAGGCTTCTGTCTTAAACTTCATAAAGTTAGCGGGAGTATCGCAATCAGTCGATGCGGAACCGATTTGAGGAGAAATTGATGAGCATGGCAGGGAGCTACTGTGCATTCGTTCGACCACCCGATGACCCGCGCGTTGCAGGTCTCAGCGAACTGGACGCTTACGGCCATGCTGAACGATGCCTGCAAATACCCTGGCTCAACGAGGTCTTCAATGGATGGCAAAAGCTTTATGCGGCTCCATTCTTCGGAATCACGAGCGACGGTAGCAAGATTCCCAGCCTCTATTCGTTTGCGTGTGAGGGCGCGCCGGTAAGCTCTATGATCCAGTCTGCTCGCATCTGCTGAACCAAACGTCGGAAGAGCAGCGCTCAGTGCTGTGTCACAAGATCGACGCGCATGAATGGAGGGCCTGGGTAATCCTGAGATCTATGTGAACAAGTTTGGCCTGCGTCTCGACGAGATCGAAACTACAGTCCGGGACGTTGTGCTTGAGGTTATGCGCGCCAGTATGAGCCCGAAAGGTTACAAGAAAGCTCGCGATGTCATGTATGTTAACCACTTTCTGGGGGAGCTTGTGCATGCGCCGCGCATTCTCAACCAATTCAGCTATAACTTCAACTTGTTTGGCACGCCATCCCTGAGCGAGCCGTGGGGATGGAACTTGTATGGACACCATCTGGCGCTCAACTGCCTAGTCCTCGGCGAACAGATGGTTCTTTCGCCGGCTTTCCTGGGTGCGGAACCGAACGAGGTCGACGAGGGTCCTAAGGCTGGCCTCAAGCTGTTTCAGGACGGAACTGATGCGCTCACTACCCAGCGCACTTCGCGTTCAGGCGCGCATTTACGACGACATGGAGGATCCGGCAATGCCGCCGGGACGATTGCACTCCGCGGACGGGGTGCACGGGTAGTAGGCGCCGTTTTTAAAGAGCAACTTGAGGAAGTAGAGTCGGCGGGAATTCCTGCAATTCCGCTAACGGATGGGGCTGCCCTTGGGCCTTCCATCCGAGATTATTTCCCAAAGGGAGCAGATGTTATCTTCGATACGACCGGCGCTTGGGTTTCCGCGGCCGTGAGCGGCATGGCAAACCATGGACGCATCGCCACGACCGCCGCTCCACCTTCCGGGCACATCGATTTCCCGCTCCATCCGATGTTTGTGGGCGCGGGCTCCTTGGTCGGAGTTAACTCGATGCTCTGCAACTGGCAAGAAGTTGCCATGATCTTAGGTCGCGTCGCCGAGGCGCTTGGTAGTGGAAAATTGGCCGCACCCCGAGTTCGCGGCGAGTACCCAATAGAAGCCGCTATTAATGCTTACCATGCCGTCAATCAAGGGGCCGGAAAGTCCGTAATTTTGTTTCCCTAGTTTTTCTTTCTGACTTCCACAAAATGAATATATACGGACTCGTGCACGGACCATACCTCGGCCCACCGCTGGCTTCGTTAATACTGGCCGGATTAGCTATCATGAAAGTCGGCTTGTGAACGGTAATTTTCGTGAGATGCGCGGCTAGCCCTCGACCCCAGCCATTTTGCGGAGGCGATCATTCGCGAAATACTGACCATGCCCGTCTTGGATGGCTTGCAGAACGAGACCCGCTACGAATTCGGGGCTATCACCATCGGTGTAGTTGGTAGCCGGCCCGCCGCCGGCTGGATTGCCCATCCTGTTTCTGCCAAAGTTGGTCGCCGTGACCACTGGGTAGACTTCACTGACGATGATGTGATCTTTTGCCAACTCGAGTCGTGCGGTGAGACTGAACCCAAGTAGAGCGCGCTTCGAAGCGGAGTAAACGCTGTATTGCGGAAGGATCCCAAACGCAGTACCCGAATTGATGTTTACGATGCTTCCTCCTCCTTGGGCTCGCATCACGGGAATCACGGCCTGCATTGCGACAATCGGGCCCAAGACATTGAGATGGAATATCTCATCAAACAGTGTGGGCTCTATTTCTTCGATCCCGGCTGCGTAGCTGCGCCCCGCGTTGTTGACGAGGCCGTCGATGCGGCCGTAGTGCTGGTGCACCGTTCGAACGGCTTCCCGCACACGATCGAACTTCGTCAGGTCGACGGTGACGGGCAAGCTGCCGGGAAGCTGCTGAGAAAGTTCCTGGAGCGCGCTACCGGTGCGTGCCAACAAGGCGACCTTCGCGCCTGCACCCGACAGAGCGATTGCGGTCGATCTCCCTATCCCCGACGAAGCGCCCGTAACAATAACCACGTGATCTTTGATTTGCATGTTGATATTGATAAGGTAACGAAAAGTAACCCCTGGTGAAAGTAGCTCGAACCGCTGAGCGCACGGGTTTGCGAGGATGAACTCTCGGGATGAAAACGCGGCTTGTGCGCGCTTGGGAGGATTCGGCCCGCGGCAATTCACAATTCCTGCCCGGCCGGAAAATCGGGGTTTCCGCCTGTATGGTCGCCATGGGTGTGTGTATTGATGATGGTAGTTACAGGTTTATTCGTAATGCTCCTGATTTTTTCGACCAGAAGAGACCCTCAGCCGGGATTCTTTGTGCCCACCACGACGACGCCATGGTTTTCGGCGATGAAAACCGAAGCATTTGGCCTCCTTCTTGGATGTTAAAATTGTCCTTGATCTTCTTAACGTTGATCACTTTCGACCCTTGCTCATCGAGAAATGGAGGCGGCTGGAATGCGGAAACGGATACCGCAAGGGCCGTAATGGTGGTCCAATAAGCGAAAGCCGTGGTGCTTCTCATGGCGAAGCCCCTTCTATTGAAACCGGCGTGGTCCGGCGGAAGCAGACTCAAGAGTTGAGTCGGTCACACTCGCAGGACGCTTCGTTTCTGAAAGCGGCAGATCGACAGTAACCTGCAGTCCCGGCTGAACATTTTCAATGCGCAATAAGCCACCGTGTGTGCGGATGGCGCGTTTCGCGATCGCCAGCCCCAAGCCAACACCGCCAGTGGAGTTGTCTCTGGAATCGTCTACGCGGAGGAAGGGTTGTCCTAACTTGTCGACAAACGCCTCCGGCACCCCAACGCCGTAATCGCGCGTGGCGACACGCGCAGTTGTTCCGCTCGTGACCACGTTAACGTCAATATGCGAGTCCACGGGAGCGTAACGAATGGCATTGCGGACGATGTTCTCAAAGGCGCGCTTCAATAACTCCCGGTCGCCCGTAACATTCGCATTTACTGGCGCGTCGACCAACAGGCGGCATTGACGCGCGTCCGCCTCAATGCGGTTATCGGCAGCGACTTCCCGAAGCAGATCCGTGAGCGAAAATTCGTCTTGCTTTCGCGCCAGGGGATCACCTTCACTGCGTGCCACCTGTAGCAGACTTCCCACCAATTCGGAAAGGCGGCGAATCTCTTCCTTGATCTGCGCGAGCGCCGACTTGCGGTCTTCGTCTCGCCGCGCCAGCTCCACGGCAAAACTCATGCGCGCCAAAGGTGACCGCAGTTCGTGCGAAACATCCTGGAGAAGCCGTCTTTCAGCAGTGAGCAGAGTTCCAATGCGTTCCGCCATACGATCGAAGGACCTCGCCAGTTCGCCAATCTCATCCTGACGCTGGGAATTTAAGCGGACGGAGAGTTCTCCGCGCCCGAACTGCTCCACGCTACGGGCCAAGTCTCGGAGCGGGGAAGCAATGCTGGAAGCGAGCGCCCAACACAGTAGCGCTACGGCGACGAAAATCAATGCATAGTAGGGAACCAGCGTCCAACGCCCGACTGGAGGATCGAGAACCGTAATGAGCCAGTAGCGGTTGTCCGGAGAAGAGTGTGCCACGATGATCTGCGCGTTGTAGAAAACGGGAGCCTCCGCGTCAAAGTGCACCAGCTTCAATAGGCTGGATCGGTCCGCTCCAGTTACCAGGTCACGTCCTTGAGGATCAGTCACATATTCTGACTGCCCGAGGAATCCCCGGGCATGCTCGAGATAATCCGCGAGCCGTGGCGCTCCGCCGGATTCGTAGGCATGAATCGACTCGTTTAGAACCATATTATACAGGCGCGAGAAAGGCCCCCCTTTTTTGATCGCCCCCATTTCAACGTACCGGGAGATCATCAAAAATGCGAGTAGACAAAGAGCCAGTGTCCCGAAACACCAGAGAAAGATTCTGAAGTAAACCGATTTCATGGTCGCCCTTCATACCCCCTCGTTTGCGTCGGGCACAGATGCCCCGGGCACAAAAAGGTACCCGACGCCCCGCACTGTTTGGATGGCAGCCATGTCTTCCAGTTTCTTACGTAAATGGCTGATGTGGACGTCCACCGAACGGTCGTAGGGTGTAAATTCGCGCTGGAGAACGCTGGCGGCCAACTCGTCCCGAGAAACCACGCGTCCCGGGGAACGAACCAGCAGCTCAAGCATGTCAAACTCTACCGTGGTGAGCGGGAGCGCCTGGCCATCGGCCCACACAGTTCTAGTTTCCAGGTCTACTCTCAAGGGTCCCGCCACCAAAGACTCCAGGTCGGGGTGACCGGCTCTGTCGGAGCGCCTCCAAATCGCTCGCATACGAGCCAGCAATTCTTCCGGGCCGAATGGTTTGGGAAGATAATCGTCCGCACCGGCATTGAGCCCGGCGATCCGGTCGTCTTGCTCCGTGCGCGCTGTAAGCATAATGACCGGCACCGTGCTGCGCTTCCGAAGTTGACGCAGCACTTCGAAACCATCAATTACAGGCAACATCACGTCGAGGATGACCAGATCGAACTTTGTTTCCAGGGCCCGAGAAAGACCCCGGCCCCCATCATGGACACCTTCAATCTCATAGCCGTAATGCGAAAAGAAGTCGCGCATGAGCGCGCACAGGCGCGTATCATCGTCCACCAACAGAATCGACTTGCTCTTCCGGGGCCCAGCTGCCATCCATCCCTTTTCTAGCGCACAATTGAGAACACTTGGAACTACTTAACACTTCTTCACCAACATCGACGGCCATCTTGCAGTTTAATGGGTTTGGCGCGGCAGCGTGTCTGTGGAGTGGCCGGATTGCCGGCGGGTCAAAGAGGTAGCCTCCCTTTGCGGTCAACCATCCGTTCAAGTGTTTTGCCGTCAGCGAATCGAGATTACTGTGTTTGCACCGTTGATAAAACGAATCATGCTAAGCGGAATAATCGTCGCCGGCTTTAGTCACCAGGCAGTGGCGCAGGTGACGGCAAAACCGCCGTCCAGCTACAACAAGCAGGAGCAGGAGGCGGTCGAGGTCGTCAAGGGATGGCTTAGCGCGTGGCGTGCGTAAGACCTCGAAAAACTGATGTCGTACATGGCAGAGAACCTTGTGTTTCGAGGTGATCCTTCGGAGCCACTCCAATACGGTCGTGATGCGTTCAGGCGTCTCGCCCAAGGCGTGATCAACCGCTGGAGTGGAATGGACCTGCAGGAAGTGTATGGCGTGGGCGGCGAGGCCGAGACTGTTGTGCTGATCAAACGCGTCGACTACTTTCCAGCAAATGGACGCGGACCGTTTAGTGGCATGGCTATTCCGGTTGCCGCTATGTTCAGGGTCAAGAACGGAAAAATCACGGAGTGGCTCGACGCGCCTCTGATCCCCGTTGGCCCAGGAGCGCCGCTGCCGCCAGGATTTCGGCCACCGCCTGGAGGGCCAGGGGGCGCCAAGCAGCTCGGGGGAAACTGAACTGCAGAGAATGGAGAAACAAAAAAAGAATGGAGAAACGAAATATGACTAGATCGAATTCGATGAGAACGTTGCGAGCGTTGGTTGTGGGGGGCATGCTTGTTGGGGTATGTCTCGATGCCCACGCCCAGGGGACCGCAAAACCGCAATATATCTGGAACCAACAAGAGCGCGAAGCGGCCGAAGTCGTGAAAGCGTGGATAGCGGCATTTGCGACGAAGGACCCACAGAAAGTCGCGAGTTACATGGCAGAAAATTGTGTGTTTCGTGGCGATCCGTCCCAACCGCTCCAGAAAGGCCGCGAAGCGTTTGTGAAGGAGATTTCGGGGTTCAACGGTGTAATTGCGAACATAAAAATCGACGAGATCTATGTCACAGGGAACGAGTGGGATACGGCCGTGCTAACCAAACGGACCGACACGCTCAGTCCGAATGCGGGCGGTCCGTTAGCCGGGAAAGCCGTGCCGCTCGCGGGCTTCTTTCGCGTGAAGAACAAGAAGATTACGGAGTGGCTTGATGTTCCGTTGTTCCCGTTGCCCGCGCCTCCACCCGCCCCCGCTCCGCGCAGCAAGTGACGACAACTCCGCGCGAGGTTTGCATTCGAACAGTAAAGGAATCGACGATGCAGCGTTTACTGACAGTGATGTTTGCAGTGGCGGTCGTTACGTCCGCGCTGAACGCGCAGGGACCGCCTCCGTCCAACATCATCCCATGCGGAGTGCCGAGTGGCGCGCCAGCAGGGCCTGGTGGTCCCACGGTTAGCCCCCCGCCAGCGGCAGGCACAACTGTAGCTGCGCAGGCCTTGAGTGGCCCCTCGTTGCTCGGTTCGAACTTGCCCGCTGGGCTGCGTTTGAGGCACGTGCAAGGCAGCGTCTACATGTTGAGCGGTGCGGGGGCCAATATTGCAATTCAAGCCGGCAGCGAGGGTGTATTGCTGGTCGATAGTGGCCAGACTGACAAGGCGGCTGAAGTGATTGCCGCCGTGCGGCAACTTTCGCAGGCACCGCTCCAGTACATCGTCAATACCAGTGGTGATGCGGATCACGCGGGTGGCAACGAGGCGGTAAGCCGCGCGGGCCGCCGGCTCACTTCCGCATTAGGTCCCGGTGAGGGCGCGATCGTGGGAGCGGCAATTGTTGCACGTCAAGCCGTGATGGATCGTCTGATCAAAGACAAAGCACCTGAGTGCGCGCTGCCCACATCAACCTACGACGTATATCCCACACGGTCGCTCTTCTTCAACGGCGAAGGCATCAAGCTCCGGCACATGCCGGCGGCGCATAGCGACGGGGATTCGTTCGTGTTCTTCCGGTGCTCCGATGTGGTGGCGACGGGTGACATCTTCAATACCAACCTATATCCTTCCATCGATATCGAGCGCGGCGGATCCGTGAACGGAGTTGTTGCGGCTTTAAACGAGCTGCTGGAGATCACGATTCCGGCCCTCAAACAAGAGGGCGGAACGTACGTAATCCCGGGCCATGGCCGCCTTGCCGACGAAGCTGACGTGTCGGAATACCGTGACATGGTGACGATTGTCCGCGACCGCGTGCGTGCGCTCATCGCGCGAAAGATGACACTCGATCAGGTGAAAGCCGAGCGCCCGACGCTCGATTACGACGGCCGCTATGGCGGCAGCGACGGACCTTGGACGCCGGACCGTTTTGTGGAGGCGGTTTACAAGAGCTTGACTCAGACGGCGGCTGGCAATGGAACGGGAGGGCAGAAGCGATGAAACGCCAGCACTTGTTCTTCGCGGGGTGATGTTGCTTATCGTGAGTCTTTCACCTCTCTTGTCAGGTCAGGTTGGGCCGCCGCCGCCGGGAGTCGGCGGGCGCGGCATTGCAGCACAGACTCCGCGACAAATGGCGCCCGTCGACCTAACGGGCACATGAGTCTCCGTCACCAGCGAAGAGTGGAGCGACCGTATGCTGGCTCCGCGAAAAGGCACTGACTTCATCGGCATTCCGATGAATGACGCCGCCCAAAAAATAGCAATGGCATGGGACCCGGCGGCGGATAAAGCAGCCGGTCTGCAGTGCAAGGGGTATGGCGCGCCGGCCTAATGCGGCTGCCCGGCCGTGCACGCATCAGTTGGCAAGATGACTCGACTCTGAAACTAGACTATGACACAGGCGAGCAGACGCGCCTGTTTCACTTCGGCGGACGGCCGCCCGCTGGCGTTCAACCATCGTGGCAAGGTTACTCGGTTGCTGAATGGGAGATGATCGCACCGCCGCTGCCGTTTGGACCTGGCGGATTAGGCGCAGACGGTGGAGGACCCCCTCCCGGGGGTGGACCTCCAGATGGCGGCCCACCTCCCGGCCTTTTTGCTGGCCCCCGTCCCGTTCGTTGAAAATTGTAACCATTGGGCTCCGTCCAGGTTATCTGCGAAAGAACGGCGTGCCCTACGGCGAGAAGACCGTGCTGGCAGAGTACTTAGATCAACGTACAGAGCCCAACGGTGACAACTGGTTCACCGTGGTCACTATCGTAGAAGATCCAGATAATCTCGGCGGAACCTACATCATGAGCTCGGACTTCAAGAAAGAGGCCGACGGCTCTAAGTGGACGCCCACTCCCTGCTCAGCCAGGTGAGGAAATGCTTAACGAGGTGAGAAACAAAATGAAGATGACGCTCCCCGCGCCGATAGCGGTCATGCTCCTCACGATCGCTTCGGCCCCTGTATACGCACAGATCGATCTCGCCGGGTTTTGGCAGAACCCGGTCTTTGAAGATGTACAAGAACGGATTGATGGCCCCGCCATCGGCGATTTTCTTGGATTACCGCTCAATCCGGCGGGCCGCCGCGCCGGTGAAGCGTGGAGTGCGGCTATTGTGTCGGTGCCGGAGCATCAATGCCAGGACTATCCAGCGGATTATCAGTCGAACAGCATGTGGTCGTTCGACATGTGGAAAGAAGTTGATCCCGTATCGCACGCCATCATTGCGTGGCACACGCGTCTCCAATACATGGTGCCCGAGCGAACGATCTGGATGGACGGACGGCCTCACCCTGACGAAGACGCGGCGCACACTTGGGGAGGGTTCTCGACCGGTCGCTGGGAAGGGGGCTCTCTTGTCGTCACCACCACGCATTTGAAGACAAGCTGGCTACGTCGTAACGGCGTTCCGCGCAGCGACAAGGCCACCCTGGTGGAGCGGTTCACGCGGCATGGAAATTACCTTTCGGTGGTGACGACCGTGTATGATCCGGTGTACCTGAGCGAGCCCTACGCGCGAAGCCGTGACCTGATCCTCAACCCCGTGGGCAGCGTTGGCGTCTACCCCTGCGAGAGCGTTGAGGAGACTGCGCGGCCGATTGGTGACATTCCGCACGTTCTACCGGGCGAGAACAAATATCTGACTGAGTTCGCGGCCGTTGACGGCGTGCCGGTGGAAGCAACACTCGCCGGTGCCGAAGCGATGTATCCGGAATACCGCACGCTACTGGCCGCGATGGGTCAGGGTGGTGTAACCAAAGAAGGAGAAAATTGCTGCCCTGTTCGCGGCAGGCTACTTTGTTGTTGGCCGTCCTTGCCATCGTATTTGCTCCGGTTCTTCTAGCTCAATCGGCCGGTACTGCTGGTCTGACAGGAACCGTTACCGATCAATCGGGCGCCGCGGTGCCGAATGTGACCGTCACTCTGACGAGTAACGATACGAATCAGGTTCGTACTGCCGCCACGGGTGGCGACGGACAGTACAAGTTCACCCTGCTCCCCAAATGAAAAACTCGGCCCTTTAGTAGGACCGAGTTCAACTGGTGTCGATTTGAAGGGCGGATGTTACTCCGCCCCCTCCTCATCCTTTGGAGGCACAAGAACTAATTTAGTCGCGGGAGGAAACGTGAGCGCGGCACCAACATCGAGGACAATGTTGATAGTGCCGCTGTCGTTGTTCCACGCGGCCCCCAGTTTATGCCAAACTCCATTCACTGGGAGTTTGACTGCGTAATCGGGCTTCTGACCTTTTGCCATGCAGTACCTCCTTTCAAGAGAACCGCTTTCACACTACGGAATATGGCGCAATCGTCAAGTGGGCGATACGAGCAGCACCGTTTACAAGGTTTTCAAATGAGCACGGAAAGAAGGACTTCCAATGAGAATAACGCAACTTGCCAAGTACGGCCCGACCGCCGCTCAAGATTACCGGCGCCAAGCCGGCCGGAGTCGTGATTTTCGAGGATCGCGCGATTTCAAGCGCGGAGTCGACACTCACAGCGTTCGCGAGGGGCCAAATGTCCTGATCATGCATATGACGATCGATGCAGGCGCAAGCAGTCCGCTTCACGCTTCACCTTCAGAAGTCGGCGAGATCGCCCGGAATGCAGCAGTGGGCCGGTTGATTCTGGCGGGCGCGGGATACGCGGCTTCAACTGCGAGGTCGCGATCAAGTGGTCGGCCGGAGCCGACCCGCTGCTCTCTTTGATTTTTTGGGTACAATCAATCGGATCCTAGAGGAGGAACATTGATAAGACGACTTGATTTCAACATTCGGACCACGCGGCGCGAGTTGTTAACGACCATGGCCGTTGCCGGCGCGGGAGCTCTCCTGCCCTGGGAATCCTTGATCGCTCAGGCGCCCAGGCGCGGTACCGGCAAGATTGACGTGCATCAACACACGCGACAACCAATGCCTGGACAACTACCAGGAAACAATCCCTGGACGCCCGAGCAAACGCTTGAACAAATGGACAAATTCGCCATCTCGGTCGCCGTTCTATCCGCGATCAATGCAAGCCGGGACACGTTTTATGCACCTAACATGGACGCTATCGCCGCTGTCCGGAACAACAATGAATACCACGCTAAGTTGGTCCACGATCACCCCCAACGCTTTGGCTTTTTCGCCAATATTCCGATCAATCATCCCGATGCGAGCCTCAAAGAAATCGAATACGCCATGGACACGCTCAAGGCGGACGGCATCGCTTTGTGGACCAGCACACCTGACAGCAAATATCCGGGCATGGACACGTTTAAACCCATATGGGATGAAGTCAACCGCCGCAAAGCCGTCGTCTACCTTCACCCCGGCGGCGCTCCGGCGTGCTGCAAGCAGCTTGATGCTCCAGTATCGGCCTCGATGCTCGAATTCGATTTTGATGTCACGCGCGCGGCGGCTAGTCTCCTGGTGCACGGTACCTTCGAAAAGTGTCCCGACATCAAGTTCATCCTGCCGCACTCAGGAGGGGCCGTTCCCATGCTGATCGGACGTATGAAGGACCGCGTAGCGGCGTCCAAACGGCCGGAACTGAAACCGATGGTGTACGACCTTTTTAGAAAGCAGTACTACGAGATCGGCCACGCCGCCTTCCCATTCCCGTTTGCGGCGCTCAGCAAGCTTGTCCCGAATTCACAGATCCTGTTCGGCACGGACTATCCCGCCGAGCCGATCACTTCCACAACGGACGAGATTCCCAGCTTGGGCCTTTCGAAGGAGCAACTAGATGCGATTTATCGTGACAATGCTGTCCGGCTATTCCCTCGACTGAAAAACTTGGTCTGACGTGCTCACCGCGACACGGCCTTAATCCTTCGTAAATTGGTCGCGTTTCTCGTTAAATCAATTTCCAGCTTCAGGTTCAGTGGCCCGATCAGGAAGAAGCTCGAATAATCTTAGGACTCAAACAGGAGGATGTGGGTCCCAACCGATGGGAAGTGCCCTGGTCGTGGGATATTCGGCAATCACATGGCCCGCAGCGTTCAGGGCTTCGAGCCGCCGCACGAATCGCAGCTAGCTTCATAAGCGTCTTTACGCAAGACCTCCCCTGGTCGCATCAGTGAAACCGGCCAAGCGCGAGCCGCTATTCGCCGGGCAAGGCCATTGAAGACATGGATAAAGGCGGCGTGCAAGCCTCGATGATTTCGATCACGACGCCT
>Ga0105248_10005114_pt1 | contig 14471 bp, 13 predicted proteins | sample KBSS34metaG_FD_81524 | JGI IMG/M metagenome (GOLD analysis project Ga0105248, IMG submission 81524) | Switchgrass rhizosphere microbial communities from Kellogg Biological Station, Michigan, USA - KBS S3-4 metaG | ecosystem: Host-associated > Plants > Roots > Rhizosphere > Soil | place...
GTGAACGGCTTGCAGATTCCGGTCGAACGGCTCGACCTCGATTAGTCGATCTCGATGAGATGATTCCTCGCTACACCCACCCTGAGATGGGGCGGATCTGGAGCGACCAGCGCCGGTACGAGACCTGGCTGCTCGTCGAGACCGCCGCCGCCGAAGCGATGGCGGCTGCCGGCATCGTACCGTCCGAGGCTGCGCGCGACATCCGCGAGCGCGGCGCCTTCGACATCGCGCGCATCGAAGAGATCGAACAGGTGACGCAGCACGACGTCATCGCGTTCACGACCGCGGTGGCCGAGAAGGTCGGCCCGTCGGCCCGTTGGCTGCACTTCGGGCTCACCTCTTCCGACGTCATCGACACGGCGCAGGCGCTGCAGATGCGCGAAGCGTGTGACGTGCTGCTGGCGGATCTGGACGGCCTCGCGGAGGCGATCCGCGATCGCGCGCTCGAGCACCGGCGGACGCCGATGATCGGTCGCACGCACGGCGTGCACGCGGAGCCGATGACCTTCGGATTGAAGCTGGCCCTCTGGTACGCGGAGGTGGGCCGCGACATCGATCGCATCCGTCGCGCCCGCGCCGTCATCAGCGTCGGCAAGCTGTCGGGCGCGGTGGGCACGTTCGCACACCTGCCGCCGGCGATCGAGGAGGACGTCTGCAGGCGTCTCGGGCTGGAACCTGCGCCCGTGGCGTCGCAGGTCATCCAGCGCGATCGTCACGCGGAGCTGCTTGCCGCCATTGCGATCACCGGCGCCTCGCTCGAAAAATTCGCGCTCGAGATCCGCGGGCTGCAGAAGACGGAGATCGGTGAAGTCGAGGAGCCATTCGGCAAAGGCCAGAAGGGCTCGTCGGCGATGCCGCATAAGCGCAATCCGATCGGCTGTGAGCAGATCGTCGGCATGGCGCGGCTCCTGCGCGGCAACGCCCACGCCGCGCTCGAGAACGTCGCCCTGTGGCACGAGCGCGACATCTCGCATTCCTCCGTGGAGCGCGTCATTCTGCCTGACAGCTTTATCGCGCTGGATCACATGCTCCGGCGCATGACCCGGATCGTGCGCGGTATGGTCGTCCATCCGCAGCGGATGCTCGAGAATCTGAACCGCTCCCGCGGCGTCGTTTTTTCGGGGACGGTCCTGCTCGAGCTTGCGAAGAAGGGCATCTCGCGCGAGCTGGCGTACGAGTGGGTGCAGCGCAACGCGATGCGCTCGTTCGCCCAGCAGATCGATTTCCAGAAGCTGCTGGTCGCCGACGCCGACGTGGTCCGGGCGCTGACGACCGCCGAGATCGAGCGCGCGTTCGACCTGGACGAGCAGCTCAAGCACGTGGACTACATTTTCGATCGCGTCTTCCAACCGGTGAGGGCCTAACGCATGCGCGCGCGCGTTTTCGTCACGTTGAAGCCGTCGGTGTTCGACCCGCAGGGCCGGACGATCGTCGACGCGCTGCAATCGCTCGGCTACCAGAACGTCGCGGACGTGCGTCAGGGCAAATACTTCGAGCTGGATCTCGCGACGACCGAGCGGACGCAGGCCGAGAAGCTTGCGGCCGACGTCGCAGACAAGGTGCTCGCCAACCCGGTGATCGAGAGCTACCGCATCGAGGTGGACTGATCATGAAATTCGGCATCGTCGTGTTTCCCGGCAGCAACTGCGACGAGGACGCGTTTCACGCCGCGAAGGACGTCTTCGGCCAGGACGCGGAATACCTGTGGCACAAGGATGCCGACCTCAAGGGCGCCGACGTCGTCATCCTGCCCGGCGGCTTCGCGCACGGCGACTACCTGCGCACGGGCGCGATGGCGCGCTTCTCGCCCATCATGGCGCCGGTGCGGGCGTTCGCCGAGCGCGGCGGACCGGTGCTCGGCATCTGCAACGGCTTTCAGATTCTGCTCGAGGCGGGTCTCCTGCCCGGGGCGATGCTGCGGAACAAAGGGCTGAAGTACCGCTGTGAGCACATCTACCTGCGGGTCGAGCAGACCGACACGCCGTTCTCCGGTGCCGCGACCGTCGGTCAGGTGCTGAGGATTCCGATCGGCCACGGCGAAGGCAACTATTTCGCGCCGCCCGACATGCTGAAGCAGCTCGAGGCCAACCGCCAGGTGATTCTTCGCTACACCGATCCGCACGGCCATGTCGACGATGCATGGAACCCGAACGGATCGGTCAATGCGATCGCGGCGCTCTGCAACGGCGGGCGCAATGTCGTCGGCATGATGCCGCATCCCGAGCGCGCGTGCGAAGCGCTGCTCGGCGGTGTCGACGGCTGCGTGATCTTCGACTCCATCGTCCGGGCATTTCGCTCGGCGGACAGCCTCGCCCTGCAACGATGATCGACGCCGCCGTTCTCGAACGCCACGGCCTGAAGCCCGATGAGTACGATCGCATCGTCACCTTCATGGGACGCGAGCCGAACCTGACCGAGCTGGGAATCTTCTCGGTGATGTGGTCCGAGCACTGCAGCTACAAGAGCTCGCGCGTGCATTTGAGAACGCTGCCGACCGAAGGCCCTCAAGTGCTGCAGGGGCCGGGCGAAAACGCCGGCGCGGTCGATATCGGCGAGGGGCTGGCCGCCGTCTTCAAGATCGAGTCGCACAATCACCCTTCCTTCATCGAGCCGTATCAGGGCGCGGCCACCGGCGTCGGCGGCATCATCCGCGACATCTTCACCATGGGTGCGCGGCCGATCGCGCTGCTCAACTCCCTGCGTTTCGGCGATCTCGACGCGCCGGGCACGCGCCGGCTGCTCGAAGGGGTGTCGCCGGCATCGCGGGGTACGGCAACAGCATCGGCATCCCGACCGTCGGCGGCGAAATCGTGTTCGAGCCGACGTACGCGGGCAACCCGCTCGTCAACGTCTTCTGTCTCGGCATCGCCAAGGCGTCGGACATCATCAAAGGCGTCGCGTCCGGCGTGGGCAACGCCGTGTATTACGTCGGCGCGAAGACGGGCCGAGACGGCATCCACGGCGCAACGATGGCGTCGGCGGAGTTCGACGACAAGTCGGCGGAGAAGCGGCCGGCGGTCCAGGTCGGCGATCCGTTCATGGAAAAACTGCTGCTCGAAGCGTGCCTCGAGGTCATGCAGACCGACGCGCTGATCGGCATCCAGGACATGGGCGCGGCGGGCTTGACGTGTTCGACGACCGAGATGGGATCGCGCGGCGGGGCGGGCGTCGAGATCGACGTCACGCTCGTGCCGCAGCGCGAGAGCGGCATGACGCCGTACGAGATCATGCTCTCCGAGTCGCAGGAACGCATGCTGCTCGTCGCCAAGCAGGGCCGCGAAGCCGAGGTGGAGCGGATCTTCGAGAAATGGGATCTGCACGCGTCACGTATCGGCCACGTGACCGACGACGGCATGCTGCGGGTCAAGGAGCGCGGCGTCGTCGTCGCCGAGATTCCGAATCGAGCGCTGACCGACGAGGCGCCGGTCTATCGCCGTCCGATGAGCGAGCCGGAGTATCTGCGCGAGGCGCAGCAGCTCGATCTCGACACGCTCGGCCACTCCCTTCAAGCCGGCGTGCGGCAGGATCATAACTCTACGCTGCTCTCGCTGCTCGGTTCGCCGACGATCGCCAGCAAGAAATGGATCTACCGCCAGTACGACCACATGGTGCGGACCAACACGATCAACCTGCCGGGCCTGGGCGCCGGCGTCGTCCGCATCAAGGGCACCGACCGCGCGCTGGCGATGTCAGTGGACGGCAACGGCCGGTACTGCTATCTCGATCCGTACCGCGGCGCCATGCTTGCCGTCGCCGAGGCGGCGCGGAACGTCGCGTGTTCCGGCGCGCGGCCGCTGGCCGCGACCAACTGCCTGAACTTCGGCAATCCGGAGCGGCCGGGGATCATGTGGCAGTTCGCCAGGGCGGTCGAGGGGATTGGCGCAGCCTGCCGAGCGCTCGACGTGCCAATCACCGGCGGCAATGTCAGTCTGTACAACGAGACCGACGGCAAGGCCATCTATCCGACGCCGACAATCGGCGTCGTCGGCTTGCTCGAGCGCGCCGATCGCGTCGTCAGCCGGCGATTTCAGGAATCGGGCGACGCCATCATGCTGCTCGGCCACGGCGCAGGCGAACTGGGCGGCAGCGAATACCTGAAGGTGATGCATGATCTGGTGCGGGGGCTCCCGCCGGCGCTGGATCTCGACGCCGAGCGCGCCCTTCAGGCGCTGCTGGTGAGGCTGGCGGACGAGCGGCTGATGCGGTCCGCGCACGACTGCTCCGACGGCGGTCTGGCCGTGACGATTGCCGAGTGCGCGTTCGAGTCGATCGGGATCGGCGCGGAGGTGTCGCTCGAGGGCGTCGACGTGTCGCGGGTCGTGGACGTGAACATCGCCGCGGCGCTGTTCGGCGAATCGGCGTCGCGAGTGGTGGTGTCGGTCGTGCCGGCACACGTGACGGCCGTGCTGCGTCATGCGGCGGCGGCGAACGTGCCGGTTCGGGTCATCGGCCAGACGGGCGGCAGCCGCCTGCGCCTGGCGGTGGCCGGCCGGATCGTGATCGACCAGTCGGTGGACGACGCAGAACGTGTGTGGGCGACGGCGATCGATAAACATTTCGCTCAGCGTGTGGCCTGAACACCATGTTCGATAAATTCAAAGACGAGTGCGGCGTCTTCGGGATCTTCGGTCACCCCGAGGCGGCCAACATGACGTACCTCGGCCTGTATGCCCTTCAGCATCGGGGCCAGGAAAGCGCCGGCATTGCCGCCTCCGATGGCGCACAGGTGCGCATCTCCCGTGAGATGGGGTACGTCGCCGACATCTTCGACGGCGAAACCCTGTCCCGGCTGCCCGGGCCGCTGTCAATCGGACACGTGCGGTACTCCACGGCGGGAGAGAGCAAGCTGCTCAACGCCCAGCCGATTCTCATCGACTGTGCGCACGGCCAGATCGCGCTCTGCCACAACGGTAACATCGTCAACGCGCGCGAGCTGCGCGACGATCTGGTTCAGCAGGGATCGATCTTCCAGTCGAACAGCGACACTGAAGTGATTCTGCACCTCTATGCGCGATCGAAGGCACGCAGCGTCGAAGACGCGATCGTCGAATCGGTCGGCCAGGTGCAGGGGGCCTTTTCGCTGGTCATGCTGACGAAGGACAAGCTGATTGCGGTGCGCGACGCACACGGCTTCCGCCCGCTGGCGCTCGGCCGGCTCGGCGAGGCGTACGTCGTCTGCTCCGAGACCTGCGCCATGGATCTCATCGGCGCGACCTACGAGCGCGACGTCCTGCCCGGCGAGATCATCATCATCTCGGCCGACGGACTCAAGTCGATCAAGCCGTTTCCACCGGCGCCTTTGGCGCATTGCATCTTCGAGCACGTCTACTTCGCGCGGCCGGACAGCTATGTGTTCGGGCGCAGCGTGAACGACGTGCGCACGGAGCTCGGACGCGTGCTCGCGCGCGAGCAGCCGATTGACGCCGACGTCGTGGTGCCGGTGCCTGACTCCGGCGTGTGTGCCGCCATGGGGTACCACGAGGCATCGGGCGTCCCCCTGCGAATGGGCCTGATCCGGAACCATTACGTCGGTCGCACGTTCATTCAGCCGCAGCAGTCGATTCGACACTTCGGCGTCAAGGTCAAGCTCAACCCGGTGCGGAGCATCCTCAACGGCAAGCGGGTGATCCTCGTTGACGATTCGATCGTGCGCGGCACGACCAGCCGGAAGATCGTCAGGATGGTCCGCGCGGCCGGAGCGAAGGAAGTCCACGTTCGGATCAGCTGTCCACCGACGATTTCGCCATGCTTCTATGGCGTCGACACGCCGCGCAAGTCGGAGCTGATCGGCGCGACGCATACGATCGAAGAGATCCGCGAATTCCTCGAAGCCGATAGTGTCGCGTATCTCAGTCTCGACGGCATGCTCAGCGCGGTGAGCTCGGAGCGAAGCTCGTACTGCACGTCCTGTTACACGGGCGTCTATCCGGTCGAGTTCCCACGCGACGAGGCGACGTACCTGCAGCTCGCGCTCAAACTGGACACCAAAGGCGAACCGGTCACGAAATGAAGACGAGCTCTTCACCACGAGGGACGCGGGGGTTGACACCTGGTTTGATCCTCGGTGTCCTGGGTGTCCTCCATGGTGGAGGGCTGCTTCGCGCCCAGGAGCCCGCGGCCCCGCAGTCGGTGTCGCCCGCGCAGCTTCAGGCCGCTATCGCCAAGCTCGGCGATCTCGACTACGCCACGCGGACCAGTGCGTCGCGGACCGTCCGGCGAACGGCAGGCCAGCAGGCGATCCCCGCGTTGCTGCAGGCTGTCTCCGAGCAGGCCGACGGGTACGTGCGCTACCGGGCGCTCGTGCTCTTGACGGGGTTCAACGATCCGCGCACCAAAGACGCGATGCGCGAGGCGCTCGCGAGCCCGAACGACCGCCTTCGCACCGTCGCGTACAGCTTCTTCGAGCACAACCCCGATCGCGCGATGATCCCGTCGTTCATGACGGCGCTCGACAAGGAACAGGCCGAATTCGTGCGGCCGGCGCTCATCCGCGCACTGGCGTCGCAGGCGACCGCTCAAGGAGACGACGTCACCCGCGTCCGTCAGGCGCTGGTCCGCGAAGTGTCGCGCGGCGAGGATTTCTTCCGCAGCGCCGTCATCGAGGCGCTCGGCGACTACAAAGCTCAGTACGCGCTGGACGCGTTGATCGCGGTCGCCAAAGTCGAGGGCCCGCTGCAGGACGATGCGGCGCTGGCGCTGGGAAAGATTGGCGACAAGCGCGCTCTCGACACGTTGGCCGGCCTCCAGCGCACGGCGCCGCGGTCAACCCAGCCGTCGATCGCCACGGCCATCTGCCTGCTCGGCGTCAACTGTGAGTCGCACCAGAGCTATCTCGTCGAGTCGTTGAGATTCTCCGACAAGAATCCCGGCTTCGAGGAGCTGCTGCGCGGCGCCGCTGCCGGCCTGGGCGCTCTCGCCGTCGCCGGCCGCGTCGAAGCCGCCAGGGCGCTCGTCGAGATCGGCGTTCCCTCGAAGGACCCGATGCGCGCTCCGGTGTCGCTGGCGCTGGCCACCGTCGCGCTCCGCAACACCTCGCTGATGCTGACGATGCTCGAACAGCAGCCGAACCGCGACGACGCGATCGTCCTGATGGCGGAAGGGTTCGACATGCTCGAGGAAGACCTCGACAAGGAGCGCTTCTTCGCGTACGCGCGCCGCACTTATTGGGAATCCGCGGACAGCGCTCCGCGCCGGGCCTTGATGCAGACGCTCATCGGCAAGCTGGATTTCTGATGCGCCCCGGCATCGTCGTCCTCGCGGCCCTCTCCGCGTTCACCATTCCCGCGCCGGCTTTTCCGCAAGCCGCCGACGTCCAGGATCTCGGTCACGGCATCTATCGCGCCGCCGGCGTCATGGGCGGCACGGCCGTTCGCGTGCCGCAAAGCAACACCTTCATGGTCGTGACGCGGGACGGCAACGTCATCGTCGACACGAGCATCGCGGCGGCGGCGCCGGTCCACAAGCGCGCGCTCACGGCGATGAACGCCGGCCCGATCAAGGCGATCGTCCTCACCCACGCGCACGGCGACCACACCGGTGGCGTGGCGCTCTGGAGGCAACCAGGCACGGAAATCATCGCGCAGCGTGCGCACGAGGAGTTCGTCGCGTACCAGTTGCGGCTGCGGGGCTACTTCGCGCGCAGCAACGCGGCGCAGTTCGGGATCGGCGCGGCTGGCGGAGGCGCGGCCGGTCCCGCGGCCGCGGCGCCGGTTCCGCCGACCGTGCTGTTCGAAGATCGGTACTCCTTCGAAGTCGGTGGCGTCCGTTTCGATCTCCTGCATACGCCGGGAGAGACCCCGGATCACCTCACGGTATGGATCCCGGAATTCAAGGCCGCGTTCATCGGCGACAACTTCTACGAGTCGTTCCCCAACCTCTACACGCTGCGCGGGACGGAAACGCGTAAGGCGCTGGACTACGTCGAGTCGTTGAACACGGTCCTCGCGCTCGAGCCGGAGCTGCTGCTGCCCAGCCATGGCCCGGCGATCCGCGGCCATGACGAAGTCCGCCGTCAGCTGACGCGGTATCGCGACGCGATCCTCTATGTTCACGACGCGACCGTCAAAGGGATGAACGAAGGAAAAAGCGTGCTGACGCTGATGCAGGAGATCAAGCTGCCGCCGGCGCTCGACATTGGCGAGTCGTACGGGAAGCTCACCTGGTCGATTCGCGGCATCTACGAAGGCTACGTCGGCTGGTACGACGGCAATGTGTCGACGATGTTCGGACCGCCGAGTCAGGCGTACGGCGAAGTCGTGAAGCTCGCCGGTGGTCCCGATGCGGTCGCCGCCCGCGCGCGGCAGCTCGTCGAGAGCGACGCGGTGCGCGCGCTGTATCTCACCGACATGGCGCTCGCCGTTGACGCCCGCCATCGCCCGGCGCTCGAGGCACGGCTGGGCGCCCTGCGCTGGCTCGACGCGCACTCGGGAAACAGCAACGAACGCGGGTGGCTTGCGGCCGGCATTCGCGATGCCGAGGCCCGATTAAAGTAGCGCAGGCCTTCAGGCCTGCCGGAGCAGCATGGAGTACAAAGCCGCCGGCGTCGACATCGACGCGGGCAATGAAACGGTCCGCCGCATCAGAACGCTCGCGCGAGGTACGTTCACGCCCGGCGTCCTCTCCGAGATTGGATCGTTCGGCGGCCTCTTTCGTCTCGATCGCGAGCGCTATCAGGACCCCGTGCTGGTCTCGAGTGCCGATGGCGTCGGTACGAAGCTCAAGGTCGCGTTCATGATGGACACCCACGACACGGTGGGCGCCGATCTCGTCAACCACTGCGTCAACGACATCCTGGTCCAGGGCGCCGAGCCGCTGTTCTTTCTCGACTACCTCGCGACCGGCCGGTTGTCGCCGGCCGTGGCGGAGAAAGTCATCACCGGCGTGGCACGCGCGTGCCGGGAAAACGGCTGCGCGCTGATTGGCGGTGAGACCGCGGAGATGCCGGGGTTCTACGCGGACGGCGAATACGACATCGCCGGGTTCATTGTCGGCGCCGTGGAGAAATCGAAAGTCATTGACGGACGGTCGGTCGTGCCCGGCGATGTTCTGATCGGACTGCCCTCCGCCGGCCTGCACACGAACGGTTACTCGCTGGCGCGACGCGTGTTTTTCGAGATGGCAGGGTGGAAGCCCGACACGTTCGTCCGCGACCTCGGCACGACGATCGGCGAGGCGCTGCTCGCGCCCCACCGTTCGTATCTGAGCCAGGTGCGGCCGCTCATCGAGCGCGAGTGGGTCAAGGGATTGGCGCACATCACGGGCGGTGGCCTGACGGAGAATCTGCCGCGGACGCTGCCCGACGGCTGCGGTGCCGAGATCGATTTGAAATCCTGGTCGATTCCGCCGATCTTCCGGCTGCTGCAGCAGCATGGGGCCGTCGCGAACGACGAGATGTTCCGCGCGTTCAACATGGGTGTCGGGCTGGTCATCGTCTGCGCGCCGGGGGATGCGGAGCACATCGTTGCCACCGTGAGTCTCGGCGGCGAGGCGGGCGTCCTCAGACTCGGGTCAGTTGTCGAGGGCGACCGTTCCGTCCGCTACGTGTGACACTCGTGAGGGGTCGGGAGTCATTTGCATTTTATGCACGGTCTGCCGTGGGCGCGAAATGTCCGTTTGAGAGCGAACGAGCGCGCCATTTCCTCCGTCCATTCCGCATCGCCGTAGGGCCACCCGCACGCGATGGCGTCACGAACGCGACCGAGATCGATCTGGTTCATCGGTTGATTCGCGAACATCTTCCAGTCGATGGGCTCGGTCGTCGGCCAACGATCGGGAGGCGGGGTGTGGCATTTTCTGCAACGCCACCAGGCGCTCGACCAGCGCCAATCTTCAACGCGAGTTGCGAGGTGGGCACGCACCGGGTTGCGCTGGACGTATCTTGCGACGGTCAAAAAGTGATCGTCGGACTGCACCGGGATCGCCTTGTAGCGACCTTGGTAGAGTGGCCCGGTGCCTGTCGATCGCCTGGCCACATGCCACCGCTGCGTGTGCGTCGTCGTCATCCAGTGCATGAACAGGGAGAGCTGCAAGTCGTACTCTGGCCAGAGGATCAGGTGCCAGTGGTTCGGCATGATCGTCCAGTCGAGGAGCCGCATTCCAAATCGGTGGCGCGCCGCAAACAGCGCCTGTTCCATCATGAGATAGTCTTTGTCGGTCGCGAACAGTGTGATCCGGCGCGATGCGCGGTTGATCACATGGTGAACGATGCCCGCGGATTGCGCGCGTGGTCTTCTCGGCATGGCCCCGACAATCGCAAGAGCCACGCCATTTGCGAATATGGCAGAAACTGCAAAAGACTCCCGACCCCTGCTCGGTGTCCTGATTTCCGGGCGCGGCAGCAACCTTCAATCGATCCTCGACGCGATCGCTCAGGGGCGTCTCGACGCGCGGGTCGCTGTCGTCGTTTCGAATCGCGCTGAGGCGGCCGGCTTGCAGCGTGCCCGCGACGCCGGGGTCGAGGCGCTTCACCTCCCCGCGCGCGATCATGCCGACCGCGATGCCTACGATCGCGCGCTGGCGGATCTGCTCCGGGCGCGAGGCGTGGAGCTCGTGTGCCTCGCCGGTTTCATGCGTCTCGTCGGCGATCCGCTTCTGTCCGCGTTTCCAAACCGCATCCTCAACATCCATCCGTCGCTGCTGCCCGCGTTTCCCGGCCTCGAGGCGCAACGTCAGGCGCTGGAGCACGGCGTCCGCGTGACCGGCGCGACCGTGCACTTCGTCAATACCGACCTGGACGCCGGGCCGATCGTCCTGCAGGCCGCCGTGCCGGTGCTCGACGGCGACACCGTCGAGACGCTTGCGGCGCGCATTCTCGTCGAAGAGCACCGGCTGTATCCCGAAGCCATCGGTCTCGTGCTCGAGGGCGCTTGGTCGATCGTGGGGCGGCGGTTCGTGCGGGCCGCGGTGTCATGAGCGCGTGGACCGAGATCGACTCGCAGACCTACCGCGACATTGCCGACGTCGCGGTGCCGAGGCGTCAGGAAATGCTGGCGACCCTCGTCGCCGCCGTTCCATTCGACGGCGGCGAGCCCTTCAAGATTCTGGAGCTGGGATCGGGCGACGGGCGCCTCGCCGAGGCGCTGCTGACGGTGTTTCCGCAGTCGACGCTGACCGCCCTCGACGGGTCGGAGTCGATGCGCGCGGCGACGTCGAAACGGCTCGCCCTGTTTGGCCCACGCGCCAGTCTTGCGACGTTCGACGTGACCGCGCTCGATTGGTGGGATCGGATGTTCGGCGTCGATCTGATTGTGTCGTCACTCTGCCTGCACCACCTCAACGACGCGAAGAAGCAGTATCTCTACAAGGCGGCCGCCGAGCGGCTGTCAGCCCGGGGGGCGATGCTGGTCGCCGACCTGATCGACCCGCAGCATCTCGCGTCTCGCCGCCTTGCCGCCGATCAATGGGATGCCGACGCGAGGCAGCAGGCTGAGGCGCTGGGTGCGCCCGGGCTGTTCGAGCGCTTCGTCGATGCGCAGTGGAACCATTTCCGTTTTCCCGACGCGGACGATCATCCCTCGGCGTTGTTCCATCATCTCGTCTGGCTGCGGCATGCGGGCTTTGAGGCAGTCGACTGCACGTGGCTGCATGCCGGCCACGCGGTGTTCGGCGGGTTCAAGCGGATCGCCAGTTCGCCCTGACCTCTTTCGTTTCTGAACGATCGTGGTCAGGCCGAGCGTTCCAGCGTCAGGACCGCGACCTCCGGTGGACAGTTGATTCTCACCGGCAGGTAGATCGTCCCCACACCGCGGCTCACGAATAGCGTGGTCCGATCGCGCCGGGCGAGACCGGCCACAACGGGGAATTTCTGTGCGGCAATCGCGCCGATACCCGGCAGGACGATCTGTCCGCCGTGTGTATGGCCGGAGAGAATCAGCGGCAGGTTCAGTGCTGCGGCTTCGGTGAAACGGCGCGGGTCGTGCGCCAGGAGGAATGTCATCGGCGCCGTTCCCCTCGTCAGGTCGGCAATGTCGGACTGGCGCTTGGTCCAGAAACGGATGCCGACCAGATCGACCGTCTCTCCCTTGATGGTCAGGCGCGTGCGGGCATCTTTGAGCATCTGCACGCCGTTCTTTGCGAGCGCCGCCGCCATGTCGCGATCGTCGTCGTGGTTGCCGAGGATGCCGAAGACGCCGTGCGGCGCGGCGAGCGGAGCGAGCGCTTCGGCCGACGGGTGCATATAGTGAGGATCCTTGGCCGTCACGTAGTCCCCGCCGAGCACGATGAGGTCGGGCGTCTCGTGCATCAGGCTGGCCACCGCGCGCGCGACGTCTTCGTGCGAGACGAAGAGGCTGCGATGGATATCGGTGATGAGGCCGACGCGCAGACCGGCGAGCGCGGGCGGCAGTCCGGTCACCGGAATGGTCGTTCGCGTCACTTCGAGCTCGTGCCGCTCGTAGGCATATCCGTACGCGCCGGCGCCGGCTATCGTGCTGGCGCTCGCGATCAGCGCACCCTTCAGGACCGCGCGGCGAGTGATCGCCATACGCTGCTATAGTAAAACGAACGCCCGTGATGAATCTGTTCGACGAGTTGAAGTGGCGCGGCCTCGTGTTCGACGCGACCGACGGCCTGGCGGATGCCTTCGACAAGGAGCGGGTGACCGCCTACATCGGCTTCGACCCGACGGCCTCGAGCCTGCACATCGGCAACCTGCTGGGACTGGTGACGCTGGCGCGGCTGCAGCGCTACGGGCACTCTCCGATCGCGATCGCGGGCGGCGGCACCGGCATGATCGGCGATCCCAGCGGTAAATCTCAGGAGCGCCGGCTCCTCACGCCGGAGCAGATCAACCAGCATCTGGACAGCATCAAGCCGCAGCTGGCGCAGTTTCTCGATTTCGACCGGCCCGACAACCCGGCGCGCGTCGTGAACAATGCCGACTGGCTCGCCTCGCTGGACCTGCTCGGATTCCTGCGCGACACCGGCAAGCATTTCACCGTGAACTACATGCTGCAGAAGGAGTCGGTGAATCGGCGGCTCGAGAGCGCCGACGGCATCTCCTATACGGAGTTCAGCTACCTCCTGCTTCAGGCGCGCGATTTTCTCGAGCTCTTCGACCGCTTCGGCTGCACGCTGCAGATGGGCGGCAGCGATCAGTGGGGCAACATCACCGCGGGCATCGAGCTGATTCGCAAGGTGCGCGGCAAAAAAGTACACGGCCTCGTCACGCCGCTGGTGACGACCGCGTCGGGCGCGAAATTCGGCAAGAGCGAGGGCGACGCCATCTGGCTCGACCCGACGCGTACGCTGAGGAGCGAGTTCCGCAATTTCTGGCTCAACACCGACGACCGCGACGTGATTGCGTACCTCAAGTACTTCACGTTTCTCACGCGCAGCGAGATCGACGATCTCGAAGCGCAGCTGCGCAGCGCGCCGGAGAAGCGCGAAGCGCAGCGCGTGCTGGCGGCAAGCGTGACGACGCTGGTGCACGGCGCGGAAGACGCGACGCGCGCCGAATCGGCCAACATCCTCCTCTTTGGCGCGACAACGCTGAGTGGCTCCGTTGACGACGCGCCGCATGTCGCGGACCAGCTCCTGGCGATCGCCGCCGATGTTCCATCGACGACGATGGCCGCCGCCGACTTCGACGGCGAAGGTGTCGGCGTCGTCGATTTCGTGTCGCGGGCGATTGCGGCATCCAGGAGTGAAGCGCGCCGGCTGGTGCAGCAAGGCGGCGTCTCCGTCAACGATCGGAAAATCGCCGATCCGAATGCGCGGCTGACGCGCGGCGATGCGATCGACGGCCGCGTGTTTCTCCTCAAGAAGGGATCCCGGCAGCGGTTTGTGATTCGGCTGGCTTGACGTACCGGAGTCGGTACGGGATACTCTTCAAGCGTTCGCCGGTCGGAAATCTGCCAGGGTTTACTCAGCAGTTCCTAGCTCGGGCGTCTCCTCAAACTCAGCCGCAAGCGTCTTTTTTCAAGGACCTGCATTTAGCGGTTGACAGAGGTGGAGAGCGATAGTAACCTCGCAAGGTTCCCCTAAACACGCCGCGGCCGACAGGCGGCGAGGCCTTCCAGGCAAGACCTGGGCGGTGGGAGCGAGCGGAATGTCGGGTAGGGCGCCACTGGCGCGCTGCCGTCGGTTCTTTGAAAACTAGATAAGCGTGCAAGTACACACAGCCCGTCAAGAGACCTTGTCGTCCGCGAGGAGGACCGGGTCTTGAGACAATGAGAGTCAGCGGGTGGCATCGCATCAATCGGTCGACCGGAGTTGTCAGTCCGTGCGAAGGCGACTGGCGATGAACCACTTTCAATAAGAACGGATTGAACAACGCAGGAGCCAATAAATCGGCCTCGCGTTAAACAGTTGTCCCTGAGCGAGCCTGCGCAAGCAGGCGAGTCGAAGGGCGACGAATTTAACATGAGAGTTTGATCCTGGCTCAGAATCAACGCTGGCGGCGTGCCTAACACATGCAAGTCGAACGCGAAAGTGGAGCAATCCATGAGTAGAGTGGCAAACGGGTGAGTAAC
>Ga0105248_10005117_pt1 | contig 14468 bp, 12 predicted proteins | sample KBSS34metaG_FD_81524 | JGI IMG/M metagenome (GOLD analysis project Ga0105248, IMG submission 81524) | Switchgrass rhizosphere microbial communities from Kellogg Biological Station, Michigan, USA - KBS S3-4 metaG | ecosystem: Host-associated > Plants > Roots > Rhizosphere > Soil | place...
CGAGCACGACGCCGTCCACGGGCGATTTGATAAGCGCCTTGGCCAATTGGGTATTGTCGGCGGAAAGCTGCGCGCGCGCCTGCGCCACGGCCGCTTTCGCCGTGGCCACGCTGGCGATCGCGCGGGCATGGTCGGCGCGGGCGCTATCCATTTCGACTGCCGACGGCACCTGCCCGCCGGATATGCGATGAACCTGCTCGTAACGCCGCAGCGTCGCCCGCGTCTGCGCTTCGGTCGCTTCGGCCTGCATGACGCTGGCCTGCGCCGATTCGAGCGCGGCGGTCGATTGATTGATCGTGTCCTGCAGCCGCGACGTATCCAGTCTCGCCAGGACCTGCCCCTTGCGGACATGGTCATTATTATCGACGAAGACATCGGTGATCAGACCCGAAAGCTCGGACCCGACCGTCACCTGATTGGTCGGCGCGAGGTTGCCGGTCGCCGACACCACCACCGTCAGATCGCCCCGCGCCACGGTCCGCGTCGCATAGGCTGCATGATCGTTTCCGCCGGCGATCAGCCGCCACAGGATGATCAACGCCGCCACGATGGCGAGCCCGATGCCGACGCGGCGGATCAGCACGGCGCGGGGCGAGGTCGGCCCGACACCCAGAAAGGCGTCCAGATCGTGTGGCGGCGGTGCGGGGTCATTGGCGGTCATCATGGCCTCGTCGGGGAAGAAGGTGCGGCGGGGACATGCGTTTCGTAAGGGCCGGGTACGGGCGCGGGCGCCGCCTGCCAGCCACCGCCCAGCGCCTTGTAGAGCTGAATCGTTGTCACGGCGCGGTCGGCGCGCGCATTGGCGGCGCTGTCCTGGCTCGACAGCAAGGTGCGCTCGCTGTCGAGCAGTGTCTGAAAATCGATCAGCCCGACCCGATATTGGGCGCGGGCATAGGTGACGGCATTGCCCGCGGCTTCGCGGCTGATCGCGATTTCACGTTCGCGGCGTTCGGCGACATCGCGGCCCTTCAGCGCATTCTCGACTTCTTCCAACGCGACCAGCACGGTTGACCGATAGCTGGCGAGCGCGGCATCCGCCGATGCCCGCTGGCCCGCGATCGCCGCGCGAATCTGGCCGCCTTCGAAAATCGGGGCGGTGATCGCGCCGATCAGGCTGCCAATGCCATTGTCCACGACATCGCCCACCGACGTTCCAGACCCGCCGAACGATCCCGACAGTTGAAGCGCGGGGTATAGCTGCGCGGTCTGCACGCCGATCCGCGCGACCTCGGCCGCCAATGTCCGTTCGGCCGATGTCACATCCGGCCGACGCTGGATCACGTCCGCCGGGATCGGCGCTGCGATGCCGGGGGCGAGCGGGATCGATGAGGGTGGATCGATCAGCCCTGTCACGGCCCCCGGCGCCTCGCCCAGCAGCACCGCGATCCTGTTCACCGCCGTCGCATAATCATTCTCGATCGTCGGGATCGTCGCGGCGGTCTGCGCGCGCAGCTGCCGCGCCTGTTCGACATCGAGCCCGCCGACCAGCCCGGCCTGGCGCCGCCAGCCGACCAGCTGGAGCGTATCGTCCTGGGAGGCGAGGTTATCGCGTGCGATCCGCAGCCGGATCTGGGCGAGCCGGGCGCTGACATAATTGAGGCCGACTTCGGAGGCGACGCTAAGCTGTGTATAATGCAGGGTCGCCTCGCTCGCCTGCGCGGAGGCGCGCGCCGCCTGGACTGATCGGCGGATGCCGCCGAAAATATCGGCTTCCCACGCGACATCGAAGCTGCCGCGATAGGTGGTGCTGTCGCCCCCGGTCGTGATGGTCTGGCCGGTGGCCGGATCGACGAAGGCACTGCTGCTATTGCCGATGCTGCGATTGACCGAACCACTGGCCGATGCGCTGGGCAAGGCAGCGCCCTGCGCCGCCCGCAAGCTCGCGCGCGCCTGCCGCAGCCGCGCACCGGCCGCCTCGACATCAAGATTGGCGGCGAAGGCGCGATCGATCAGACCGGTGAGAACGGGGTCCTCGAACCCCTGCCACCACTGCGCCAGATCGGCCTGATCCGCCGTCGGCTCGCTGCTGACCGCCGCCCGAAACGTCGCCGGCTCCTTCAGCGCCGATGCCGACGGCGCATGATAATCGGGCCCGACGCTGCAGCCAGCCAGCGACAGCACCGGCGTCACCGCCAGCCAATATCGTCCGATCGATCGCAATCCGGGTCGGCGAGGCGGCATATTCTGGTCTTATCCGGCTTTCTTGTCTGCAAATTTCACCGCTGACACATGCGTGCCGCACCGCACATAAGCAGCGGAGCGGGCTTACCGCAACCGGCGGCCGTTTGCGACAAGCGCCGCCCCCGAATGCAGAGGTATAAATCCAACCCGCTGGGTTCGAGCGAGGTTCGAGCCTGTCGAGAACCGAAGTCGAGAAAGGTTCTCGACAGGCTCGAACCAGACGGATCAAGCGTCGCCCCTATTGCCCGACGGCTGATCTGGACAACCGGCAATAAAGGCTGGCAACTGGCGGTGTTATCAAGGGAGCAGGCATGAAGGGCTGGAACCGCCGCAAGACGCTTGATCGCGGCATCACCCATCCGGGCGAGGCGCGGCTGGCGGCGACATTGTCCTGGCCGCACCTGATTGCTTTGGGTGTCGGCGCGATCGTCGGTACCGGCATATTGACGCTGATCGGGGTCGGTGCCGACCGCGCCGGCCCGTCGGTGCTGCTATCCTTCGCGATCGCCGGTGCGATTTGCGCCTGCGCGGCGCTGGCTTATGCCGAAATGGCGACGATGATGCCGACCGCGGGCAGCGCCTACAGCTATAGCTATGCCGTGCTCGGCGAGCTGATCGCCTGGCTGGTCGGCTGGTGCCTGATCCTCGAATATTCGCTGGTGGTCGCGACGGTGGCAGTCGGCTGGTCGGGCTATGCCTCGTCCCTGCTCAGCGGCATCGGTTTCCCGGTCGCCCTCACCAAAGGACCCGCCCTCGGCGGCATCGTCAATCTGCCGGCGATATTCATCATCGCGGTGGTGGCCGGACTGCTGATGGTCGGCACGCGCGAGAGCGCCCGGCTCAACACCGTGCTGGTCGCGGTCAAGATCGTCACGCTGACGCTGTTCGTGGTGGCGACGCTTCCCCATTTCAACGCCGCCAATCTCCATCCGTTCATGCCCTATGGCTTCTCCAAGGCGATGGGACCGGACGGCGTCGAACGCGGCGTGATGGCGGCGGCGGCGATCATCTTCTTCGCCTTCTACGGGTTCGATGCGATTTCCACCGCCGCAGAGGAGACCAAAAAGCCCGAACGCGACCTGTCGATCGGCATCGTCGGCTCGCTGCTGATCAGCACGTTGATCTACATCCTCGTCGCCGCCGCCGCCGTTGGCGCGCTGCCTTATACGCGCTTCGCCGACAGCCCCGAGCCGCTGGCTTTGATCCTGCGTACCCTGGGCCGTGGCGAGATCGCCCGCATCGTCGCGGCGGCGGCGGTAATCGCGTTGCCGACGGTCCTGCTCGGCTTCCTCTACGGCCAGAGCCGCATCTTCCTCGCCATGGCCCGTGACGGATTTTTGCCGATCGGGCTGGCGCGAATCTCGAAACGCGGCACACCCGCGCGCATCACCGTGCTGACGGCCATCATCGTCGCGATTCTGGCCGGCGTCCTGCCGATCGACCAGATCGCCGCCCTCGCCAACGCCGGCACACTGATCGCCTTCATCTCGGTCGGCACCTGCCTCCTCGTCATGCGCCGCCGCGCGCCCGACCTCAAACGCCCGTTCCGCACGCCTTTGGCGTGGCCGGTCGGGCTGGGCGCGATCGGCGGCTGCCTCTATCTGTTCGCCAGCCTGCCGACCAAGACGTTGTTGTGGTGCTTGCTGTGGAACGCGATCGGGCTGGTGGTCTATGTGGGATATGCGCGGCGGCATAGCGTGCTGGCTCGCCCGCCGGCAGAGCAAGGTTAACGCTACCCCCTTCCGTGAAGATGACCTGCGCCGAACGACAACTTTTGGTGGTTAGCGGACTGACGGCTAGCAGGCGGTCTTAGATGGACCGACCAGATCGGGGACATCCGATCATTCCAACCTCGGCTTGGGACCAGCCCACCATGTCGCAATCCCGGCGATAGCGCCACAGATCGCCCATACGAGGCCGCTTGTTGCAGCCTCCACGATGGAATGACCCTGCATCTCTTCGACCACCCAGACGCCAAGCGTTCCCGCAAAACCGAGCACGGCGGCGGCGGCCCAACCCGACACTCGATATCTTGCCATCAGCATCCAAATCGGCGCGCAGATGAGAATGATGCAAACTCCAAAAACCGCCGAAGTCCAAGCAGCTATGCAGACCTGCGTGCCAAGAGGGACTAGCAAATGCGAGCCCTGGTTGCTGCGTCATCAGCCAGTTTAGCCTTAATGAACACGTATGACGCGACCAGCACCACGGCCACGCACATGCCGACGCCAAGCGCCCAAAGCCTCAGCGCGACTGTTTTCCAATTGATCGAAGGCCCGCTGCTCATGACAGCGAAATACTCTCCATACGGTTGCCCTACAAGGCTGGGATGTCCGCTTACAGGGTCATGCATATTTGTCTTGGACGGCAAAAAGGGGCGTTACCTGTCGAGCCGCATCCCGATCTTCGAGTGATCGCTGCTCCAATAGATGTACATCGGCCTACCGATTATGGCGTTCAAGGGCACCATACCTACGCCAAAGAGTTTTCGTGGCACACGGCTATCGGCGGAGTAGTCGCGATTGTCACCGAGTACGAAAACGTGGTTTGGGGGCACGACGGCCTCCGGCGTGTCGTCGAACTCGGAGCGGCCAGTGTCGAGAACCCGATGCACTGACGCCTCGCCCGGCAGGCGCTCGGCCAGCTTCAGCGCCGAACGCGGACCATCAAAGCCCATAAAAGCGACCTCGCCCTGAGAGGATTGGACAGCAGCCTTTCCGTTTAAGATCGGCACCCCGTCCCGCATGGCGATCCTGTCTCCCGAGATTGCAACGATCCGGCTAATCCGAAGGTTGTCCGGCCCTTTGAAGACGATTATTTCACCGCGCTGAAATGGACCTCGCCACCTCATGTTAACGATGAACCTGTCGCCCCTACCGATTGTGGGTGCCATGCTTTCTGCCGGTGCATAGAAGGGCTTGTAGAAGTGGTGCATCAGCGACACTGCAAGCTGCGACGTAAGCTGCATAACGATCGCTATTGCGGTCAAGCTGTACCAGCGCGACCATATGCGCGCAGGTGAGGAAAAGCTGCTTTCACGCCATGTAAGCACAACTGGTACGATGTACAGCGCCGCCAACAGGCCAAGGATCATGACAAGCGTAAGGATGGCGCCACCATAACTGGTAATCGGAAGATGCCCCATGCCGAACGCGAACAAGGGCAGCATCAGGAAAGGCGCCAACAGGAACAGCGCCCCCACGCGCCAGTTGCCTACGCGGAAAAGGCCGAGGCCCGGCGCGATCAGGTTGAGCGCAGCAATTCCGGTCCGCGCTCGGTAACTCCTACGGCCTCCCTGATCGTGCGTTATCTCGTTCATCCGGCATCTCCCCCGCAGACGCTGAACTATGCCCGCTTTTAGGCAACGTAAAAAGAGCGCCAGATGACCGATTTTGGCCGAATCCGGCCGTCACCTAGTCGTTCGACGCTCGACGTCGATCCACCCATAGCCATCCCGCACTCAAAGAATACCTCTTGCCATATCCCAGCCACGATCAGGCATTAGCGGGCCGCCATGCGTATCGGTTTTCTCTTCAACCATGATCAGGTCCATCAGGTCGCGCACAGCCTGCCGGTCGCCCTCGCGCTCGCGCGCAGCGGGGTGGCGGCGGAGATCGTCGTCGCGACCACCAACAAGCGCCTGTCCGAAGAGGTGGTCCGGCTGGGCGAAGGCGAGATCGGCAAGTCGATTACCCTCGTCGAACTCGCCCTCAGGAAAACCGGCAGCCGGCTCGCCGCGGCGACATTGGGGGCGATCGTGCCCGCCACGAAACTGCTCATCTATCGCGACAATCTCGATTTCTTCCGGTCGCTCGACATGCTGGTCGTCGCGGAGAAGACCTCGCTGGTGCTGAAGACGCGCTATGGGCTCGACCGGCTGAAGATCGTCCATACCCGCCACGGGGCCGGCGACCGCGCGATCGGCTTCGACAAGGCGAGCACGCTGTTCGATCATGTGCTGGTTTCGGGGCCGAAGATCAGCGAGCGGCTGATCGAGGAGACCGGCGTCGATCCGGCGCGCATTTCGATGGTCGGCTATCCCAAGTTCGACATGATCGGCAGCGAGGATGACGTGACCCGGACCTTGCCGATCGGCGACCGGCCGGTGGTCGTCTATAATCCGCATCCGTCGCCGCATCTGTCGTCCTGGTATCGCTGGGGCCGCAAGGTGCTCGACTGGTTCGTCGAGCATGACGAATATTATCTGATCTTCGCCCCGCATGTGATGCTGTTCGAGCGGCCCTATGTCGTCACCGTCGATCAGTTCCGGATCGATCGACCGGGCAGGATCGCCGCGAAATACCGTAACGCGCCGAATATCCATATCGATCTGGGCAGCCGCGCTTCGACGACGATGGAATATACCAACCGCGCGGACATCTATGTCGGCGACGTCAGCAGCCAGATCTACGAATTTCTGATCCGGCCGCGGCCCTGCCTGTTCCTCAATCCCCATGGCTTCGATCATGAGGGCGACCCCAATTTCGGCCATTGGGCGGCCGGGCCGGTGATCGACGATTTCAACGATTTCGAAAAGGCCATGAACGATGCGCGCGCGGCGCATGACGCGCAATACCGCCCGATCCAGCAGGCAATGGTCGATCGCAGCTTCGACCTGACCGACGAGCCGTCCTCCCAGCGCGCCGCCCGCGCGATCGCGCAACTGAGCGGACTGGTTAACCCGTAAATGACCGCCGCGCGCGCCAAGCACCCCCAGACCGGCTCCGTGCTCCGCAATATCTATAGCGGATTGGGTCTGCTGCTGGGCGGCAAGGCCGCCGCCGGGTTGATCAGCCTGATCTACATGGTGATCGCCGCGCGCACGCTGGGGCCGCGCGATTATGGCGTGCTGATCCTGATCCACGCTTATGTGACCACGGTGTGCGGCATCGTCGAATTCCCGGTGTCGCAGGCGATCGTCCGCTATGGCGCGTTCGGGATCGACGGCAGGGATGTCGCGCGCGTGTCCCGGCTGCTGCGCTTCACCGCACGGGTCGAAGCCTGCGGCGGCGCGCTGGCGATCCTCTTCACGATGGCGCTGGCGCCGATCGTCGGACCACGGCTCGGCTGGCCGCCGGAAGCACAGGCGTTCGCCATTCCCTACAGCTTCGCGGTGCTGGGATCGCTGCGCTCGGCGCCGGCCGGCTATCTGCAGCTCTTGCGCCGGTTCGACCTGCTCGGCGCCCATTCGGCGATTCAACCGATGGTGCGTCTGATCGGCGCGGGCATCGCGGCGCTCGGCGGTTTCGGGCTGATCGGATTCCTGATCGCATGGCTGGCGGCCGCCATTGCCGAATGGGCGGGCATGTGGATCATGGGCGCCGTGCTGGCGCGCCGCGAACTGGGCAGGAATTTCCACAAGGGCGACGTCGCCGGGGTTCGCGCCGAAAATCCGGCGATCTGGCGTTTCATGATCGGCAGCAATGCCGATGTGACGTTCGGCGAACTGGCCGGGCGGATCGCGCCATTGGCGGTCGGCTGGCTGCTCGGGCCGGTGGCGGCGGGGCTTTACGGCGTCGCCCAGCGCGCCACCGCGATCATCGCCCAGCCCGCGCAATTGCTCGGCACCTCGGCTTATGCCGAACTCGCCCGGCTGGTCGCGACCGGCGCGCGGGGATCGTCGCTGCGCCATGCGCTGCTGCGCGTGATCGGCGTGGCGCTGGCGGCGGCGCTGCCGGTGATGCTGGCGGTCGTGCTGTTCGCGGGTCCGTTGATCGGCATATTGGCGGGCCGCGCGTTCGTGAGCGCGACCGGCCTGATGATCTGGCTGGTGGGCGCGCGCGTCATCTATCTGATCGCCCCGCCCTGCAGCGCCGCCTTGCTCGCGCTCGGCCGGCCCGGCCTGTCGGTCGGCGCCAATCTGATCGCGAGCCTGGGCCTGTTGCCGCTGCTGCCTCTGTTCATCCACTTCATGGGGCTCACCGGCTCCGGCCTGCAGGCCGTCGTGCAGGCGGTGGCCGTCGCCTTCCTGCTCGCCTTCTTCGTCTGGCGCACCAGCCAGCGCCACGTCCCCCAGGCAAAGGCATTGTCGTGATGCGCATCGCCTATGTCATCAATTCGGTAGAGGGCGGCGGCGCGGCGATGCCGGTGCCCGCGGTCACGCGCGTATTGCGCGATGCGGGCGCGGAGGTGCGCGTCTTCGCGCTGGCCCGCCGCGACGGCCGCGCCTTGCCGGCAATGGCGGCGGCAGGGCTGGAAGTCGACGTCCGCGACGGCGGCCCGCGCGATCATGGGGCGGCCTATCGCTGGCTGAGCGGCAAGGTCCGCGACTGGCAACCGACCCATATCTGGACATCGCTGACCCGCGCAACCTTGCTGGGCCAGCTGGTCGGGGCGCGCCGGCGGGTGCCGGTGATCAGCTGGCAACATGCCGCTTTCCTGAAGCCGTGGAACCGCCGGCTGCTGCGCATGTCGCAGGGGCTGGCCGATCTGTGGGTCGGCGATTCGGAATGCGTCACCGCGCTCACCGCCGAGCGGCTGGGCGTCCCCGCTGAGCGCCTGACCTGCTGGCCGATCTTCGCCGCCGATCCTGCCGCGCCGCAGGCGCGCGGCTGGCAGCCCGGCGAGACCATTCGCGTCGGCAGCCTCGGCCGTTTCCATACGGTGAAGGGCTATGACATTCTGCTCGCCGCGCTGGCCCGGCTCAAGGCCGACGGCTTCGCGCCGCCCGTGCCGTTCGAAGTGCTGATCGGCGGCGATGGCGCGCATCGCGAAGCGCTGGAGGCCGAAGCTAAGGCCGCCGGCATCACCGAATTCCGCCCGATCGGCTTTGTCGAGCGCCCGCGCGATTTTCTGGCCGGGCTGCATCTCTATGTTCAGCCATCGCGATCGGAAGGGCTATGCGTCGCCATGCATGAAGCGATGCAGGCGGGCCTTGGCGTGATCGCGTCGGCGGTCGGTGAGATGCCCTATACGATCGAGCCCGGCATTTCGGGGCTGGTGGTGCCAAAGGCCGATCCCGATGCCCTTGCCCGGGCGCTGGCCGAGATGCTGTCAAACCCGGAGCAGCTGGCGGTCTATGGGGCAAATGCCCGTGCGCGGGTGCTCAGCCGGTTTGGGCAGGACGCGTTTGCGGCGCGAGGACGCGCGATCGTCGAGCGGATCGGCGCTTTTCGATAAAATCCTCCTCGAGCAAGCTCAGGGAGGATCAGAAGCTCAGGCCGCGCGGCGGTCTGCCCTCAGGCAAGCCGCATAGCTGTCGAACAAATCCCGGAAATGCTCGTCGAGCGTCCGGGCTGTCCGCGCATTGGCGATCGCCGCGCGGCGAAGCTCCTGCGGCTCGCGCGCCAGCAGCCGTTCGATCGCTTCGGCAGCCGAAGCGACATCGGCGGTTGCGAAGGTTTCGCTGCACGCCGGGCGTGCCAGTTCGGCGGGGCCGCCTTCATTCGGGACAATCAGCGGCAGGCCCGACGCCGCCGCTTCCGCCGCGACCAGCCCGAACGTCTCCGCTTCGCAGCCATGGACCAGCGCATCGCCGCTCGCCATCACCGTCGCCAGCAGATCGCGATCCATTATCGGTGCGAGCAGGTGAACATGCGGATTGCCGCGAACATGCCGCACGATCTTCGCCTGATCACGGCCGCCGCCGATCAGGACCAGCCCGATCGGCCGGTTAAGCCCGGCGCGCAGACAGGCATCGATCACCATCGGCCAGCGTTTTTCGGCGCTATGCCGTCCGATACCGAGCAGCAGCGCGGCATCCGGCCCCAGCCGACAGCGCGCCAGCAGGTCGCGACGAAGGTCCTCATTGCGGCGATCGGGCGAAAAGACGCCGGGATCGACGCCCATCGGGATCGTCCGCACATGGGGAACGCCGCCATCCTGCAGTCTTTGCGTGAAGCTGCGATTGGCGCAGATGACCATGTCGAAGCGCGCGGCATTGCGTCGCATATGATCCCAGAACCAGGTGAACTGGCGATCAATGGTAGGGCGGTCGGCGATCGTGCCGAACCAGCGATAGGCAAAAGCCGCCAGCGGATCGGCATGCATGATCAGCGAACGGGGCGCATCGCCCTGCCAGTCCGCGACGATCGATGTTGTCCGCCATGGGGAAGATGCCTCGACGAAATCGGGGCATTCGGCATCCAGAACGGCGTGAACGGCGGGCGCCGCAGCAAAGTAACGGTAACGCCGGTCGAACGGCAGTTTGGGCGATTCAAGATGAATGATCCGCCCGCCATCGCGCTGCTCGACGCCGTCCTTGCGGCCCGGTGCGACGATCACGATCTCATGGCCCAGCGCGGCGCCGATCCGGAGCTTGCGATCGATATAGGTTTTCACGCCGCCGCCCTGCGGCGTGTAGAAGGCGCAGACGTCGACGATCTTCACGATGCCGCCCCCGCCCGATTCATTGTTCGGCCGTCTCGACCAGATCAGCCAATGTCAGCACGATACCGATCAGAACGTGCGCGGTCAGGATCATCGTGGCGATCAGCGCGATCAGTTCCACAACCTGGCTGTCATGGCCGATCGCGAACAGCGCGACACCCGCGAACACCAGATCCTTGTTGGGCACGAACGGCAGGCGGGTTACCAGCAGATGCATCGCGGCCAGCATGACCCACATGGAAATCCCGACGCTGGGTAGGGCAAAATGCCACATAAGGCCGGCCAGCAGCGTAGTCGCCGCAAGCCGCAGCACATGGACGCCGAAAACGAACCGCAAATCGGCGGCCGGCAGGGAGAAGATGCGCCGGTTGAAAAAGGCGACCAGCACCGACACGCCGATAATGACCGCAATCGACAGCCCGGCCTCGCGCGACATCGCGCCGAGATGGAGCGCCCCCAGCAGCGGCCACGCCGCCGCCATCATGCCCAGCGTCACCAGATTGCCGGCAAGCGCCGAAAGAATGCTGACATCCTTGATGGCTCCGAACGGCGCCGACGTCAGCGCTGCGCGGCGGCGCGCCCAGCCGTAAAAGGCCAGCTCGCCGCTATAGCCCATCAGCACTTCGTTGCTCACCAGCTTGCGCAGCAAGGCGGCGAAACCGGCGGCCGGCAGGTTCCAGAGGCGGCGGAAGATGATCCACTCAGAGGTCGGCAGCGCCAGATAATAAGCCGCGAACGCCATCCAGAACCCCGGGGCCACGGGGATTTCGGCCCGCAATCTGGTGCTGCCCAGGTGATCGAGATGCACGATGATCGCGATCAGCAAAGCGGCGGATATCGCCATGGAAAGCCAACGCTGCCAATTTCTCTCCGCAACCTTCAGCGGGAGGAGCTGCGACGATATTACGCCGGTCTGTGCGTTCACTTAGTCATCCTGTCACTTTGCCCTTCGCTTTCGCAAAGACGGTACGGGAAGGCGTTAGCCGCAACCCGTTACAGATTTTATCGATTTTCAACCAGCCCGCAAATCCCGATATCGTCCGGCGACCCTGCCGCGCAGGAGACGGCCCATCGTACGATCTATGCTGTCGAGCAATACAGGCACGCGGATGTCGCCCGGATGAACCGCGACGCGAACGGTTTCCATGGCGGCCAGCGCATGCCGGGCGATCGCCGCGAAAAACACCGAACTGGCGATGCGGGGGCGGCTTCGGCTGGCCCAAGTTACCACCGGCCCCCGCGCCAATATGGCGTCGTCCACGGGTGACCATACCCGCATATGATCTTCGGCCAGGGCAAAGCCGGCATCGCGCAACGCCGCGAGCGCGCCGGGGCCGTATAGCCAGGCAGGCGCGACAAAACCCGCAGCCGGCGCTCCGATGATATCCTCGATCATCGTCTTGCCCGCCCGCATGCGCCGCAGCGCCTCATCATGGTTCAGCCCCAGAAATTCGCCTTCGCCGGCGGTCATATGGCGCGCCTTGATGCCGGCAAGTCGCCCTTCGTGGCGGCTGTCGTCGCGGTGGAACCAGCCATGGACGAAGATTTCGGCGCCGCTCGCATGCCAGTCGCGAAGCCGCCGGTGGAATGCGGCATCCTTCGCGATCGGCGCTTCGCCCCAATGATCGGGAACCACCAGCATCGCAAAGCGGGGGCCATCGAGATGGCGCGCGAGTCGGTCCGCCAGCCGGTCGACCGCGTCGGTGAACCGCGGGCTGACGTCGTGGATCGACGCCAGCAAGCGCTTTTCGGCAAGCTTCATCGTTCCTGTCCCGTGCCAGATCTATTGCGGCGTCCGCAATCTCACCGAACGGCATTTCGGCACCGAAAATTCCTCCCGGCGGAAAAAGTCAGGCGGCGAGAGCCATGCCATCAGGCGAAGCCGACGACAGGCCCGCGCCCCGCCGGCGCATCACCAGGCCGACGATGCCGAAACCGGCGATCAACAGCATCCAGGTCGCGGGATCGGGTGCGGCGGACACGAAGCCGCCGGTCAGCGACACGCTGTCCAGCAAGGCAAAAGGCGGCTGGCCGCTTGGCGTGCCCGCCGCCAGGAAATAGAGCGTATCGCTCGCCTGCGATGCGACGAAATTATAGGTTTGCGTCTGCCAGCCCGTGAAGCCGTGGCTGACATTGTTGAGCACGGCGGTTTCCTGGCTGGATGCCTGGCTGCCAAGGCCATAATACCAGGCCTCGGTCGTCGCGCCGGTAAAGCCCGATTGCTGCGCGCCGGCAAAATTGAAGCTGAGCGAATAGGTCTGGCCGACGATCAGGCCGGTGATGGCCTGGGAGATTTTGCCGTTGTTATAGTCGCCGTCGGCCGCAAGGAAATTGCCGCCGGTCGGGCTTGCCGACAATCCGTTATTGGAACCGTTGCCGGGGCCCCACAGCGTCATGTCTTCCCCATATTGATTGCGCACCCCCGTGGTGGACGCCGTCGCGGGATTGAAAATGAAATTATAGCCATAGTCGCCGTTGGCCGCCGGCGCCGATGTCCAGCCGATCGCATTGGTATTATAGGCAAGCTCGCCCACCCCGTTGGTCGTCTGTTCGAAACTGCCATTGACGATGAACTGGTGCGAGGGATCGTAAACGGCCGCCGCGGGCGTCGCCGCGAGCAAGGTGGCAAGGCCGAGCAACGCCGGAAGCAGGCGCATTCGCATGAATTGTGAAGCTGCTCGCATGGTCTTCCTCATTTACGATAGTTTCGTCACAGTAACGTCTTTACAACCGCACCAGGTACCAAGCAAATTTCGTGCCGGTTAATTTTTCGTGGCGGTGGTCGCCACTTAACGGACTAATCTGTTTTGTGCACTGCGAAATATGTAAAATAATCTGACAGCCGTCAACGGCGACTATGATTCAGGAATGTAAACTATTGAAAAGTCGCTGGCGGACGCTTTCGTCGCCGACGTCAATCGGTAACAGGGACATATTGATGTGAGGTCAGGCGAAGCGAAATGCGAGTGCGGGCGAAAAGGCGACGCGAAATGATGGGTTTTCCGGGCTTGCTGCGATGCGGCGCACATGCCGCCTCGTTCCTGTTGCTGGCTGCCTGTCATAATGAGCCCAAAGGCCAGGTGGTCGCGATCGTCAACGGAACCGAGATCACCAGCCAGCAACTGGCGGCTGAACTCCAGAATGTTCCGGTTCCCGATACCGTCGACCGGGCAGTGCTTCGCAAGCTGGTGCTGAGCGATGTCATCGATCGCGAATTGCAGGTCCAGGAAGCCCGCAAGCGGGGGTTCGACAAATCGCCCGAATATCTCGCCCGAAAGAAGCGGGCTGAGGAGCAATTACTGGCGGAGATATATGGCCACACGGTCGCCCAGACCGTATTTGCGCCGGAACCGCGCGGGATTCAGGACTATATCGATAGCCATCCTCTCCAGTTCGCAAAGCGACAGCGGCTGCTGATGGAAGAACTGTCGTTCGACCCGCCGCGCGATCGACGGCGCCTGGCCATTCTCGCGGATATCCATTCCCTCGATGCTTCGGCCGCGGCGTTGCAGTCGATCGGGATCAGTTCCGTTCGCGGCCGGGCGGCGATCGACACCGGGCTCACCGACCCCGCGCTCGCCCTTCAGCTCGATCGCCTGCCGCCGGGCGAGCCGATCCTGCTGCCCCAGAACGGCAAGCTCGCGGTGGCCGTCGTGACAGCTCGCGAACCGATCACCATCTCGGACAACGACATGAAGGTCGCCGCCGCCCGCGCTGTCCGCGCCGCTGACCTGCTGCGTGAGAGCCAGGCACGCATCGCCGACGCCCGCAGCGCGGCCGACATTCACTACGAACCCGGCTTCGGACCGAATAAGGCGGATCGAACGCATCTGGTGAAGTGACCGGCTCCTGGAGTAGGAGGCCCAAGCCGGCATGAACCGGCGACGTTGGGAATGAGCCGTGTCGCCAGCAATCACCTCTTCAATATCTCGTCGTTCATTGCTGCGAGGGTCTGTCAG
>Ga0105248_10005118_pt1 | contig 14465 bp, 10 predicted proteins | sample KBSS34metaG_FD_81524 | JGI IMG/M metagenome (GOLD analysis project Ga0105248, IMG submission 81524) | Switchgrass rhizosphere microbial communities from Kellogg Biological Station, Michigan, USA - KBS S3-4 metaG | ecosystem: Host-associated > Plants > Roots > Rhizosphere > Soil | place...
CCTTCAGCCCGAACACGCCGTTGGGCGACGTTCGGCGAACCAACGCGTTGCGCCACAGCGCCATCTGCCTCGCGGGCGAGTCGCTGGCAAAGCCATAGGGACCAGTCGGCTCGAAATTGAGATATTCGAGCGGTGCGCCAAGGCAACCCGTGCGCCACAGCAAATGGCTGACATAGGTACTTCCGCTGCGCGGCGCCGAAGCGAAAAGATAGCGGAGCGTCGGCGGTGCCTGCCGTGCGGGAAAGTCGAACTTCGCCTCATAGCCGGTTTCGATTGCGTCCATGCGCTCTCCTCGCACGCGAGCATATCGATCGCCTCCCGGCAGAGGAAGCTGGGCTCCGGCTTAACGAAGGAACTGGCTGTCAAAAAGATGAAACCCCAGCTTTCGCCGGGGTTGCGCCGGGCGGTTCGGGTGACCGTGGAATCCGGCTAAAACACCCACTCCACCGTGGCGAACAGCTTGTTGGTGTTCGTCGCGAACCGATCGGCGCGATATCGCGCGTAGCGTAGCGCGAAGGCATAGCGTTTAAGGCGCGCCTGCGCGATCAGGTCGAGCTCATCGCCATAGTGCATCCCCAGCCGGTCGCTGTCGAAACGGTGGAAGGTCGCACCCACGCCATAGCTGCTGACCTTCCTGCCCTTCCAGTTGGCCGCGAGCGTCGCATAGGCGTCGTGGAGGCCGTTCGGCGGCGTGGTGGTGAACTTGCTCGCCCAGCCCTGGTAGCGGAAGAACGAGGCGAGCGGCGTCTGCACGCTGGTAAGCGCAGCGCCACTGCTCGCGCCGAGCACTTCAACCCCCGCGGTGGCGGTCAGCACCTTGCCGGTGAGCATCAGCTCGCCAAGGCCGTAGCTGGCGACATAATCGTTCGGGTTCCGGGCATAGTCGCTCTGGCGCGCGAAACTTGCGGTGTAGCCGAGCTTGAGCCCCTTGCCGACCGGCCGAGCCCCCGCGAAGCGCACGCCATAGGTCTGGTTCGACAGGCGATAGCCCGAGAGCGACGCCGAATCCTGGTCGACCAGATAGGCGAAGCCCGAAAGCGTGCCCAGCGGCGTCGCATAGCCGAGTATGCCGAACCAGTTGCTCCCGCCAACCGCTTGCGGACGCGCCGGCGTGCCCTGGAACCCGTTCACCGTGCGCACCGACCAGGCATAGGCAGCGTCGAGACTGAGATGCTTGAGGCCACTCCATTGCAGCCGCACCGCGTCGAAGGTCTGTTGGTTCTGCCGCCACGGCGACGGTCCGACGAAGCGCTGGTCGGCGAAATCGAGCAGCTGCCGGCCGGCGGTGACCGCCAGGCCGTTGTCGGCATAGCGCAGCTGCGCGCGGTTGAGCTCGATGTTCTGCGCGTCGGCGATCAGCGGCAGCGCACGTCCATTGAAGCCGTCGTTATAGTGCGTGTCGATCGCGATCGTGCTTTCGGCCTCGACCAGCGCCGCGAGCGGCCCGCGGCTCGCCTGCACGCCGGCGCGCACACGCAGCGTCACGGCGTCCGCCTTGTCGGCAAACCCGGTCTGGTCGACCTGCTCGTAGCGCAGCCGCGCGTCGATCAATGGCTTCAGTGCGACTGTCCGTCCCTGGGTCGCGCTTGCCGTCGTCGCCAGGGTGGCGAGCGCAAGCGCTCGCCCCACAATGTTTCGCATCATTGTTCCCCGGTTTCAGGCAGCGTCGACGGCGAGTGCACCGCTGAGCGCGCCGAGTTCGCCCTCGGCACGGGCCCGCCGGCCATAGACCATCTCGAACAGCGGCCCGGCCATCATCGTCGTGACGATCGCCATCAGCACCAGCATCGAGAACAGGGTGGGTCCGATGATGCCCTTCTGCAAGCCGATATTGATGATGATCAGCTCCATCAGGCCGCGCGAGTTCATCAGCGCGCCGATCCCGAGCGCCGTGCGGTTGTCCTCGCCCGACAGCCGCGCCGCCGCCCAGCAGGCGCCGAACTTGGCCAGCACCGATACCGCGAGGATGCCGAGCGCGATCGCGAGCAACAGCGGCGAATTGACCATGTCCATGCGCGTGTTGAGCCCCGAATAGATGAAGAACATGGGCAACAGCAACACGACCGCGAGCGGCTCGACCTTGCGCTTGAGTTCCTCGACGAAGCGCCCGCGCGGCATACACGCCCCCAGCAAGAACCCGCCGAAGATCGCGTGGATGCCGATCGCGTCCATCAGGAACGCCGAAAGACAGAACAGCAACATCGTGACCGCGAGGATCGTGGTGCTCATCTCGCCGCGCGCCTCGACGATGCGGCCCAGCGGCGCGAGCAGGCGGCGCCCGATCAGGAGCATGAAGACGACGTAAAGCGCGGCTCCGCCGATGGCGAGCACCGCTACGCCCGGCCCGCCGCCGAACGTCGCGAGTACCACCGCCAGCACGCACCACGACGTCGCGTCGTCGAACGCGCCTGCAGTGAGCGACAGCGTGCCCAGCGACGAGTTCGCGAGGCCGCGCTCGTTGATGATCCGCGCGAGCATCGGGAAGGCGGTCAGCGCGATGCACGCGCCCATGAACAAGGTCGCATTGCCCTGGCTGATCGTCGGCGCGAACAGTCCGTCGACGCCGAGCAACCACGGCGTGATGATCGCGGCGAGCAGGAACGGCGCGGCAATGCCCGCCGCCGAGACTGCCCCGGCGCTCTTCGCCTTGGACTGGAAGTGATCGAGCCGCAACGTGAGCCCAACCATGAACATGTAGAGCCCGACGCCGAGCTGCGCGCCGGCATAGAGCACGTTGCGCGTTTCCTTGGGGAAGATGGCAAGCTGGAGGTCGGGGAAGAACAGTCCGAACAGCGACGGCCCGAGGATGACCCCCGCGATCATCTCGCCGACGACTTGCGGCTGCCCGAGGAACTTCTGCGCCGCCCAGCCGACCAGTCGGCACGCGAGCAGAATCATCGCGAGCTGCATGAAGAAGTGCACGCTGAAATCGCCTGGCGTGTAGCTCGCCACATTGTGCACGGCCGGTCCGTGCGGCGAAAGGATGCCCGTCACCGTGGAGATAAAACTGTCGATGATACTCTGCTGCATATTCCCCCCTCCAAATGGGCCTGGGCGGAGCTCGGGCGCCGCCCATGGCGACAAGGGAGTGCAATGGTGATAGCGTTATCAACCCTGTATTTTGCGCGACCCCGTCCCGCCCACGCATTTTTTCGGCAAAGACGCGAAACTTGTTGCGGCGGCGCTACAATGTAGTAACGTACCTACATATCTTGCTATCGGAAGGGGCCGGCGGTGCGCGCGATTTCCAGCCGCGAGTTCAATCAGGACGTCAGCCAGGCCAAGCGCGCCGCCCGATTCGAACCGGTTTTCGTCACCGATCGCGGCAATCCGACGCATGTCCTGATGAGCATCGAAGCCTTCCGCCGCTTGTCCGGCGAGACCGAAAGCATCGTCGATTTGCTCGCGATGCCGGGCCTGCCCGAACCTGGCGCGGCGGCGCTCGACAGCGATCCCTGGCGGCGCAATGCATCTACTTGATACGCCGGTGGTCCTGGCGTTGCGTAACGCGCGCGCGGGCGGTGCCGATCCGGGCATGGCGCTATGGGCGTCGGGCGTGCTGCGTCAGAGCCTGTTCCTTTCGGCGCTGTCGCTCCACGAAATCGAGGGCGCGGCCGCACGCGCCGGGCGCGACGACAAGAACGCGGGCGCGATGTGGCGTGCCTGGATCGACGAGCATGTCATGCGCGCGTTCGACGGCCGCGTACTCGCGCTCGATGCGGCGGTGGTGCGGCGCGCCGCGGCGCTCGACTATGCCGACCAGCGCGACGGGCTGCTGGCCGCAACCGCGCTCGAACACGGTCTCACGCTCGTCACCACGCGCCCGCGCGCGTTCAAGGGCGGCCGCGTCAAGCTGTTCAACCCGATCGGCTATGTCCCGGAAGCCAGCGTCGACGATTGGCGCCAGGCGGCGCGCGCCGCGCCTGGTTGGATCAAAAACCTGTTCGTGCGCAGCTAGATGTCCGCGCGAGCCCAGATAGATGATTGTTTTGATCACGCGGAGGCGCGGAGGCGCGGAGACTTGACTGGCTGTTCCGTCGGCCAATCGCCGGCATCAGGTCTTTTCCTCCACCGGAATTCGATTTTCGCGCGAAGGCGCGATGGCGCGAAGGGGTTCGCCCGCGCCGGTTGTGCAGGCACCACCATACTCCGCGACTCCGCGCCTCCGCGTGAAATCTCACTTCTTCTTTCTGCTTCGCGTCGTCGCGTGTTGGCTGCCGCCGCCCTTCGGGTCGCGCGCCCGCGAACCGCAGGTTTCCCAAGCCTCCCCAACCGCGCTACGGTCCGCTGATGACAGGCGAACGCAGCATATTGATCGTCGGGGGCGGCACCGCCGGCTGGCTGACGGCCTGCCATCTCGCCAAATATTTCGATCTCGCGCGCCATCCGTCGCTGTCGATCACCTTGGTCGAATCCCCCGAGATCGGGATCGTCGGCGTCGGCGAAGGCGCCTTCCCGACGATCCGTACCACGCTGCAATTCCTCGGCATCGACGAATATGCCTTCATTCGTGAGACCTCGGCGACGTTCAAGCAGGGCATCCGCTTCGACGACTGGGTGCACACACCGGAGCACGGCCGCCACAGCCATTTCCTCCATCCGTTCGAGGCGCCGCTCTATGCGCTCGACGACGGGCTGGTGGCGCATTGGCTTTCGCAGGATCCCACCAAACGCCCGCCCTTTGCCGAGGCCGTGACGATCCAGCACCGCGTCTCCGAACAGCAACGCGGTCCCAAGACCGCCGAAGAGGCCGGCTTCTCCGCTCCGCTCAACTATGCCTATCATTTCGACGCGGCGCGGCTGGCGAAACTGCTTGCCGGTCGCGGGCGCGAGCTCGGCGTGCGCCATGTCGAGGACCGCATGGTCTCCGCGGCGATCGGCGCCGACGGCTTGATCGAGCATCTCGAATTCGAACGCGCGGGCAAGCGCACTGCCGATCTCTATATCGACTGCACGGGGCTGCGCGCCGAGCTGATCGGGAAGGCGCTCGGCGAGCCGTTCGTCTCGGCGCGCCGCTATCTCTTCACCGACAGCGCGCTCGCATGCCGCGTGCCGCACGACTGCGCCGACGCGCCGATCGCCAGCTATACCGTCGCCGCCGCGCACGAAGCCGGCTGGATCTGGGACATCGGGCTCCGCAGCGTGCGCGGCGTCGGCTGCGTTTATTCGAGCGCGCACATGGACGACGACCGCGCGCGTGCCGTGCTCGCCGCGCACCCCGGCGTCGGCGCGACGCGTGCCGCTGACGCCCGCTCGATCGGCTTCGAACCGGGGTATCGCGCGCGGCAATGGGTCGGCAATTGCGTCGCGGTGGGCATGGCCGGTGGGTTCCTGGAACCGCTCGAATCGACCGGAATCGTAGTGATCGAGGCCGCTGCGGCGATGATTGCCGAGATGTTCCCGTTCAATGGCCCGGTCTCAGCCCCAGCGGCGCGCTTCAACGCGCTAATGACCGCGCGCTACGACAATATCGTCAACTTCCTGAAGCTCCATTATTGCCTCAGCCGACGCGAAGAGCCCTTCTGGCGCGAGAATGCCGATCCCGCGTCGATCCCCGACGCGTTGCAGGCGCTGCTCGAGCAATGGCGCTACCGTCCGCCGAGCCGGTTCGACTTCCTGATCGACGTCGAGACCTTCGCCTTCTTCAACTATCAATACATCCTCTATGGCATGGAATTCCGCACGGAGCCCGCCTTCCCGCGTGGCGTCGCGTCGGACGCCACCGCGGCGCGCCAAGCGTTCACGCGCATCCGCAATTTCGGCGACCAGGCAGTGCGCGACCTGCCGTCGCATCGGGAATTGATCGAGGCGATCAATCTTTGAGTTCCCTGATCCTCCACGGACGGGGATGATCAAGCGCCGACCGCGACACAAGCGCTGGACTTCGCCAAGGCTTTCGCCGACGCTAGCGATGCCGCACGAGATGCGGACCGAATAGCCGAGGGCGGATTCCCGCCCCGCACAATCGGAAACAAGGGGGACGATGCAGCGTGGACCGATTGCCCGATGAAACCGTTGCGGCCGTGCAGGCGCATCCGGCCTATCGCGAGCTGATACGCACGCGCGGACGGCTGGGCTGGCTGCTGAGCGCGTTCATGACGATCGTGTTTCTCGGCTTCACCCTCGCGATCGCGTTCGACAAGGCCGCGCTCGCGGCGCCGATCGGCGCTGGCGTCACTTCGATCGGCATCCCGATCGGCTTCGCGATCATCCTTCTAGCGATCCTGATCACCGCCATTTACGTTCGCAACGCGAACCGCCGGTACGACGCGCTGATCGCCCGCATCCGCAGGGAGATCGGCGCGTGAAGCTCGGGGGCATCAACCTCGCCTGGCCGCTCACCTCCGCTGCGCTGGTCGTGCTGTGCGGCAGCGCCGCCATGGCCGCGGTCAAGGCGCCCACGGCGCAGCAACCGACCAACTGGACCGCGATTGCGATGTTCGCGCTGTTCGTCGGCTTCACATTGTGGATCACCAAGCGCGCCGCCGCGCGCACGCACACCGTAGCCGATTTTTACACCGCCGGGGGCGGCATCACCGGCTTCCAGAACGGGCTGGCGATCGCTGGCGACTATATGTCGGCGGCATCGTTCCTCGGCATTTCGGCGCAGATCTACGCCGACGGCTATGACGGGCTGATCTACTCGATCGGCTTCCTCGTCGGCTGGCCGATCATCCTGTTCCTGATCGCCGAGAAGCTGCGCAACCTCGGCCGGTTCACGTTCGCCGACGTCGCCTCGTTCCGCTTCGCCCAGGCGCCAGTGCGCAGTTTCGCGGCAGGCAGCACGCTGCTGGTGGTCGCCTTTTATCTGATCGCGCAGATGGTCGGCGCGGGGCAGCTGATCAAGCTGCTGTTCGGCCTGCCCTACACCTATGCCGTCGTGATCGTGGGCGTGCTGATGATGGCCTATGTGCTGTTCGGCGGCATGCGCGCGACGACCTGGGTGCAGATCATCAAGGCGGCGATGCTGCTCGGCGGCGCGACGTTCATCGCCGGCGCGGTGCTCGCCCAATTCGGCTTCTCGCCCGAAGCGCTGTTCGCACGCGCGGTGCAAGTGAAGACTGAACTCGCCGCCGCCGGCGGCAGCGACTCCGCCGCTGCAGCGACCAAGGGCCGTTCGATCATGGGCCCCGGCAATTTCATCAAGGATCCGATCTCGGCCATTTCGTTCGGCATGGCGCTGATGTTCGGCACCGCCGGTCTGCCGCATATCCTGATGCGCTTCTTTACCGTTCCCGACGCGCGCGCAGCGCGCAAGTCGGTGCTGTGGGCAACCGGCTGGATCGGCTATTTCTACCTGCTGACCTTCGTGATCGGGTTCGGCGCGATCGCGCTGGTCGCCTCCGACCCGGCCTATCTCGACGCGGCGGGCGCACTGCGCGGCGGCAACAACATGGCCGCGATCCATCTCGCACACGCGATCGGCGGCAATCTGTTCCTCGGCGTGATGTCGGCAGTGGCGTTCGCGACGATACTCGCAGTCGTCGCCGGCCTCACGCTGTCGGGCGCGTCGGCGATCTCACACGATCTGTACGCGATGGTGATCCGCAAGGGCCATCTCGGCTCCGGCGAAGAGCTGCGGGTCTCGCGCGTGACGACGCTGATCCTCGGCCTGGTCGCGATCCTGCTCGGCATCGCATTCGAGAAACAGAATGTCGCGTACATGGTGAGCCTCGCCTTCGCGCTGGCGGCGTCGGGCAATTTCCCGGTGCTGATCCTGTCGCTCTACTGGCGCGGCTGCACCGGGCGAGGTGCGGCAATCGGCGGCACGATCGGTGTGCTGACCGCGTTTGTGCTGACCGTGCTGTCGCCCGCGGTGTGGGTGAAGGTGCTCGGCCATGCCGAGGCGCCCTTCCCATATGCGTCACCGGCGATCTTCTCGATTCCGATCGGGTTCCTGGCGATCTGGATCATTTCGCTGCTCGACTCCGGCGAGCGGGCGGCGATCGATCGCGCGGGGTACGACGAGCAACGTGTGCGTGCAGAGACCGGGATCGGGGCTGCGGGCGCTTCCGCGCACTGATGGCCACGCGGCCCTCGCGAGGGTTGTAAAGGGGCCTCCCGAGAAGTCGTGTGACGCTTCCCGGGAAGCCCCTGACACATTCCCAAACGGTATGTTAATCACATTTCGCCACGACCCATTCGGTGTCAGTCGCGACGCTCTTCAAGCTGGGGCCGTTTGGCTCTGCCATGCCGCGCAAGCGGGCGTGGAGCGCGCGGTTTTCCATCACCCTGTTGTTGCTCGGACTGACGAGTGTCGCATTCCTGAGCTCCGCGCTCGTGATCGGTTTTCTGATCAGCCATGCTGACGCCGACGCGGACAAGCTCGCCGCCTCCACCATCGCCGGCGCGGTGGATCGCGAGCGATCGAGGATCAGCAACGAAACCTTCATCAACGCGCATTGGAACGATGCCGCCGCGCATGTCTACGGATCGATGGACATGCGCTGGGTCCAGTCGAACTACGGGACTCCGATCGCGCGAAACTATATCATCGATGCGAACGGCAAGACGCTGTTCGGCCACTTGCCGGGGAACGTCGTGCCCCCCTTGCACGAGATGATCTCCGCGGCGGCGATGCGGGAATTGCTGGCCAGAGTGCCCGCGACCGAACGCGCAGTACGTAAACGGAACGACGCGATCGTCTTGCTGACCCGTTTTGGCGGCACGCCGGCGCTCGTCGCCTTTTCGCCGATCGTTCACGAAAACGGGCCGGCGCCACTCCATCGCAGCACCTATCGCATCTTCGTGGACATTCGCGTCATCGATGATCGCATCTTGGGCGAGTGGTCGACGGGGTTCAACCTCCCCAACCTTCGCTGGCTGCCTTCGGCAGCTTCCCGCCAGACGGATCCGTCGGCCGATCTGCGCGATTGGCGGGGGCGTATCGTTGCGGCGGTGGCCTGGAGTCGCCTGACTCCGGGACTCAAGGCGTTTTACGCTATTCTTCCGGCGATCCTGTGCTGCACTCTGTTGTTCCTGGTCATCTCGGTCGAGCTGATCCGGCGGGTCCTCCGCCTGAGCCTGGATCTCGAGAACAAGTCCCGCGCCGCCGAGCAGGCCGCAGCCGAACAGCAATCGGCGCGATTGGCCGCCGAGAATGCATTGATCGAATTGCGCGATGCTCGCCGGGAAAGCGAAGAGCAGGTCCGGCGTCGGTTGCAGGAGGAGGAGCGACACCGGACGGAAATGAGCGCGGCTTCGCGCACCATTGCCGACCGGCTCCAGGAGTCGATCGGATCGCTGATCGAGAACCTGCGAACCTCGGCAAGCGAACTCGACGTCAGCGCCGACCGGACCATGGCTACCATCGTCGACCAGCAACGGCAGGCGGAAACGGCGCACCAGATCTCGGCGCGCACGAGCGAAATGACCTGCGAAATGCTCGACAGGCTGCGGTCGATTGCCGCAAGCATCGACACGGTGAGCTCAACCGCGCGCCATTCCGCCGAGTTGATGATCGAGGCTGCTCGGCATTCCGCGACCGCTCGCGAAGCGAACGAGACGCTGACTCGCAGTGTGGCGTCGATCCAGCAGGCATCGGAACATATCGGCGGGATCAGCCATGCCACCAAGCTACTCGCGTTGAACGCGACATTGGAGGCGGCGCGGGCCGGAGAGGTGGGGCGCGGCTTCGCCGTCGTGGCGCAAGAGGTGAAGAGCTTCTCGCAGCAAACGGCAAGTACCACGCGCGATATCGCCGAACGCATCCACGATATCAGCGAAGCCACCGACGCTGCGGTCGGCGTCAGCACCGTGCTGGGCTCGGCGCTCGTATCGGCGACCTCCTCTGCGATGCAGACGATCGAAGTGACCGAACAGCAGCACAGCAGCAATGTCGAGCTCCAGCAGATGATCGGCACGATCGAGACCGCCACCGGCGCGGCACGCGAAGCACTGGACACGCTCGACGGAATGTTCGGCGAGACTGCAACCGTCGCGCGTCAGACGCGCATGATCAGCGCCGACATGCGCACGCGTACCGAAGCGCTGCAGCGCGAATGCGAACGTATCGTCACCATGTTGCGCAGTTCCAACTCGAGCATGGAATCCCGAGGGCGCCACACGTAACCGGCAGCGACGGTTATCGTCGCTGGACGGTAACGATTGGATTGAGCGGCGCACCCGCACGCGCCTATGCTGCCGCCGGCCGCGAGAACGGCACGGAAGCGGGAGTCATGCATGAAATCGACTACGGTTGTTGTCGCAGCGGTCTTGTCGCTGGCCGGAACGGCGCGGGCGCAAACCAATGTCGAGGGCGATCCCTATGCCGGCGATCCCGTGGGTATCGTTGCCGATCCCTGCCCGGAGCATCCCAGGCCGAGCGGCGACGGCTGGCGCATGTGGAATCTCCACATGTTGACTCGCGACTTCGGCCAGATCTGTCGCTATGCCGCGAGCAACCGCCAGATCACGCAGCCGGTGAAGGTCGTCTTCATGGGGGATTCGATTACCGACAACTGGATCAACTTCGATTCCGGCTTCTTTAGCGGCGGGCTCGTCGATCGCGGCATCAGCGGCCAAACCACGCCGCAAATGCTCGTCCGCTTCCGAAACGACGTCCTCGCGCTCCATCCGCGCGCGGTCCATATCATGGCAGGCACCAATGACGTCGCCGGCAACACCGGCGCCGCCACGATCGAAACCGTTCAGGGCAATATCGAAACCATGGCCGAACTCGCTCGCGCGCACGGCATCAAGGTGATCCTCGCTTCGATCCCGCCCGCCAAGGCGTTCCCATGGAGCCCCTCGAAGCAGCCCGCACCGCAGATCGCCCTCCTCAATACGTGGCTGAAGAGCTATGCCAGGCGCAACGGCTTCGTCTATGCCGACTATCACAGCGCGATGACCGCACCCGACGGTGCGATGAAGGATGGCCTTTCCAGCGACGGCGTGCATCCGAACAAACAGGGCTATGCGCTGATGCGCCCGATCACCGAGGCCGCCATCCGCGCCGCGCTTGGCAGGCATCGCTGATTCCGGCTCAAGGCTCGGTTCCCCTGAGCCATCAAGCCGACGACGGTCGGGCTCCACGACCTGCTTCGAAAGCATAACGCCCTCGAATCGCGGACCCGCCCAGGAACAATGTCTTGAGCCCGGGCCGATTCCAGTGTCGATAGGGTTCCGCCGGCGCAACCCGGCCCAAAGCGTCAGAACAATCGCGAGCTGCAGCAAAAAGGCAGCCGCGAGGGAGGATAGCCATGACCCTTGCCAGCAACTGGAAACTGCCATCCGCAGCCGTCGCCGCGCTAACCGGCTACGGCCTGGTAGGCCTTGCCGTCGCGCAGGACGCTCCGCCCACCCCCGGGCGCGCCGCCTATCAGCAAAACTGTGCGGGCTGCCACGGCGCGAACCTCAGCGACGGGGAGTTCGCACCGCCGCTCAAAGGCGCGGCGTTCCTCGACAAGTGGAATGGCGCGACCGCCGAGGCGCTCGACCAATATATCCGCAACTCGATGCCACCGGCGAACGCGGGCAAGCTCGATCCGGCAGTCTATTCGGCGGTGCTCGGCTATCTGCTCGAAGCGAATGGCGTCGCGCGTAGTGCCGATCTCGCGCATGCTGTCTTTCCCAAGCCGGCCGAAGCGGACAGCCTGGGCGGGGTCGGCGCGACGTCGCAGCTTCACCCGCTCCCGAAATGGCCGACGCCGCCGGCGCGCTTCACCAATTTCAAGCCAATGACCGAGGCGGAGCTGGATAATCCTCCCGCGACGGATTGGCCGGCATGGCGCCGCAGCCATCTTGGCCAGGGCTGGTCGCCGCTCAAGCAGATTACTGCCACCAACGTGAACAAGCTGCGGCTGGTATGGGCACAGGCGCTGCCCGGCGGCGAGGCGACCACCGAGCCGCTGGTGCGCGACGGCGTGCTCTTCATGATGGGCTTTGGTGACGAAGTGTTCGCGCTCGATGCTGCGAGCGGCCGGCAGCTGTGGCGCTACCGCCGGACCCTGCCCAAAGCGGTGACCGCCAACGGCAAGAAGACGATCGCGCTCTATGGCGACAAACTCTATGCCGCAACTTCCGATCTGCATCTGGTCGCGCTCGATGCGCGTAGCGGCCGGCCGGTGTGGGACAAGCCGGTGACCGACCGCACCGGCTTGCGGTCGCTCGGCGGCCCGCTCGCGGCCAAGGGCGTGATCATGCTCGGACTGACCGGCCAGGCGCCGGGGGGCGCGCTGATCGCGGCGCTCGATGCCGAGACCGGCGAGAGACTGTGGACGTTCAACACCATCGCCCAGCCCGGCCAGCCGGGCGGCGACACTTGGAACGGGCTCACCGCCGAACAACGCAGCGGTGCGTCGGTGTGGACTTCTGGCAGCTTCGATCCGGTGACGGGCCTGGCGCTGTGGGGCACCGCGCAGACCTATGACACCGGCCCCTTGCGCGATCGCAAGCCGGGCATGAACAACGACGGACTGTACACCAACACCACGCTCGCGTTCGAGCCGCGCAGCGGCAAGCTCGTCTGGTATTACCAGCATATCCAGAACGACCAGTTCGACTTCGACTGGGTGTTCGAGCGCGTGATCGGGACGCTGAACGTCAAGGGCAAACCCGAGCATGTGGTGATGACCGCAGGCAAGGCGGGGGTGTACGACACGCTGAACGCCACCAACGGGAAATATCTCGCCTCAGCCGACATGGGATATCAGAATTTCATCACTGCGATCGATCCGGTCACCGGCAAGAAGACAGTCAATCCCGACCTGATCCCGGACCACACCAAGGTGCGGTTCGTGTGCCCGCACGGCGGCGGCGGGCGCAACTGGTCGCCCGGCGCGTTCGATCAGGGCAGTGGCACGATGTTCGTCAATGCGCGCGATATCTGCACCGATGTCGTACCCGTCGAAGGCAAGGGATTCCTCACCACCGGCGTCACGATGCATTATGCGCCGCCGCCGAACAGCGACGGGCGCTATGGCATGGTGCAGGCAATCGACATGAAGACCGGCAAGATCCGCTGGGTGCAGAAACAGCGCGCGCCCTATACCATGGGAATGCTCGCAACCGCCGGCGGCGTGCTGTTCACAGGATCGGTCGACCGCATGGTCACCGCCCACGACCAGGCGAGCGGCAAGGTGTTGTGGACGGAGCAGCTCGCCGGCATCCCCAATGCCTCGCCGATCACCTATTCGGTCGACGGCAAGCAATATGTCGCGATGATTACTGGCTATGGGAATCCACTATCGATCGGGATCAGCCAGATGACACCAGAGATCCAGATTCCGGCAGTGCCGAGTTCGGGCGTGTATGTGTTCGCGCTGCCGGATTGAGCGGGGCGCCGTCAAAATGACAGGCCGTCACCCCGGCTCCCCCCGCGAGTGGCGGCAAGCATTCAACCGTTCAAATCGTCCCAATCCGCGTAGCTTTCGCACGCCGCGCAGCCGCACCGACCAAACCGAAGCCCGCGATCATCATCGCCCAGGTGCCCACTTCGGGGACGGATACGGTGATGCTCGTGGTGGAGAACGAATATTGTTCGGCGATGATGCCCTCGGCGAGGTTGTAACCGATGGCGTCGAACGCATCGAGGTCCTCGCCGGTGATGACGGCGTTGCTACCGTTGCACAAATAGGGATTCATCACGCCTTCGAACGGAAGCGCGCAGGTGAAATTTCCGGCGGAATTGATCGGCGCCGCCCAGTGCGACGCCTGCCAACCGTCGCCGTTAAACGCGCCGGTCGAGAAATAACCGTTGCTGGAAACGGTACTCTTGCCGCCGTCGATCGAGAAATAGCTGTCCGTGCCGGTAGTCCAGTCGAGCTGGCCTTTCCCACTGTAGCGGAACAGGTCGAGCGTATAGCCCCACCAGGTATCATTGGCCGGGTAATCCTTACACAGCGTCCCGTCCTGCAGACAGGGTAAATCGGCGATCGGGCCTCCGGTTCCGACGAAGTCGTAATCGTCGACGCCGCTCACGAAGCCGAGCGCGTGCCCGATCTCATGGATGGCGACGCCGACGAAATCGATGTGGCTCGCGGCGATGCCGTCGCCGGGATTGAAATCGAAAGCATCCGAATAGTCCGAATTGAAACTCACCGAGCCATCCACAGTCGCCGGGTTGATGGCGTAACCGAGTGCCTTGGCATTGGCCGTATTCACGCCAATGACGGAGTTGTTGAATCCGCCGTCGGCGTCGAACACCTTGGTGCTGTTGTCGATACCTGTCTTGGCAGCCGGGTCGGTGTAACCTGGTGTATAGACCTTGAGCGCGGTATTGCTGCCGAAAATCCCGTCGTACAGCTTGGGCAAGTCGGCAACCGCCTTGGCGTCCAGCCAATTGCCGGAAGAAACGGCAGCGAGCTGCGATTCGACGCTGAAGATCGGCGCGGTGGCGACCGAACTACCGGTCGAGCCTAGGATGCCGTTGCCAAGGCTGTTGAAGCCAATATCGAGGACAATGTTGACGTTACCACCCTTGGTGACCAAGACGCTCGACCAATAATCGGTCGCCGCTTTGAACC
>Ga0105248_10005119_pt1 | contig 14465 bp, 10 predicted proteins | sample KBSS34metaG_FD_81524 | JGI IMG/M metagenome (GOLD analysis project Ga0105248, IMG submission 81524) | Switchgrass rhizosphere microbial communities from Kellogg Biological Station, Michigan, USA - KBS S3-4 metaG | ecosystem: Host-associated > Plants > Roots > Rhizosphere > Soil | place...
GTCGCGGAACCGCTCCATGAAATACGGCACGGTGTCGTGCGCCACGGAGTTCTTGGTCATCAGCATCACCGGCGTCTCGCGCAGGTAGCCGATCCTCAGCGTGCCTTCCAGGCCGAGAATCTCGGTCGAGATGTCGTAGCCGTAGATGCCACTCCGGCTCAGATCGACGACGCCGAGCTTGCCGCTCGCAAACGTGAGGCTGGCGACCGCGTTGTCGATGTCGCCGACGGTCGCGAGCTCGGGGTAGGCGATCGTCGCGCCGATCGTCGACACCGTCCGCACCTCGCCCATGAACCAGCGCGCGAGATCGAAATCGTGAATCCCCATGTCCAGCAGCATGCCGCCGCTGCTCTTCGGGTTCGCGTACTCGAGGCTCGGGCGGAACGGATCGCGCGAGGTCGACTTGAACACGAGCGGCACGCCGATGCGTCCCTCCTCGATCTGCCGCTTCGCCGACGCATAGCCGGCATCGAAGCGCCGCATGAATCCCATCTGCAGGAACATCGCCGACTTCGCGACGGCGTCCTGCATTTCGGCGACTTCCTCCAGCGACAGCGCCGGCGGCTTCTCGCAGAACGTCGGCTTCTTCCGGCTCGCGGCCGCGATCACCAGCTCCCGATGCGTGTGCGTCGGGCTGACGATGACGACCGCGTCCACCGCCGGGTCGTCAATCAGGGCGAGCGGATCCGCGTAGTGCGTCGGCACGTCGAACTCCGCCGCGACGTCTTTCGCCACGGCCTCCACCGGATCCGCGATCGCCACGAGCTTCGTTTCCGCGATGCGGCTCGCCAGGTCGCGCGCGTACACGCGCCCCAGGCGGCCCGCGCCAATCAGTCCTATTGCCAGTCTGCCTTTGCCGGTCGATGTCATTTGACGTTGTCCTTGGTCACGAGTGCGAGCTTCACGTTGATGTCCGCCGGGAGCGTTTCGCCCCGGATCACTTTGACGGCGCTTTCGACCGCCGCCTTGCCCATCTCGGCCGGGAACTGCGCCACCGACGCCTCCATCGTCCCCGCCGCGATCGCCTTCTTCGCATCGTCGAGCGCATCGAAGCCGATGACGCGGATCTTGCCGGTCTTGTTCGCCGCGGCGATGGCCTCGACGGCGCCCAGCGCCATCAGGTCGCTGCAGGCGAAGACGCTGTCGATGTCCGGATGCGCCTGCAGCATGTTCTGGAATACGTTGAACCCCTGATCGCGCTCCCAGTTCGCCGGCTGCGACGCGACGATCGTCACGCCGGCCGCGCCTTTCACCGCGTCGCGGAAGCCGCGCATCCGCGAGTCGCCGGTCTCGTGGCCCGGAATCCCCTCGAGGATGCCGACGTGCGCCTTGCCGCCGGCGGCCTTGACGAGATACTCGCCGGCCAGCTTGCCGCCGGCGTAGTTGTCCGAGCCGACGAACGTCTCGGTCTTCACCCCGGCGTCGGCGGCCGCCTTGGCGTCGACGCGCGTGTCGACGATGATGATCGGGATCTTCGCGTTCTTCGCCTTGACGAGCGCCGAGACGATCTCGCGCGAGCCGCTCGGCGTGATGACGAGCGCCTGAATCCCGGTCTGGATCAGGTTCTCGACAATCTGCATCTGCTTCTCGACGTCGATCTCGCGCTCGGCCGCCTGTACCTGCAGCGTCACGCCGAGCCGATCGGCCGCTTCCTGCGCGCCGCGGCGCATGTCGACGAAGAAGGGGTGGTTCAGCGTCTTGAGCACGAGCGCCACCGTCGGCCGGCCAGGCGCTTCGGCGGTTGGCGGTACGCGATTGCAGGAAGCGGACATCACCGCAGCCGCCACCAGGATGAAAGCGAGTCTTCTGTTCATAAGAGCCCTCTGACGGTCCGGCTAAAGCCGGACACTACCGACACGCCACGGCCCGGCTGAAGCCGGACACTACCGACACCGAACACTGCCGATTGCGCTGAGACCAACTCGTACGTAGTGTCCGCCTTCAGGCGGACCAGGCGACATAGCTACCTACGTACGATGCTTCCGCTTCAGTACCGTGTCCAGCAGCACGGCGACGACGATGACGCCGCCGATGACGATCTGCTGGAGAAACGACGAGACGCCCAAAAGGTTGAGACCGTTGCGCAGCACGCCCATGATGAGCGCGCCGACCAGCGTACCGCCGAGTGAACCGTCGCCGCCCATCAGGCTGGTCCCGCCGATCACCGTCGCGGCGATGGCATCAAGCTCGTAGTTGATCCCGGCGATCGGCTGCGCCGAGTTGAGCCGCGCGGTCAGCATCACCGCGGCGATCGCGCTCATCAACCCCGACACGCCGTAGATCATCGTCTTGTGGAAGCGCACGGAGACGCCCGAGAGACGCGTCGCTTCTTCGTTGCCGCCGATCGCGTACACGTAACGGCCGAACGTCGTGCGCGTCAGCACGAAATGCGCCGCGGCGTAGACGATCGCCATCCCGATGACCGGCGCGGGCACGAACCCGACGCGTCCGGTGGCCAGCACCCGGAACGACGCGTCGAACCCCGACACCGGCCGGCCTTCGGTAAACAGCAGCGCCGCGCCACGTGCAATGCTCATGGTCCCGAGCGTGACGATGAACGGCGGCAGACCACCCCAGCTGATCAGCGCGCCGTTGCCGATCCCGCAGGCGGCCCCGGTCGCCAGCGCGAGCGTCAGGGCGAGCACCATCGGGTGACCGCTCTGAAGCGACGTGCCGAGCACCACGCCGGCCAGCGCCACGATCGATCCCACGGACAAATCGATGCCCGCGGAGAGAATCACGAACGTCATGCCGACGGCGACGATGGCGTTGATGCTCGTCTGCTCGACGACGTTGATCAGGTTCGAGGCCGTGAGAAAGTGCGGCGTCAGAATCCAGAGCGCCGCGCACAGCAGCACGAGACCGATGAGGGTGCCGAACTGGCGCGCCCTGATCAACTTGCCAGCCCCAGCGCCGCGCTCAGCACGCGCTCTTCGGTCGCGTCCTCGCGCGCGAGCTCGGCCTGAATGCGCCCGCGGTGCATGACCAGCACGCGATCGCTCATCCCCAGCAGCTCGGGCAGCTCCGACGAGATCATGATGATGCCGGCGCCGCGAGCCGTCAGGCGGTTCATCAGGTTGTAGATCTCCACCTTGCTGCCGACGTCGACACCGCGGGTTGGCTCGTCGAAGATGAAGATCCGTCCGGCACCCGCCAGCCACTTCGCGAGCACCACCTTCTGCTGATTGCCGCCGCTCAGGAGCCGCAACGGCTGCGTCGCGGTCGCCTTGACGCGCAGGTCGCCGATGATTGGCGCCGCCATGTCGTCTTCGCACCGGCGCGACAGCACCCCCAGCGTCGCCAGCCGCCGTCCGTGCGGCAGGGCGATGTTGCGCGCCACGGTGAGGCCCGGAACGAACCCCTGCGCCTTGCGATCCTCGGGCAGCAGGCCGATCCCGCGCGCGATCGCATCGGCGGGATTGCGGAACCGCGTCACCTGGCCGTCGACGAGCAGCCGCCCTTCGTCGAATCGATCGGCGCCGGCGATGACGCGCGCGAGCTCCGTCCGCCCGGCGCCCAGCAGCCCGGAAATACCGAGCACCTCCCCCGCATGCAGGGAAAAACTGATGTTGGAGAGGACGCCGCGGACGCCAAGCCCCTCGACGCGCACCAGCTCGGCGCCGCGCTCGACGCGGACCTTCGGAAAATGCTCACTGAGATCGCGGTTCGCCATCAGGCGCACGAGCTCCGGCACCGTCACCTGATCGATCGGCTTCGTCGTCACGTGACGTCCATCGCGCATGACGGTGATGCGCCGTCCGATGCGAAATACCTCGTCGAGCCTGTGCGTGATGTAGACAATCGTCACGCCGCGCGCGGTCAGACGCTCGATGAGCGCGAACAGCTGCGTCACTTCGCGGCTCGTCAGCGAGGACGTCGGCTCGTCCATCACGAGGATGGCGGCATCGCCTGCCTGACCGGCCGAAGCGCCGGCACTTCCGGCCTTGCCCGCCGGGGCCCTGGCGGAGGCGGGCGCCAGCGCCTTGGCGATCTCCACCATCTGCCGCTGCGCCAGGCCGAGGCGGCCGACCGGCGCGCGCGGCTCCAGCGTGACGCCGAGATCCTGCAGCAGCGCTGAGGTCCGATCGTGAAGGGTCCGCCAGTCGACGATGCCGCCCCAGCGCATCGGCAACTCGCCGAGAAAAATGTTCTCCGCGACCGAGAGATGTGGAACGAGATTGAGCTCCTGATAGATGACGCGGATCCCGTGATCGCGTGCCGCACGCGGACTATCGATGTCCACGAGCTGGCCGTTCAGGCGGATGTCGCCGGCGTCCTTGGTATAGGCGCCGCCGAGAATCTTCATCAGCGTCGACTTCCCGGCGCCGTTTTCGCCGAGCAGCATGTGGACGTCGCCCGCTTCCAGCGTCAGGTCGACGTTGTCCAGCGCCACGACGCCAGGGAACACCTTGCGGATGCCGCGCATCTCGAGGACGGGCACGCGATCGCCTCCACTCACGGAATCCTGATCTCCACCGGCTCGCCGCCGACAGCGATCATCACCGGTCCTTCCCACTTCAGGATCGACGTGCCCGGCAGAAAGTGCTCGTCGAGCATGAAGACCTTCTTGATGCGCTGGAATTGCCGCCGATCAGGTGCCCGTGCCGCTCCGCCGTCGGCCGGCCGCGCGAAGGCGTGCACGCGAATCGCGCGGATATCCGGCGCGCGCGTTCCCGCGGGCAGCGGCGTCGCAATCGTGAAGCAGCCGTCGCGGACGATGCGGTACTGAGGCCGGCCGCGGTCGGAAGGACTCCAGACGAGATCACGGTCCGGCTGAAGCCGGACACTACCTGAGAGTTGAGGCCGCACACCACCTGCGGGCTGCGGCTGGACACTACCGATGCTGAGCGAGAGCGCGGCGTTGCCGATCGTGCCGCAGGCTTCGACGTGGACAAAACGACGCGGATCGGGAATCTTGTTGATCCCCGGCGGTGCGTCTTCCGCAATCTTGCCTTCGCGCCGCATCTCGACCGAGGCGATCGCATACGTCCACGGGTGGGCGTCCATCACCGCTTCGCGCGCCTGATCGGTGAGGTCGAACTTTACCGGCACCGGCGCATAGCGGACGGCTGTCGGGCCCGTCTCGCTGACCATGTTGTTGTCGGTCGAGACCCACAGCCGCGGGTGACGCCCTTCGTGCGCGCCCTTGAACGCCGGGACTTCGTGTCCCGGCCCCTGAAATTCCTCCGCCAGAATTCGATCGGTCTCGTCCACCTCCACGCCGTAGACGAACTCGATGTCGGTGGTCCGGCCCCACGTCGCCATCAGGCGATCGGTCTGCGTGCCGCCGTCCTCGTTCGAGAAGATCACGGAGTAGCGGTACTGCCGGCCGCGTGGCGTCGGCACGACTTCGTACCACATCAGCAGCGGCAGATCGGTGAACTTCCCGACGGTGTTGGGCCGCGCGTAGACGATCGGCGCCATCGACAGCGCGGTGTAGTCGGTGCTTCCCGGAAAGAGCATCGTCACGTCGGATCGGGCCATGTCCAGCGTCACGGCCCCGGCGCCGGGCGCGGACATTTCCGGATCGCGATCGAGATCGAGCCGGTGCTGGCCTGTCGTCACCCGCCCGAGCGCGAGACGATACTCGGAAAGCCCTTCACCGCGGACGAGCTGGAGGTGTTGTGAGTAGGTGCCGTCGAGCGAGACCCGCAGGGCCACCGATTCGCGTCCGGCCTCACCCCAGTCGCAGCCGGCGCAGCCAGCGCGGACGCTCAGGAACGCTTCGCCGGCCTCGGCCGCGACGAAGCTGCGGCCAAAATGCTCCGGCGGCCGCTGCGCCGGTGCCCACCAGGCGACGAGCGCGGACGTCAGCGCGACGAGCAGTACCTGCATCATCGGATCACCGGAGCACGTTGGCCGCCATCAGGTCGTGGACCTCGGCCAGCGTCGGCACGCCGTTCAGCGCGCCCAGCCGCGTGCAGCTGACGGCCGCGGCGGCGTTCGCCGTCCGCAGTGCCTGATCCATCGGCTGTCCGTTGACGAGCGCGTAGATGAAGCCGCCGCGAAAGACGTCGCCGGCACCGGTCGTGTCCACCGCGTGCACCTGGAACGCCGGCGCGTGATAGAAGCAATCGCCTTCCAGCGCCGACGAGCCGTGCTCGCCCATCGTCACGACCAGCACGTTGTCGAGTGTCTTGCGCAGTTGACGCAGCGAGGCTTCGATATCGGTGAGGCCGGTCAACGTCGCCGGCACGTGCTGCGCGAAGATGGCGTGCGTGACCGTGGCGGCCAGCTCCCCGGTGCGCGGCGTCAGCCGATCGATGTCGCTCGTCACCATCGCGCCGGCCTCGCGCGCCAGCCTTGCCGCCCGGACGGCGACCTCGTCGTCCACGTCGTCGACGTGCACGACCTTCGTCTTGCCGAGCGCCTCGACCGGCAGCTCCGACTCGCGCAGGCGCAGACGATCGTCGCGATCCCACAGCACCATGCGATCGCCGGTGTTCTCGTCGACCAGGATCACGGCGAAGCGATTCTCGACGTCGCGGATGACGAGATCGCTGATGTCGACGTTGCGCCCCTGCAGCTCGGCGCGGATGCGGCGGCCGTTGTCGTCGGTGCCGGTGACGCCGACGTACTTGGCGCGCAGACCGAGGCTCGCGCACGCGCACATCGCCGTCGCCATCTGGCCGCCGCACAGAATGTGACGCTCGCGGATCCGCATCTTCGCGGACGGACCGGTCGGCTGCGGATAACCGGGCAGGATGCTCACGGAGTCCACCGAGTTCTCGCCGATGCCGATCACGTCCCAGCGCCCGTCAGAAGCGGTCATAGTCGCGGAGTATACTGCGCCTGCTGATGCGAGTCCGCTTCGAGCGCGCGACGAAACGGTTCGGCGCGCACCACGCCGTCGACGGCATCACGCTCGATGTGGAGTCGGGCGAGTGTCTCGTGCTCCTCGGGCCGTCCGGCTGCGGCAAGACGACGCTGCTCCGGCTCCTCGCCGGTCTCGAGCCGCTCGACTCCGGCGAGATCTGGATCGGCGATCGCCGCGTCGACCAGCTCGAGCCGGCGCGGCGCGACGTCGCGATGGTGTTTCAGAACTACGCGCTGTATCCGCATCTGTCGGTGTTCGACAACATCGCATTTCCGCTGCGCACCCGGCGCGTCGAGGCCGCCGAGATCGAACGCCGCGTGCGCGAGGCGGCGGCCCGCGTCGGCCTGGCAGAGCTGCTCGCGCGCCGTCCCGCGCAACTCTCGGGCGGCCAGCAGCAGCGCGTCGCCCTCGCCCGCGCCATCGTCCGCAACCCGTCGGTCTACCTGATGGACGAGCCGCTCTCGAATCTCGACGCGCAGCTCCGGCTGCAGACGCGCACCGAGCTCAAGCGCCTGCACCGCGAGTTGGGCACGACGATGATCTATGTGACGCACGATCAGAGTGAAGCCATGACGCTCGGCGGGCGCATCGCCGTGATGCAGCGCGGCGCGATCGTACAAATCGGCGCGCCGCTGGATCTGTACCGGCAGCCGGTCAATACGTTCGTCGGCACCTTTCTCGGCAGCCCGCCGATGAATCTACTCAACGAGCTGCGCAACGGCACCACCATGACCATCGGCGTACGGGCCGAGGATGTCGTCGTGACCACGGCGGCCGGAGGCGGCGCCGACCAGGCGCGCGTGCTGGTGGTCGAACCGATGGGCAGCGAGACGCTTCTGACGCTCGAATATCGCGGCCAGCGCCTCGTCGCCCGCGTGGCCGGCGACGCGCGCTTCGAACCGGGACAAGCCGTCTGGGTATACCTACCGCCGGATCGCACCTTGATCTTTGCTACTTCCGGCGAACGCCTGTAAGACAACGGAGGAGACGGAGGAAACGGTTTCACAGGGAGAAACAGAGAAACGGAGCACGAACGGAGCGGTGCGGCCGGCCCGCGACGCGGGCCTCGCGGCCGGAAGAACCGTCACGAACACAAACGGGTGCGATCGGATGGTTTGCGTTCGTGACGGTTCTTTCGGCCGCGTGACGGCTGGCTCCGCCAGCCGTCGGCCGCACTTCCCCCGCTTCGTTCGCCTCCGTTACTCTGTTCCTCCGTGTGATCCCGTTTCCTCCGTAACCTCTCTTCCCTAGAACGCCAACCGAACCGCGAGCTGCATCGTCCGCGGATCGCTCGCCAGGCCCGTGATCGTCCCGAACGTCGCCGGGGTGGCGATGTCCTTGTTCGGAATGCCGAAGTTCACCGTGTTGAACACGTTGAAGATGTCCCAGCGCAGATTGGCCGATAGACGCGTGCCGATTTTGATCTGTCGCTGGAACGTCATGTCGAAGTTCTGGAATCCCGGACCGTAGAGCCGGTTGCGTTCTTCGTTGCCGAAGGTGCCTGACGGCACGGCGGTGAACGCCGCCTTGTTGAACCACTGATCCACCGTCTTCGGACCGTCGGTGTCGCCGTTCACGTTGGGCAGGCCGGTCATGTTGGTGCCGACGTTGTTGTTGCTCTGCGTCACGGTGAACGGATGCCCGGTGTGCGCGGTGTAGATGCCCGACACCGTCCAGCCGCGGGCGATCACGTTGTTGCCGAGCGGCAGCCCCCACACGAAGTTGGCGCTGAAGCGGTGGCGGACGTCGTAGTCGCTCGGTCCGAACCACGGCTCGAAATCGCGCGAGTTCTGCGGGAAAGCGTTGGAGCCCTGCGTCGTCAGCTGCTCCGACGCGTTGTCTTCCGACTTGCCGATCGTGTAGGCAAAGCCGAACGCGTAGCCGCGGGCGAAACGCTTCTCGAGGCCCAGATCGACGCCCTTGTATTGCGCCCGGCCGTTGTCCGACCGCCACTCGATGAAGCCGAAGTTCGGGTAGGGCAGCGGGCCGAGCGCGTTGTTGCCGGCGGCATTGGGCAGCTGCTGGTTCAGGTTGATCAGCGTCGCCAGGTTCGATGTGCGCGTGTAGACGAAGTCGGCCGACAGCACCATGCTGTCGGGCAGCTCGCGCTGGATGCCGAAGCTGGCCTGCTGCGTCGTCGTGTTGGGATCGTTCTGATCGACCGCGCGCAGGCGGACCGCTTTCAGCTGTCCCGCCGCCGGATCCAGGTTCGGCGCGTTCAGGAACCCGTTCGGTAGGCCCTGCTGCAGGAAGAAGATCGGTCCCGTGGCCGCGGTCGCGGTCGGCGTCGTCTTGTTGACCAGCCCCGGCAGATTCAGAGACAGCTGATCCTCGCTGCCGACGCGATCGAACAGGTTGTAGAACACCCCGTAGCCGCCGCGCAGAATCGTGTTGTCGTCCAGTTTGTAGACGACGCCGGCGCGCGGCGCGAAGTTGTTGCGATCCGGGTTGACCAGCGAGCGCTGCAGCAGCGAGCCGTCGGTGGCGAAGAGCAACGATCCGGTCCCGGCCGGGTTGAAGTTGGTCATCGCGTTGTTGGCCTCGAGCGCCGGCGTCATGTAGTCGTAGCGCAGGCCGAGGTTCAGCGACAGGCGCGCGTTCACCTTCCAGTCGTCCTGGACGAAGAACATCTGCGCGTTGTGCCGCTGGTTGGTGACGAAGACGTTGGACATCTGCAGGTCCGACACGTAGCCAAGCAGGTAGTCCGCCATCGCGTTGCCCGTGAAGACGTTGCGGAACCGCAGCGCGCCGCGGGTCGCGGGCACGTCCATGAACTCGTTGTTCATCGGCCCCATCAGGTCGACACCGGCCTTGACCGCATGGTTGCCGCGCAGCCACGAAACCGTGTCGATGAATTCGAACTGGTTCGTGTGCTGGAACTTGGGCAAGAAATCCGGCGAGCCGATCCGGCCGAGCCCCGATCCGCCGAAGAACGTATCGATGGTGATGCCGGGCAGACCGCCCGCGACGATTGGATTGGTGACCGATCCCGGAATCGACACACCGCTAGGTGGTGTGAGCCCGAAGGACTGCTGCACCGCGTCCGAGGTCGCCTGCGACCACGAGAAGCGGAACTCGTTGACCATCGCCGACGAGATCACCTTGGTCCAGCCGCCGACGAGCGCGTTGGTCTTGATCGTCTGGTTGCCGAAGGCCGAGGTGCCGGTGCCGTCGACATAGCCGCCGAAGGCGCCGGGGATCTGTCGGGTGCGGTTGGAGTAGATGTAGCGGCCGAAGACACTGTCGCTTGACGTCGGCTTCCAATCGAGGCGCGTCAGCAGCCGATCGGCGTTGTCGACGAGCTCGGCCGTCCGGAAGAAATTGGTGGCGCCCGGCTGGTTCGGCAGCGGCACCAGGTTGATGATCGCGGCCGCGTACGGATCGATGCGCGACGCGGGAATCTGGTTATTGGGGAAGGGCAGCCCGGTCAGCGGATCCCGCACCGTGCCGGTGAAGATGCCGGCGCGCTCGTTGGCGGTCGGCACCACCGTGGAGCGGATGACACCCTTCGTGATCCGCGTCCCCTCGAAGTCGCCGAAGAAGAACGCCTTGTCCTTGACGATCGGCCCGCCGATGTTGCCGCCGTACTGATTCTGGTCGTTGGCCGGCTTGGCCACGCCCGCCTTTTCCGAGAAGTAGTCGATGGTGTCGAACCTCTGGTTGCGGAAGTAGTCGTAGAGGGTGCCCTTGATGCCGTTGGTGCCCGACTTGGTCGAGACGCTGACCGCGGCGCCCGGCGACCGGCCGTACTCGGCCGAGTACGGGCTGGTGACGACCTTGAACTCCTGGATCGCGTCGACCGACGGCCGCGACACCTGCGAGGTCAGCTCCTGGACGTTCTCGGAGATGCTGTTGTTGTCGACGCCGTCGAGGAGGAAGTTGTTCTGCAGCGCGCGGGCGCCGTGGACGTTGATGCCGCCGGTGCGGCCGAACGACGTGCCGCCGCCCTGCTCGGTGTAGCGGTCGCCCTGCACGCCGGGGACCAGGGCGAGCAGGTCGTCCCAGTTGCGGATGGCCAGCGGCAGGTTCGCCACCTGGGTCTGCGCGACCACGGCGCCCAGCGTGGAGTCGTTCGTGTTCAGCAGCTGCACCGATTCCGACACGGTCACGGTTTCGTTGAGTGCGCCGACCGCGAGCTCGACGTCGAGACGCGCGCGCTGGCCGACCTCGAGCGCGATCACCTGCGTGCTCTTCTTGAACCCGCTCAGCTCGACGTCGACCTGGTACCGTCCGGGCACGAGGTTGACGACCTGGTACGAGCCCGTTTCAGACGTCGCCTGATGCGATTCGATGTTGGTCGCAAGGTTCGTCACCGTGACAGTGGCGCCCGGCACGACGCCGCCGCCGGTATCGCGGACGACGCCGCTGATGGTGGCGCGATCGACCTGCGCCGAAAGGCCGGGCACGTGCAGAAATAACACGGCGATCAAAGCGAGCATGCCGTGCAGCGTCCGTTTCATGAACATTCCTCCAAAATTGACGGTCATTTGAGCTCTCAAGGCCTGGGCACGAGCGGGAGCCGCGGATCGGGCGGCGGCCACTCGCGGCGAAAGTGGGCGTAGCGGGGGTCATCGCTGGCCGCCATCGACCGACGTTCCCCCGCCAGCACGTTCAAGTAGTACGCATCGTAGCCATGGGCTGTAACAAACGGGTGATAGCCGTCGCGGACCGCGACGACGTCGCCGTGGGTGACGCGCAGCGTGTCGTCCCGCCGTCTGCTATAGACGCGCTGGAAGCCGTAACCGTTCGGATCCCGATAACGGAAATAGTAGACCTCCTCGAGATCGACCTCCCGCGGCGGGTCGTCGGTGTCGTGTTTGTGGGGCGGATAGGACGACCAGTTGCCGCCGGGCGTGAACACCTCACAGACAAGCAGCCGGTCCGCTGGAAACGACGGCGGCAGGATGTCCACGATCTGCCGGGTGGCATTGCCACCGCCGCGAATCTCGTAGCCGCAGTCTTCCGGACGGATCACGCGCGGCTGGAGCGCCTTGGTCGATGCCGCGCGCGTGTCGGCGATCTCGCACGGTGTTCGGGCGACGACCCGGAACGGGGTCCGCGCCGGGAGATAAACGCCGTGCGGATAGGCGGTAAAGACGTCGTCGCGCGGACCGATCCGATGCGACGCGCCGGCCCAGCTGACGTCGAACGCGCCGCGCAGCAGCACCAGACAGCGCTCTTCGTCGCGCGACAATCCGGTCCACGCGGCGCCCGCCGCCAGGTGGCGCACGGCGAAATGAATACGATCCCAACCCAGCGCCCGCGGCGTCAGATTCAGGGCCGCCGCGGTCCGGCCCGCCGGCACGCGCGTCGAGCGATAGAGGAGTTTTCGTTGCACGATCGTTACAGCGAAGCGCTTCGCCAGCGCAACAGCTTGTCCGCCAGAAATGTCGATGTCAAGGCTTTTCGGCCTGGCGAAGCGCTTTGCTGGAAACGTGTATTAGAATGGGCGGCCTTCGCTTTCGCGCGACGGCGGGACAAGCGTTTCCTCATGCCGAACATCTACGACGTCGCCAAGCGCGCTCGCGTGTCCGTGGCCACGGTCTCGGCAGTCCTGAACGACAGCGCGTTCGTCAGCGCCGACCTGAAGGGCCGCGTCGAGTCGGCCGTGGCCGCGCTCGGATACCACCCCAATCTGCTGGCGCGCAGCATGGCCAAGCAGCGCACGCAGACGGTCGGCATGATCGTCCCCGACATCGCCAACCCGTTTTTTCCGGAAGTCGTGCGCGGCGCCGAAGACACCACCCACGCCGGCGGCTACACGCTGCTGATCGCGAGCAGCGACAACGACCTGAAGAAGGAAGAGATTTACCTGCGCCTGTTCCTGGCCAAACGGGTCGACGGCATCATCCTGACCAAGGCGCCGGGCCGGTTGCCGCAGGAGCTGCAGCAGTCACTCGCGAGAGCCGGTGTCCCGGTCGTGCTGCTCGCGCGCACCGTGCCGGGCTTCGCCACCGATGTCGTCGAGCTCGACGACAAGGGGGCCGCCTATGAAGGCGTCACCCATCTGCTGCGTCTCGGCTACAGGCGCGTCGGATTCATCGGCGGCCTGCGCGGAGCGAGCACGAGCCGGAAGCGTCTCGACGGCTACAAGACGGCGCTGCGCGACTGGAAGATCAAGGTGGACCCTGCGCTCGTGACCGAGGGGGACTTCCGCGTCGAGTCCGGGTACCAGGCCGGCCTCACCCTGCTGAAGGCGCGCCCCGACGCCGTGTTCATCGCCAACTATCTGATGACCGTCGGCTTCATGGAGGCGCTCCGCCAGTACCGGCTCCGGTGCCCCGAAGATGTTGCGCTCGTCACCTGCGACGACTACCCGTGGATGGACTCGTTCTCACCGCGCCTCACGACGATCGATCTCCCGAAGCGCGAGCTCGGCGCCGCGGCGGCGCAGCTGCTGCTCGAGCGAATCGCGAAGAAGGGCGGCCGCCCGCGCGCGGTGAAGCTGAAGAACGCGATGCGCGTGCGGGAATCGTGCGGCTGCGCGCTACGAGGCACCACGGCGATGGCCCGATGACCTACGACGTCCTCGCCATCGGGCGAAGCAGCATCGATCTCTACGCGCACGAGATCGGCCGGGCGATGGCCGATGTCCGCAGCTTCGACGCCTATGTCGGCGGCTGCCCCACGAACGTCAGCGTCGGCACGCGCCGGCTCGGTCTGCGCTCGGCGCTGCTGACCGCGGTGGGCGACGATCAGGTCGGCGACTTCGTCACCGCCTTTCTCGAGCGCGAACAGGTCGACACGCGGTTCATCCCGCGCAAGGCCGGACGCCGAACCAGCGCGGTGATCCTCACCATCCAGCCGCCCGACAAGTTCCCGCTCACCTTCTATCGCGACAACTGCGCCGACCGCGCGCTGACGATCGAGGACGTCGGGCGCGCGCCTGTTGGCGACAGCCGCGTCGTCTTCGTGACCGGCACGGGGCTCAGCCACGAGCCGGCGCGCGACGCCACCCTTGCCGCCGCCGCGACCGCCCGCGCGGCGGGCGTCCCGGTCGTCGTCGACATCGATTACCGCGCGGATCAATGGGACAACGCCGCTGCGTTCTCGACGCAGATGCAAACGCTGCTTCGATCCGCAACGCTGGCGGTGGGCACCGAGGAAGAGCTGGCGGCGGCATCGGGAGCGGCTGACGTCGCCGCCGGCGCCGCGACCCTGCTCGACAGCGGCATTCAGGCGCTGATCCTCAAGCGCGGCGCGCGCGGATCGACGATCTTTCGTCCGGACACGCCGCCCGCCGACGTCGCGCCATTTCCGATCGAGGTGCTGAACGTGCTCGGCGCCGGTGACGCTTTCGCGTCGGGCTTTCTGTACGGCTACCTGCAGGGCTGGACGCTCGAGCGCGCCGCCCGCATGGGCAACGCCTGCGGCGCGATTGTCGTGACGCGCCATGGCTGCGCCAACTTCATGCCGACCCTCGACGAGGTGTCCGCGTTCGTCTCTTCACGGGGGGAGCCGGCGATATGAGCGCTCGAGTACGGATGACGATGGCGCAGGCGGTCGTGCGGTTCATGACCCAGCAGCGCACGGCGCGCGACGGACGGGAACAGCCGTTCTTCGGCGGCGTCTTCGGGATCTTCGGCCACGGCAACGTCGCCGGCATCGGCCAGGCGCTACAGGAACAGCGCGCCTCGATCCGCTACTA
>Ga0105248_10005122_pt1 | contig 14463 bp, 8 predicted proteins | sample KBSS34metaG_FD_81524 | JGI IMG/M metagenome (GOLD analysis project Ga0105248, IMG submission 81524) | Switchgrass rhizosphere microbial communities from Kellogg Biological Station, Michigan, USA - KBS S3-4 metaG | ecosystem: Host-associated > Plants > Roots > Rhizosphere > Soil | place...
ATCGGCGTTGTCTCGGGACCCGACCTGGTATGGACCAAAAGTTACGGCATGGCGGACGAGGAACGAAAGATCACCGCGAACCAGGATTCCGTTTATCGCATCGGCTCCATCACGAAGCAGGTAACCGGCATCATGCTTTTGCAGTTGGTCGAGCAAGGCAAGGTGCGGCTGTCTGATCCGGTCGAGAAGTACTACCCGGATATCAAGCGTGTCGCGAATTCCTTTCCACACGCGCCGCCTATCACGTTGCGCGACCTCGCCACCCACACCTCTGGGCTCGATCGCGAACCGGGCGACATGCCGACCTACACCTCGGGTCGGGTGTCGGCGTGGGACAAGACGTTGTTATCCGCAGTCGCCCACACGAAGTACGCATATGAGCCGGGGACGCGCTATTTCTACTCCAACATCGGTTACGGCATTCTCGGTCAGGCATTAGGCAATGCCGCCGGAGAGCCCTACATTCGCTACGTCCAGCAGCACATTCTTGGGCCGCTCAAGATGACGAATACCGCCTTCGAGCAGAACGACGAGTTAGTGAAGAAACTCGCGAAGGGGTACATCGTCACCGACGGCGTCCCGGATCCCGCGCCGTCCGCGAAGGAATTGCGAACCGGGCGTGGGTACAAGATTCCAAACGGCGCGTTGTTCACCACGGTTCGCGATCTGGCTCGCTTCGTCTCGTTTGAAATGGGCGACGGCCCGGAAGTTGTGCTCAAGAAAACGACCCTGAAGGAGAATCTCTCGCGCGCCTACTCAGTCGACGGAGACATGAAATCCGGATACGGCATCGGTTTCATGATGTCCCGCAAAGGGGACCTGATTTCCATTGGGCACGGCGGATCCGTTGCCGGCTACACGGCCGGTGCGTATTTTCATCCCGATACGCACGTAGGAATCATCTTCCTGCGAAACGCCGGGCGCGGATTCGGAAACGATGTCGTCATGGCCGCGCTGGGAGCACTGTCGAAATGACTCTCAGGCTGAGTTGCCTTCTGGTGGTCGCTCTCGGCGCGCTGCATGCGCAAACCGGATTCCGGATCGTGCTGACTGGCGATTCCATCATCAACCGCCGTCTGTCGGTCATCAAGGATCCGGGTTATCTGGCGATGTTCGAGCCCATGCGTCGCGCCGACGCCGCCTTCACGAACTTCGAAACATTAGTTCACAACTTCGAATATCCTGGGGCTGCCGTCAGCGGAGGCTCGTATATGGCATCACCCGCATTCGTCATTGACGAGCTGAAGTGGGCCGGCTTCAACCTCTTCGCGGTCGCGAACAACCATACGTTCGATTTCGGGGTCGAGGGAATGCGCAGCACATTGCGTGCCTTGACCGCTGCCGGCGTCGCCCACGCCGGAGCAGGCGAGAATCTCGCGTTCGCAAGGGCGCCCGCGTTTCTGGATACGTCGGCGGGACGCGTTGCGCTTGTGTCCTGCGCGTCCACATTCACGGAAGGCAGCCACGCTGGCACCCAACGCCCGGATCTGAAGGGGCGTCCCGGCTTGAGTCCGCTTCGCTTCTCGACAATCTATGGAGTCGACGAATCCACGATGCAGGGACTTCGAGGCCTCGCGCGGGTTGCGACACCGAACGCGGCCACCACCACCGGACCGCTGCGCCTCGGCGGAGCGACCTACGAGATAGCCGCCAAAATCGGCGTCCGTACAGAGCCATCCAAAATCGATCTCGACGGAATCACCGCCTCAGTTCGCGAATCGCGCAGACAGGCGGACTGGGTAGTCGTCTCCATTCATGCCCACGAAGGCAAGCCCGAAAGCCGGGAAATCCCTGCTGATTTCTTGGTGACCTTCGCGCACGCGGCCATCGACGCCGGCGCCGACGTCTTTGTCGGCCACGGTCCCCACGTTCTTCGGGGCATCGAGATCTACAAAGGCAAACCAATCTTCTACAGCCTCGCGAACTTCATCTTCGAGAACGAGACCATGCCCTTTCAGCCGAATGAAAGCTATCAGGCGCAGGACCTTCCCTTGACTGCGAGCGTGGCGGATTTCTATGACGCTCGCTCGAAGAACGACACCCGCGGTTTCCCGCCAGACCGGCCAATTTGGGAAAGCGTAGTTGCCGAGGTGGTCTTCAACTCCGACCGCAAGCTGGAGGAGATCGTGTTGCGTCCAATCACGCTCGGCTTCGGAGAGCCTCGTTCGCGCCGCGGAATTCCCCGCCCCGCGTCCGGCGAACTTGGCAGGGAGATTTTGAAGCGTGCCGCTAAGCTCTCTGCGCCTTTCGGCACGATCGTCGAAATTTCCGGTGACCGCGGAATCGTTAACGCTAAACGATAGCGAATGAGTGAGGCGTCTACCCAAGCTACCCTGCTCGTCGACAAGTGCTGGAATGCATAGAGCGACCTCGTTTACCTCTTATTGAATTGAAGGTCGCGATCTTCAATATTTCGGATTCTAAGCCTCTAAAACGTCAGCCCAAGCGACTCGACAACCCCGTCGGCTTGGCTCGTCTAAAGTCAGTCAGACTGAAGATCGGCTGAAGACTATGAACAGATTACAACTCGAGTCGACATGCAGAATTTGCAAGCGACACACAGCCGAAAGCATGATACTCTCTGCCTCATACAAACATGAATCGCCGAACATTCTTGGCCGCTCCAGTAGTCGCTGCCACCGCTCAAGTAGGTCATGCGGAGTCTGCGCCGGTGATTGTCCACGGCAGCGGCGATGGCGTCCACCTTACGCCGGTGGAGTATGCGGCGCTGCTGCAAAAGCTTGCACCGACCATCGCTCCCGACGATTATTCGCGGGGTGGAGTTGTCAATCAGCTCGAGAAGTCGGTTGCCGCCGCACTCGGAAAGGAGACAGCTGTTTGGCTTTCCACGGGAACTCTCGCGAATCATCTGGCAGTTCGGATTCTTGCCGGTGAAAAACGCCGCGTACTCGTTCAACACGAGAGTCATCTGTTCAACGATTGCGGTGATTGCTGCCAGACACTGAGCGGACTTCACCTCGTGCCTTTGGCGCCAGGGAGAGCCAGCTTCAGCGTTCCGGATCTGGAGCGCGAGATAGAACGCGGCGCTTCTGGACGCGTGAACGTCCCTGTGGGCGCAATTCAAATTGAGAGCCCGGTCCGCCGAAGGTCTGGTGAGGTTTTCGACTTCGGCGAAATGAGACGTGTATCGCAGTGGGCGCGTGGCCGAGGGATTGGATTGCACCTTGATGGCGCGAGGCTTTATCTGGCGTCGGCGTACAGCGGCGTGCCGGTCCGTGAGTATGCTGCCCTCTTCGATACGGTTTACATCTCGATGTACAAATACTTCAACGCAGCGAGCGGTGCGATATTGGCGGGTCCCAAGAGCCTTCTCGAGAACATGTTTCACCCGCGCCGAATGTTCGGCAACGGCCTTTGCCAGGTTTGGCCTTTCGCCGCTATTGCGCTCAGTTACTTCGCTGGCTTTCCTGAACGCTTCACTCTGGCCGTCGCCACCTCCGAGAAAGTCATCGCTGGACTTTCGTCGAACTCACGCTTCGAAGTGACCCGAGTCCCGAATGGGACAAACATTTTTCATCTTCGTGTTAAGGGCATCGATCCAACAAACTTTCATCTACGCGCAAAGAACGCCGGGCTAGTTCTTTCGTCTCCGCGAGACGGTCGGTTTACAGTTTCGGTAAACGAAACCTGGGCTCGGGTTTCCGCCCAGGAAATACTTTCTCGTTTCGGTTGATACGGAATTTCTCGTGTCCTCGAAGACGTTCAAAACCGAAACTGGGGGGCCGGCCGAACTCGTCTTCTGGATTAACGCACAACAGTTCGGCTGATCTGCTGGGCGCACCGCCCCCGTGTCGATTTGGCGATAAACCCCTATATCGGGTCCCTTTCTCGGCAAAAGGGGCAACCAGGGGCATGGAATCCAGGTGTCAGGGCACGCAGGGAAGCCCTCGGGAGGCCGCCTGGGCGGGCTGGGCAAAAGGTCGAGCGGAGCCTACGGTAGCCTTCTGGAGCGACAGCCACCAGCCCTACGAATCGGGGCAGGCTCGCCGTTACGGGCGGTAGCCACCGTCCAGCCCGCGTCACCTATCGCCCCACCTTCGCCGTTTGTGACGTGACCGCTCTGTGACATCACTTAAAGCCGCGCGCGGAGGCGGGCACCGGCTGTCTGTTCACCCTCCGTTTCGCGTTTTGTGACGTCACCGCACAAAGGACACAGAACACCAACAAACCCAGAAGACCCGGGTTCATCCGCAAGCCCGTTCGCCGCACTAGTAATAGAATGCTCGGTGATATGCATGTGCGACGATTCGGTCCGAGCGTTCTGGCATTCACCTTTCTGCTCCTCTTCGGACCCCTCGCCCCTGGGCAGGTTCACGTCATCTTCGATACCGACATGGGCAACGACGTCGATGACGCCCTGGCTCTGGCCATGCTGCACGCTCTGACGAACAGCCGCGAATGCCGCCTCATCGGCGTGACGCTCACCAACGCGAATCCCCTGGCTGTTCCCTTTGTACGAATGGTGAACGCCTTCTACGGACGCCCCGATTTGCCGGTCGGCGCGGCGCGCAAACTGTTGCCGGACGGCGCTCGGGACCGCTACTTGAAGGCCACTCTCGACTCTGCCCCCGCCTCGCTGAAGCCAAACTCCGGCGCCGCCGAATCCGGAGTTGTCCTTCTTCGTCGGCTCCTCGCCACCAGCCCGCGAAAGGTCGTGATTGTCCAGGTTGGGTTCAGCACCAACCTTGCCGCGTTGCTCGATTCGCCTGCCGACGCTATCTCGCCCCTCACCGGAATCGAGCTCGCAAAGAAGAAAGTAAAACTGCTTTCCGCGATGGCCGGCAATTTCGTCGAGCAGAAACCCGAGTACAACGTGAGGTTGGATGTGGAGGCGGCGCGATCGCTGTTCGCGCGCTGGCCCACCCCGGTGATCTTTAGCGGATACGAAATTGGACGCAGTCTGCTATATCCGGCGACGAGTATCGAGCGCGATTTCTCCTACGTGGATTGGCATCCAATCGCCACGGCCTATCGCGCGTACAACCAGATGCCGTATGACCGTGCGACTTATGATCTGACGTCGGTGCTCGAGGCTGTCCGTCCGCGCCATGGATATTTTCGAAGGTCCGCCAAGGGCCAAGTCGGGGTGCGGGACGATACCACGACGACCTTCGAGCGAGGCGGCGGCAATCGACAGTATCTGATTCTCGACGATGCGAAACGACAGCTCGTCTTGGATGCGCTGACCAAGCTCTCAAGCGCACCTCCGATGCCAACCGTGACCAGGCGGTAATCGGGCCAGTCGGCGTCGTCCATGCTCGAATACAAAATCACAAGTCGTGGCGCATCCCAACTTCCTACCGCACGGAAACCACCTTGATTACCTGCACCGGAATGAGCTTGCCGAGGACGTCGTCGGCAGTGTTTCCTCTCCTCCCGCCTTCAAAAATTGCGTCGATTACGAGGTCGGCGTGCGCAGCGCCGTGAATGGAAGGATCTTAGCCATCGCGTGAAGGCGATTCTCCCGTGACGCAGGTCCAGTGCCAAGTTAGTAGAGAACCAGCGCCGACGCACATGACAGTTAGTGTCCGCACGGAGAGGGATTCATCGCGGCGACCAGCATGAACTCGAAACTGATCGATGCATTTGATTTCCGGTACGTTCATTAGGGGCTGGTCAGGCCCTAGCACCAGTCGAAAAGCCGTTTGGAAGTTGGTCGATGCACCTTGCCCAGTACAACGCGACGTGCGCATCGATCTCGGCATGTGACCCACGGAGCGGCTGTCGATGTCGATATTTGGCCAACTCAAGGCACTTCCGATGTGACAGGCGAGGATTGAGAAGGCCGGGGCGCGCGATTTTCGTAGCAACGGAACTCAACTGGTGACTTGTCCTTACGGTTTTTCTCTAGGGGAGCAGCGCTCACAATCGGCATAGTCTCGGAGCCCGAGGATCACGATTCCTACTACACCACCCAAAACGTAAATGATACGCTCCCGCCATGTCATGGCCATGTCATGGGACGCAGCTACACGACGGAACAGGGTGGCATTTCAGAAACTAGCGGTACGCCGAATCAATCGTTTGGCACCTCAATCCTTGCAGGTTCAAACTGCACATTCCCATGTCCTGGGAGCGCACTTCCACGTCCTGCGCGTGCAGGCACTATATGATCCGCTGTCACCCAAAAGTGCTCGGGGCAAAGCCACGTTGGTTCATCGGATTCCGCGAGTTCACAGCGAAGCGATCGAGCGATTCCCTGGCGGATTTGAGCCAAGCTAAAGGCGGCTCCGATTCTGCCGCCGAGCAACACAAGCTTTTCGACTTCTGCGATTTCCTGATAGCTGCGAGTGCCCATGCGCGAAGCTCCGGGCGCGTCGGCAAGAGCGAATTCGGCTTCCGCTTGCGTGTATATTGAGTACTGGTTTTGTGCGATGGAGCCTTCACTCTCGGCATTGGTTGCGGCCTCCGAGCGGGGCGAATCCTCGGTTAAGGAGGCCCTGTTTGGGCAGCTTTACGCGGAGTTGCATCGACTCGCCCGCCGTGAGCTCGCCCGCTATCCGGCCATGGTCACGCTGTCTCCCACCACTCTGCTGCACGAAGCCTATCTCAACGTCTCCGGGCGCGAGGGCACCGCATTTCGCGATCAGGCGCATTTTCTCGGCTATGCGGCGCGCGCCATGCGCGGACTGATCATCGACCATGCGCGGAACCGCCGGGCGCAAAAGCGCGGGGGGCAGTTTCAGCTCACTTCCCTGGACGGACATGACGGCGGCACGCCCGACCACCAGGAGTTAGTTGAACTCAGCGATGGTCTTGATGAACTCGCGAAATCCTCACCGGAACTCGCCGAAGTCGTCGACTTGAAATTCTTCTGCGGATTTAACTTTGCCGAAATCGCTGCGATGCGCGGAGTTTCCGAGCGAACGGTGCAGCGCCAATGGGAAAAGGCGCGGCTGTTCCTTCATCGAACCATTAGCACTGACCTCGCCACGTGACCGCGCGCCAGGATTCCAATAAAAGGAGGCTCAACGCAGATGGCGATATTCAGTCCCGAACAGTGGAATGCTCTCAGCCCTCACCTGGACAGCGCATTGAGCCTGGACGAATCCGGACGCGAGAGTTATCTGGCTTCGCTCGGCGCCTCCGATCCTCAGCTTGCAGCCGAACTGCGCGAACTCCTCAATGAACACGCCGCCCTCGGGCGCTTTCTCGAAGGAAGCGCCATGCAACCCGAAGCCATCGGTCCTTACCGTATCGTCGGCACGCTGGGCGAAGGCGGCATGGGCATTGTTTATCTCGCCGAACAGACGGAACCCATCCGCCGGCGTCTCGCGATCAAAGTCATCCGCCTGCTCGGAGGCCGCCACCTGATCGCGCGCTTCGAGTCGGAGCGCCAGGCGCTTGCCATGATGGAGCATCCCCACATCGCGCGCCTCTACGAGGCCGGCGTTACCGCAGAAGGCCATCCCTACTTCGCGATGGAGTTCGTCGACGGTGTGCCGATCACCCGTTACTGCGATGAACACCAAATGCCTGTTCGGGAGCGGTTGCAGCTGTTTCAGCAGGTCTGCGGAGCCGTCCAGCACGCGCACCAGAAGGGCGTGATCCACCGCGACCTCAAGCCTTCGAACATCCTCGTCGTCGAGCAGGATGGGGCTCCGGCGCCGAAGGTCATCGACTTCGGCCTGGCGAAGGCGTTGCATACAGAGCTCACGGCCAAGACCCTGCACACGGAAGCCGGCGCTCGCATGGGGACGCTGCGCTACATGAGTCCGGAGCAGGAGCGGGGCTCCGATATTGACAGCACAACCGATATTTATTCCCTCGGCGTGCTGCTATACGAACTGCTCACGAGCGTGACGCCCCGCGACGCGCTCAAGCGCGACGATGAGGTGATTAGCCCTCTGCTCGCGTTGAAACGGAACAAGGACGCAGCCACGATCGCGTCGAATCGCGGCACCACACTGGCGGGCCTCCAGCGGCTCATCAAAGGCGACATCGAGTGGATCGCGCTCAAGGCGCTCGAACAGGACCGCGCGAAACGATACGCGTCCGCGAGCGAGTTCGCGGCGGACATCGGACGGTATCTCTCGAACGATGTCGTGATGGCACACGCTCCAGGGGCGCTGCTTCGCTTTCAAAAACTGGTTCGCCGGCACCGTCTCGCTTCCGCCGTGGGGGTGGCGGTCATTGCCGGATTCATTGGCACGGGCGTCGCCGCCGCGATCGCCTTCCGGGAGCGCGGCACGGCGCAGCAACGAATGATCGAGATGCGGCAACTGGCCGGAAAGCTGCTCTTCGAGCTGCATGACGAAATCGTCACGCTGCCCGGTGCCACCAAAGCCAGAGAAAAGCTGGCCGCGACGTCTTCCGAATATTTGCAGAAGCTGGAGAGTCAGGGCAAGGTGGATCCTGAGGTCGCGTGGGAGTTGGCCGCGGCCTACAGCCGCCTGAGCGATGCCCGCGGCGGGCCGTCGTTCGGAACGGGCGACTCGAAGAGCGCGATCGAATACAGCCGGCGAACACTCGAGTTCGGACGGATCGCCGAAACCAAGCGCGACATGGATGACGCGAAACTTCAGCAATTGTTCGTGTCCTACGTCCGCACGGTGGACGTTTTCAAAGAAGCCAGGATGTCTAAGGAAGCTAGAGAGGGTGTCGAGCGGCTGTTGGCCCTGGCGCCTCGGGTGGCCCCTCCCAACCGAATCACTTCGGAAGCAATGGCGCACAAACTTGCAGGGGACTATTACGATCGGTTTGTATCCCGGCTGAAGGCGATCGTCGAGTATAAGCAAGCGGTAGACCTGTACCGGCAGGATCCGACGCGGCCGGACCGGCTGGCAAACGGAATCCGATCCCTTGCGAGGACGCAAGGGATCGCGGGAGACTTCGACGGTGCGCTCGCAAGCTTCGAGGAAGCCCTGAAGCTCTCGCAGGGCCTCGTCGCGGCGCAGCCCGCGAACATCCTCCGCACCCGCGATCTGTGTCTCAACCACATTTGGATCGCGGATTTGTTGGCTGCGCCTGACCGCGTAAACCTGGGACGGCCGGAGACTGCGATTCCGCATTACACCGAAGCCATCCGCATCGCTGAAAGCCTTGTTGCCGCGGATCCGAAAGACGAAATGGCAAAGCTCGACGTCGCGCGGGCGTGCGGCAAACTGGGCTCGCTGCTCGCTCAGACAGAGCCGGCAAAAGCTCTCGCGCTGATGGACCGTTCCGCGGCGATGATTCGCGGAACGTCGTTTGGCAACACGTCCGGCAGGCAAATGCGCCTGGTTTATTTGACGGAATCGGTGACGCCTCTGGTGGCGATGGGCCGCTTGGACCAGGCCCGGCGTCACACCGAAGAATCCCGGCAAATGCGCGGATCGATTCCAAGCATCGACGATGACGATCTCGACGTGAGGGTTTCGAGAAAAGAAGCGGAGTGGATGTCGAAGAGCGGCCTTGAAAGAGAAGCCGTGCGGGCCGCGACCCGCGTGAAAGAACTGACGATAAAGAACAGCAATCTCGAGAGTCTGTCGGACGGGTATCAATTGGTCCTCGCCCTCGAGGCTTTGCAAACATACACGCGAAAAATCGACCCCCAGGCATGCCGTCAGGCTACCGACCAGGTCGCCGAATATTGGGAGAAGGCGCTCCCGCAATATCCCAACTCCACGCTGATCGCAGCCAAGGCCCGAGAGGCCAAAGCGCGAGCCCAGAATCCAGCGCACTGCCAGAACTGACCCGAGGCGCGGAGCGTAAGGTCGCGCGTACTCCCACTCTCATGCAAGTATCCCGGGGCCCACCCGGGTTGTTACAAGGGGGTTAGAATCCGCTTGCTGACGCGCGCGGTTCGGTGCAGAAGATTAGGTAGCGCGGCCTGACGGCCGCGGTTCGGCGGCGGATGAAGGATGTGAGCGCGACCTGACGGTCGCGCCTCGCCCCGCTACGCGAGCCGTAAGGCCGCGCGTACTTCCTGTCGTGTTTCACCCCTGGATTTCGATACCCCTCATGAAGACACTCCTGCCGGCAAAAGGACGGGAGGCTTCAGGAGGACCCGATGACACCGCAGGAAATCGCAATCGACCGAGACTACAACAAAGCGAGCGACCACGCCAGAGTCTACGCGTTCACCTTCCAGGCGCAGGTGCAGGCGCGCGGAATGTTGATCGACAGCGCCATGCGCAAGTTTCAGGAGTTCACGAAACTCCCGCCCTCCGACAGCACGATGATGAAAGCCATCACGTTTGCCTGGACCGCGATTTCGATGATCCCAGGGTTCAAAGTGGCAAGCCTGCTCTTAAAAGCAGAGACGGCGGAAAAAATCACCACGGCAACGTCGGCCCTCCAGGAACAGTACGCCAAGGGTAAAAACATGTACGACAACGCTGTCACCATTGACGAAAAGGGCGGTGCCATTTGGGTCGATGGCACCGACGGGGTTACCGAACTCGCGAAGCTGGACGTAAGCATGGGCCCCATCAAGGAGTTGGTCGCGGATACCAAGAAAATGGTGGTGCTCTGGCGCCGGACGCTCCAATTCCTTACGGCGGAAAAAGCCGCCCGCCTCAGTAATTCGACCAAACCCTATCCGTACTCCATGGAGTCGTACGCCCAACAACGCCTACCCGATATAGAGGTCTATTCGCCCGAGGAAATCGATCAAATTGAGCTCGAATATCTCTGGCAACTGATCGCTTCATACGTCAAGCAAACGGTGTGGTTTGCCATTGCCGGAGACGGCGAGATGTACACGCAGAAGATCAATAATACACAGCAAACCACCATTCTGAACCTCTTCGGACCGACCGCCAAACGCGGCAAGTACTTCAAGCGGATGTACGCACCGTCGTTCGAGGCCTATCTCTACTCCATCGGCTTGACGCCCGCCAAGATCTGGGGCGACATCGATCCCGCCCCGGTCCGCAGGTGACGGCGGAGCCTTGGTTCGCTGGCGAAGGTGTTGCAGGTCATGTCAGGACGCGCGAGCAACCAACGATGGATCCGCTATCCCATTTTCCCGGGCTGCGCCAATATCGTCAGGAGATCCGGCTCTGACGAGTGCGGAGGCCTGCGCAGGCGCGCGACACTGAAAGCAAAATTGCCGCCGGCAGCGAAACACTACTCATGCGTTTTCATCGACTCGGGACGCTCGGGCGGCTCGGCGCTTTGGTTGCGATCGTATCGTTTTCTTCGATTCCCGCTCACGCCGGCCTGATGGGCACTACCATCACGGCGTCCTATTTCCATCCGGATCTTTCGACATTGATCAGCAGCGTTGACCTGCTGGTGGGGCCGGGCCTGGAGGCAAACTGCATCGCGGCGGCTCCTGGATTCTGCTCGTTCTTCGACGGCCCTCCGGAGACGCTGGACGTCACGGACAACCAGATTCTCTTTACCCAGGGTCCGTTCACATCGGGCAATTACGACGGCGCTCCGTATAACGGATTTGTGTTCTCGAACTTGAACCTGGGCAGCTCCATCACGGGCTTCACGCTGAGCACGCACGGATACACGGGGCTCGACAATTCGAAGATCGCGTTCACTTCAAATTCGCTCAACGTGAATTTGAGCGGGGTGTTCTTCGCAACGACGGCGGACTTCACCATTACGCTGCTGACGTCGCCGGTTCCAGAACCATCGACGATGTTGCTGTTCGCCGCCGGACTGGCTGGACTCGCGCTAGCGATTCGAAAGCGCTCGCGACTCGCTGGAAGGTCTGCTTATCTGCCTGTGCGCTTGCCGATGGCGTAGAGGAATTTGCCGGTCCGGAGGAACAGCTGCCCGTCGGAGACGGCGAACGAACTCAGGCAAAAGTCGTCGATGTTGTTTTCGGAGAGGACCTCGAAGCTCGGACCAGCTTTGATCACGGTCGTCAGGCCTTCTTCGTTCGTCACGTAGATTTTGCCGTCGGCGAGCAAGGGCGACGCGCTATACGTTCCCGGCTTGATTCGCTGGCCACCGTAAATCTCCTTGCCGGTTTTGGCGTCCAGGCACCAGACGATTCCGCGGTCGTTGACGACGTAGAAATACTTGCCGTCGGTGAGCGGGCTCGGCACATCGGGGCCGTTGTCGAACTGGAAGACACGCTGCGACTGCGTAACGTCGCCCCGTCCGCCGACGCGGAACGCCTGCAGCGGGCGAATGCGCGTGGGCGCGTAGACGATGCCGTCGAAGTACACGGCGGACGCGACCGTCCGGTAATTCGGGTTGTTGTCGGGGTTGAAGCCACCGCCGCGCCAGAGCTCTTTTCCGGTGGCCGGATCATGGCCGGTGATCGCGTCGCCTCCGGTGATCACGAGTTCGTACGCATTGCCGGCCTTGGCAATCACGGGAGTGGTATAGGCATCGGGCGATTCGCGGATCGCTTTCGTGGGGCGTTCCACGCGCCACGCGGTCTTGCCGGTCTTCGCGTCGATGCGCAAAATGTAGGAGGCGTCCTTGGTGCGCATGCCGTGCAGCACCTGAACGAAGAGGGCGTTGTCCCAGAGCAAGGGCGAAGAGGCATAGCCCCAGTTCAGACCGAACGCGCCGTATTCCTTTTGAATATCGCGGGTCCAGAGTTCCTTGCCGTCGTAGTCGAAGCCCTTCAGGATGCCTGTGCCGGTGAGGACGTAAACCGATTTGCCGTCGGTCACGGGCGACGGCGACGACATATTCTGCTTGCGCATCTTCGTGTTGCCGCCGCTCACGGCACGCTTCCAGAGCACAGTGGGCTTGGTGCGATCGATGCACCAGAGTTCAATCTCGCCGTTGTCGGCGCTGAGCGCGACGTTGAGAAAAATGCGATTTCCCCAGACCGCCGGCGTGGATCCACTAAAGGCGGGCATGGGAAGTTTCCACGCGATGTTATCTTCCGGCCCCCACTTCACCGGCAAGTTTGTCTCGTGGCTGATGCCGTTCGCCTCGGGTCCGCGCCACTGCGGCCAGTTTTCAGCCTGGGCGTACACGGCGAGCAAAAGCGAAGCGAGCAATATCCATGCGGCCTTGGCGTTTCTCATATTCAAGAAGGATAGCCGGAAATTGGCATGCGGATTCGCTCCTATTCGGCGCGAAGGGACGCGAGAATTGGCGCGCGAGAGACGGCTCGGACCGCCAGCGCCGATGCTGCCAGCGAGACGACGGGCACAGCGAGCAGCAACCAAGGCAAGCCGGAGGCGCTGGCTTGTCCACGAGAGGCGATCGCCGGCGCGATGGCGAGCAGCGCGCAAAGAACGCCGACTACCAGTCCGCAGCCGAGAAGGAACAGGTTTTCCGCGAGGACCGTAGTTCCGAGGTCGCTGGTTTCGAAGCCGACCGCGCGCAGGAGAGCGAGCTCGCGGCGCCGCTCGAATACATTACGTAGAAGGACTGCGGCGAGTCCGATGGTGCCGAGGAGGAGTCCGAGGCCGCCCAATACCTGGAACGTCGAGAGGTAGGTATTTTCGACGCGATGATACGAAGCCAGCTTCTCGACTGTGGACGTCGCGTCGAAGCCGTATTCGGAGAGCGACTCCTCGAGCTTCGCGGTGATGGCTTCGGATTGGGCCGGCGGCGTCTCGATCAGGAAGACGCGGAAGCCCTGCTGCTCAGGAAATGCTTTCAGGAAATTCGCTTCCGACACGACCAATTCGCTTTGAAAGACGCTGTCGCTGAACGCGGCGACGATCCGGATGCGAACGGGGTGGTCGGATTCCGGATTCAGGACGACTTCGTCGCCGAGCTTTTTGTGCAGAACATACTCCAAAGAATTGGCGTCCACCGCGGCGGGAATTGCGTCGCCGCCTGCTTCGAGCAACAGCCATGGATTCGCGCGTTCGGCATCCGACTTCGCCAACGAGTCGTGAAATCCGAAGCGCCCTTCGCGCAGAAACGCATCCGGGACTCCAAGTACGCGCGGATTGCGCGGCTCGTAAAGATTCAGGCAACTGGCGTCGTCGCCGGGTCGCAAACGGAAGGCGGTAAACTTCGCGTCGAGCGCGGGCAGATTGAGCGCGTCGCGATTCGCATTGAGGTTGTAGAAAATCGGCAGGCGCGATTCGGCGATCAGCGGGTAGCCGCCGGTGCCGGAATTCCTGGCAAGCGGCGAAGCGGTGGGGCGGCGGAAGGCGTCGAGGGCAACCAGCAAGAATGTCGCGGAGGCGATCAGGGTGATGCAGAGGATGCTGCGCGCCGGCCGGTAGTTGGCGTTGTGAAATCCGAGACGCCAGAGACCGGCGCTGGTCTCGACGCCAAGCGAACTGCCCTGGCGGACACGCAGGCGGGCCCAAACGAAGAACAGCGCGGCAGTGAGAAACAGGAGTCCGGCGCCGAAGAAGCCGCCGGTGGAATCCATCTGTTTCGTCACGGCGGCGGCGAGGATCGCAGCGCCTCCGAGAGCCGCGGCTAAGGCGATCCAACGCGCGGTTCGATTGTTGGTAGCAGAGACCAGAGATCCGCGCACGCCCATCATGAGGTCGCGCGGTGAACTGCGACGCAGACTCCGCAACGTGAGGAGAATGGTCAGCACAGCGATCAGCGCGCCGGATACGG
>Ga0105248_10005123_pt1 | contig 14462 bp, 12 predicted proteins | sample KBSS34metaG_FD_81524 | JGI IMG/M metagenome (GOLD analysis project Ga0105248, IMG submission 81524) | Switchgrass rhizosphere microbial communities from Kellogg Biological Station, Michigan, USA - KBS S3-4 metaG | ecosystem: Host-associated > Plants > Roots > Rhizosphere > Soil | place...
GGAGCTTGTTGCGGATCGACATCTCGATGTTCAGCCGCTCGACGCCATCCGTGTAGTCGCCGAGCCGCGCGAGCGGTATCACGACGTCCTCGTTGATCTTGAACGCGTTCGTGTGCTTCGCGATGGCGGCGGTCCGCGAGCGGTCGAGCCAGAACTTCTTGCGCGCTTCGGGCGAAACGGCAACGAAGCCTTCACCCCCGCGCGCATTCGCGATCCGGATCACGTCGGATGCAGCTTTCGCAACGGCGTTCTCGCTCTCGCCGACGATGTCGCCGAGCAGCACCATTCGCGGACAGCCGTGGCGCTTCGCCTTCGTCGCATAGCCGACCGCCTTGACGTAGCGCCAGTCGAGATGCTCGAGGCCGGCCAGTTGCACTCGCTCCGATCCCGCAACCTCTGCAGTCGCATCGAGATGACGCTTGATCTCGACAATCGCCGGCGTCGATTCGCGCGCCTGCCCGAAGAACTCGAGGCACACGGTGCGTATCGCAGGCGGCATTCGGTGCAGGACGAAGCGCGCCGAAACGACGATGCCGTCGCAGCCTTCCTTCTGCACGCCGGGCAGGCCGGCCAGGAACTTGTCGGTGACGTCCTTGCCGAGCCCCGCCTTGCGAAACTGCTCGCCGCCGATCCGCAGCGTTTCCGTGCGCGCGACCGTCTTGCCGTCGTCAGCAAGCCACGCGAGGTCGAACGTGGCCTGCCCGGCGTCGTGGATCTTGCCGAGGTTGTGATCGACGCGCGTCACTTGCAGCCATTGCGCATCGGGCGTCACCATGCGCCACGACACGAGATTGTCGAGCGCGGTCCCCCACAGCACCGCCTTCTTCCCGCCCGCGTTGACGGCGACATTGCCGCCGATGCAGGAGGCGTCGGCCGACGTGGGATCGCACGCGAAGACGAGACCGTTTGCGTCGGCGACATCCATCGCACGCCTCGTAACCACGCCCGCGCCGCAATCGATCGTCGGCGTCGCTTCCGTGTGCCCCGGCAGCACGATGCGCTCGACGCCGGAGAGCCGCTCGAGCTTCTCGGTGTTGATCACGGCGGAGCGCGCATCGAGCGGAATGGCGCCCCCCGTATACCCGGTACCGCCTCCGCGCGGAATGATCGTCAGGCCGAGCTCGATGCAACCGGCGACGAGGCCGCGCACTTCTTCCTCGGTATCGGGATGCAGCACGACGAACGGATATTCGACTCGCCAATCCGTCGCGTCGGTGACGTGGGACACGCGCTGGAGCCCGTCGAAGGTGATGTTGTCCTTGCGCGTATAGCGGCGCAGCGTCCGCTGCACGCGCTTGCGAAGGGCGGCGGTTTCGGGAAACCAGTTCGCAAACCGGTCGACTGCGCTCTGTGCGGCATCGAGCAGCGTGCGCACCTTCGCATCGCGCGCAAGGTCGGTTGCGGCGTTCGTCGCGCGCCGCTTGCCGATCTCGTTCAGCCGGTGATTGAGCGCATCGACGAGCAGACGACGCCGACGGGGATTGTCGAGCAGGTCGTCCTGCAGGTACGGATTGCGCTCGACGACCCAGATGTCGCCGAGCACCTCGAACAGCATGCGCGCGGAACGTCCGGTGCGACGCTCGACGCGAAGCTCCTCGAGGAGCGTCCACATCGGCGCGCCGAGGAGCCGGATCACGATCTCGCGATCGGAGAACGACGTGTAGTTGTACGGGATTTCGCGCAGCCGCGAAGGCTGTGTGCGCGAATCCTGCCTCGCGGCAATGGGTTCGCCGAGCGCATTCATCGAACGAGCGATGATACCCGATGGCCTTCCCGTCTCCCGGGGCGAGCGTTGGTACGAGAGACGAACCTGTGATCCAATGGCTGTGAGCTCTGCCACCAACACGATGAAGCTCGTTCGCCGACTCGTCCTCTGCCTTGCGCTCGTCGCCACGCAGGCAGCCGCGGGCCCGTACGAGGACGGCGTGGCTGCTCACGACCGCGGCGAATACGGCGCAGCGGTGACGCTGTGGCGGCCGCTCGCGGAACAGGGGCACCGGAGCGCGCAGTTCAACGTCGGCGTCCTGTATGAGAAAGGGCTCGGCGTAGGACAGGACTTCGCGGAAGCCGCTCGCTGGTATCTCAAAGCCGCCGAGCAAGGCGACCAGGAGGCGCAGTACAACGTCGCGGCGCTGTACGAAAGCGGGACGGGCTTTCCAGCCGACTTCGACCAGGCACGAAAGTGGTACGTGGCCGCGATCGCCAATCGGGGAACCGACGCCGGATCTGCAGCGATCAGGCAACGTGCCCGGGAGCGCCTCGCAGCGCTACCGGCAGCGAAGGAGGATGTGTTTCCCTACGACGCCGGACGATTCGTCGTCGCGCATTCGGATACGCAATCCTGCGTGATCGCGCTGCAGGGCACGATCACCCGCGACACCGCGCTCAAGTTCGACAAGGTCGTCCAAAAGACGAAGCAACTCGGGTGCGATGCGCCGTGGCTCCTGCTGGAATCGCCCGGCGGCGACCTCCTCGAAAGCCTCGCACTCGGCAAGGATGTGCATTTCAGTCACTTCAGGACCGTCACGCGATATGAGTGTGCGTCCGGCTGCGCGTTGATCTTCATCGCAGGCAGCGAGCGCGTCCTCATGGGCTCGAGGGCAAAGATCGGCTTCCACCAGGCGGCGACCATGAGCAGCAATGCCGCGCGCAACGACCGGCACTGCAGCGGGTCGTTCGACAGCAATGGCGTGCGCGAGATGAAGCGGTACGTGAACTGGGTGATGCCGGAGCGGGCGGACAAGGTCATTGCGCTCATCATGGCGACGTCCTGCGACGCGATCGAATGGACGGCCGGGCAGCGCGCGATCGACCTCGGCATCGCGACAAGCCTCGTAACGGAGGGCATCGACATCTTCGGCGCGAAGTCGAGCCGCGCACCGACGCGGCAATCGTTTCCGACCAAACCGTGAGCGCGCGCTCGCCCGGATGGTCGATCGCTGCGTGAAGCACGCGATCGCGACTCCTGCCCATTCCCGGCTCGCGCCTGCTCGGCGAAGACGTCAGCACTTGACGATGACCGTCTCCGCATATTGGATCGGTTTCGCCGAGCACGTTCATCAGCAGGCGATAATACCGAATCGTTGCGCCGTGACCGGAGCTTCCGCTTGCGTCTGTTCGGCATCTCGATGTTGCGAAACGAGGCCGACATCGTCGAGGCATTCGTTCGCCACAACCTCAACGTTCTCGACGGCATCGTCGTCATCGACCACCAGTCAGAAGACGGTACAGGCGAAATTCTCGCGCACCTTCGCGCCGAGGGGCTGGCACTCCGAACGATCGCCGACTCCGCGCCCGGATTTTTCCAGGCCGAGCGATTGACGGAGCTCGCTCGCAATGTTCTATCGGACGATGCCGCCGATTTCGTGTTCCTGCTCGACGCCGATGAGTTCATGCATGTCGAATCGCGCCAATGCCTCGAAAGCGCGCTGCGCGATCTGCCACGGGCCGCGCATGGCCTATCGCGCTGGGGAACGTATGTACCGGAATCCTTCGATACTGCGCTGGGCCCGGGTCATTTCCGATGGCGACGCGAGTTCGACAACAGCTCGCCCGGCAAGGCCTTCGTCGGCCGATCGCTTCTCGAGCGCACGAGCCAATATATCGTGAGCGGCAATCATCTGGTCGACGATTCGTCGTCACCTCGCCCGCCGCCGCACGTTCGCTTGCGGGCGAAGGAACTGACGATCGCCCATGTTCCGGTGCGCACCGTGCCGCAGCTGCAAAAGAAGATCGTGATCGGCTACCTGGCGCACCTTGCAACGCGGCCGACGAACGACGCGCAGGCATCCCATTGGCGCGACCTGTACCGGGAGTTCCGCGACGGTGCAGAGATGCCGTCATCGCGTCTTCGGGAGATCGCGTGCAATTACGGATTGCCCCGCGACCAGTGGCTATCCTCCGATGTGATCAAACTCGTCGCTGATCCGGTCCGCGTCGACTTCGAGTTACGCTACGCCGCGAGCCCTGCGCCGGACGCACTTCGCCTCCTGATGCGCTTCACGGAATCATTGTTACGGACGCCGAACCGCTGAAACTCGCCCGTATTCGGGATCTGATGCGGCAAGGCGCGCTGCACGATGCGGCCGCGCTTGCGGATGCTGTCCTTGCAGAGGCGACCGACGATGCTTCAACGCTGTACATGCGCGGTGTCATCGCCAGTCGTCTCGGGGATTACCCGAAGGCGATTTCTGCGTTCCGGCGTGCAAGTGCACTGCGTCCCGAAGACGCGCTCGCTGTGCTGGGCCTCGGCAACGCATGCGCGCGTGCGGGCGATCTCGATGCGGCCGCGGATGCGTATCATGCGGTGATCCAGCGCCGGCCCGAATGGGACGATGCGCATTTCAACCTCGGAATCGTGCGAAAGCGTCAGGGTCGGCGTGCGGAGGCCGCACGCTCGCTGCGCGCCGCATGGCGCCGGAATCCGATGTTCTTCGACGCCGCCAAGGAATGCGTCGCAACGGTTGCCGAGTGCGTCCGGCGCGGCGAGGTGGTCGAGCCCGGACGTCCCGCGACGATCGATCGATGCACGATGTCGTTTACGATCGTCGTGTGCTCGATCAACGACGCGAAGCACCGCCGCGTCGCTTCGCTCTATGCGCGGCTCTTCGCTGGCGTGAGGCACGAGCTCGTCGTTCTCCGGAATGCGCGCTCGCTCGCCTCTGCCTACAACGAAGCGGTTGCGTACAGCACCGCCGACGTGGTGTTGCTGTCCCATGACGACATCGACATCCTCGCCGACGATTTCGCGCCGCGACTGGCTTCGGCGCTCGGTCGATTCGACGCGGTCGGTGTCGTGGGGAGCACCGTCTTGGCCGGTCCTGCCGTCGGCTGGGCGGGCCATCCCAATCTGCGGGGTTGGATCACCCACCGTGATATGACGAACGCCTCATGGAGGGTGGACCTCCTGGACCCGCGCGGAACGGCGTCGGACATCGTCGTGCTCGACGGCGTACTGATCGCTGCGCGTCGCGAAGTGCTGCGCGCCGTGCCGTTCGACGCTGCGACCTTCGACGGATTTCACCTGTACGATCTCGATTGGAGCTATCGGGCGTCGAAGGCAGGGTACCGGCTCGGCGTCGTGGGCGAGCTGATGCTTGTGCACGAATCCCGGGGCCGATACGAACATGCCTGGGAGCGCTACGCCGACCGCTTCTGCCTGAAGCACGCGATCTACCGCGGAGCTTCACCACCTTCATCGTTTTTCGGTGCGACATTCGAGACGGCGGAAGAGGCACGTAGATTCTTTCAGCTGCTGATATGCCTCGATGAATAGCGGCATTCGGCGCATGCTCCGGCAGCGACGCGTCGCCGACGCACTAATGCCGTCATCTTGATCTGCCCTGCTCGACTGCGATGTCAGCGCTTGACGATGACAGTCTCCAGGTATTCGCCCGGGATGACGAGCGTCCCCTCGCCGCGCGCGCGGTTGCTGCGCGACAGGAGCTCGATCAGCGCGACATGCAATTCCGATTGGCGTTTCGGCGGCAACGCCGCGAACGCCTTGTGCGTCGGTCCATAGTACGAACGAAAGATCTCGATGAAATGCTCGGCGGACCGGTACCTGAAAACGAAATCGCGTCGCTCGGAGCGGATGCGCGTTGCAGATGCGCCGAACCATTCGTCGAGCGCCTTGTCGGTTCCCCACCGCATGGGCGAGGCGAGCCCGGCAGGCGGCGGCACGAAGGACGTCATGACGCGGAAGAAATCGCCGAGAAACCCCTCGGGCGTCCACGACGCAAGGCCGATGCGGCCTCCCGCACGCGTAACGCGCAGGAGCTCGCGCGCCGCGCGCGACTGGTCGGGCGCGAACATGACGCCGTAGGTCGAGAGCACGACATCGTACGATCCGTCTTCATACGGCAACGCTTCGGCATCGGCGACCTCGAATGCCACGTTCAATCGCTCGGCCGCCGCCCGCGCTTTTCCCTGCTCGAGCAGGTGCGGCACGTAGTCCGTGGAAGTCACGTTCGCGAACCGGCGAGCCGCGGCGAGCGTCGCGTTGCCATTGCCGGCGGCGACATCGAGCACGCGTTCCCCCGCGCGCAGGTCAACGGCTTCGCACAGGGATTCGCCGACGATCTGCAGCGTCGTGCCGATGATGCCGAAATCACCCGACGCCCAAGTGGCTTGTTGCCGGGATTTGATGGCCGCGTAGTCCGGTGCGACGGACGGTGCGGCAACTTGCGCGACTGCTTCCATGAGATCCTCCGAACGTGAAGTGGATGTGTGACGAGAGATTCGCCGACGCATCGAATTCTTCCGCAGCGCGGTCCTTGGCGATTCACCGCGCGTCGTCAAACCTTGCTCGCGCATCCGCGGTTGCGAACGTCGTTTGCACAGGCGCCGTTTCGCCTGCACCATTGCCTGATCGGATCTCCCGTTAAAGGAGACCCGGATAACGCGTGTGGAACTGATCGAGACTCCGCGACGTCGATGAGCGCCGACACCCTTTCCGAGCTGCTTCGCGCCGTGCGCCTGCGCGGGGCGATCTTCTATTACGTCGACGGCATCTCGCCGTGGGTCGCCGAAGCACCCGCCGCACGGGAAATCGCCGCGGCGATCCTGCCGGGCGCGGAGCACATGATCGAGTATCACGTCGTCACCGAGGGCCGCTGTTTCGGCGCACTCGCCGGCGGCGAGTCGGTGGAGCTGCACGAGGGCGACGTCATCATGTTTCCCCAGGGCGACCCGCACGTGATTTCGAGTGCGCCGGGAATGCGCGTGGCAAAGGTCGACAAGGCCTTCTTCTTCTCGCCGAAGCCGGCGCAGCTTCCCTACGTATTGCTGCAGCGAGGCGAGCGAACGCTGGCGGCGCCGATTGGCGAGCGACCGCCGGCGGCGGCGATTGGCGATCGACCGCGCAAGCCATCGCCGTTGGAGAGCACCGATGTGCGAGGCCGCATCCATTCCGCGCGCGCCACTTCGAGCATCGATGGCGCGTCCTCGGCGGCCGTCGAGCATGCTGACCGGATGACAGCGCGTCTCGATGGCGGAGGTACCGAGCGAGCGACCGTCGTCTGTGGCTTCCTGGGATGCGATGCGCGACCGTTCAATCCGCTGCTGGCCGCACTGCCACGGATGCTGCACATGCCGGGCGCCGCTGCGAAAGGCGGCTGGGTCGGTCATTTCATTCGCGTCGCCGTCGAGGAGGCGAATCTGAAACGCCCGGGCGGCGAAGCAGTGCTCGAGCGACTGTCGGAGATGATGTTCGTGGACGTGGTCCGGCGCTATCTCGAGGACCTGCCCGCCAACCAGACCGGGTGGCTCGCTGGCCTTCGCGACCGCTTCGTGGGGCGGGCCCTCGGACTGCTTCACGAGCGCCCGTCGCATGGCTGGACGATCGACGAGTTGGGCGATGCCGTCGGACTTTCGCGCTCCGCGCTGCATGAGCGCTTCGCGGAACTGGTGGGGCAGCCGCCGATGCAATATCTGACGCAATGGCGCATGCAGGTGGCATCGCGTCTGCTGCTCGAATCGACGATGAACGTCGCATCGGTCGCGCTCGAGACCGGCTATGAATCGGAAGCGGCGTTCAGCCGCGCTTTCAAGCGTCTTGTCGGCGTGCCGCCCGCGACCTGGCGTCGACAGCGGATGGCGCGCGCGGGATCAAGCGTTCGTGACGCCACGGTTTCGACGCCGGGATCGCCCGGTTGAGTGCCATACACGCTCATCCTCCGACGCGCCGCGGACGCGCGAGCAAGATTCCCGGCCGACAGGACATGGCCTTGACGTCAACCGGCGGGCACATTCTCGTCTCATCCGAGGATTGGGACGATGGCGGAGCTACGGGACGGCAATGGGCTGGTGATATCGACGTCGAGCGAGGCTGCGCGCGCTTGCATCGATGCGGCGAAGCTATGCCTGCATGCCGGCTCTTGCGACGCGCGCGCGTGGATCGACGCTGCGTTACGGCACGACCCGCGATCCGCCGCCGCGCGCTGCGTCGACACCGCCGCGGCGCTCCTCGCGGCCGAGCACGTCGACGATCCCGCGTTGCTCGCGTCCCTCGCAACACTTGAAGCAACGCTCGGGCACGCGAACGACCGCGAGCGCCTTCATGCCGAAGCCGCGCGCGCCTGGTGCGCCGGCGACTTCTTGCAAGCGCTCGAAATCTACGATCGCCTGCTGAAGAGCTATCCGCGGGACAGCCTCGCGCTCCAACTCGCCCACGCGCTCGATTTTCGACTGGGGAATCGGGCAATGCTGCGCGATCGGATCGCCGATGTCCTGCCGCACTGGGATTCGACGATGCCGGCGTTTGGTCACGTGCTCGCGATGTACGCGTTCGGCCTCGAGGAGTGCGGCGACTATGACGGCGCGGAATCGGCCGGCCGGCGCTCACTCGATCTCGTACCGGACAACGCCCCTGCCATGCACGTGGTCGCGCACGTCATGGAGATGCAGGGCCGCACGCGCGAAGGCATCGACTGGCTGCAGCGCCTGCGCGGCGAATGGTCGCGCAACGCCGCCTTCGCTGTGCATCTTGCATGGCACCTTGCGCTGTTCCGCCTCGACAATGACGAGCCCGATGCGGCCCTTTCGATCTACGACCGCGCGCTCGCGCCGACGAAGCGCAGTTCGATGGCGGCGCTCGTCGACGCTTCGGCGCTTCTGTGGCGACTCGACCTGCGCGGCGTTCGCGTGCAGCGCCGGGCGCGGCAGGTGGCAAGGCACTGGAGCCGCAAGCGACTTTCCGGCGTTCGCGCGTTCAACCTCGTGCACGCAACGGCGGCGTTTGCGGCCGCGCGGCACCATCGTGCGGCGAGCCGGGCCATCGCACTCCTTCACAATGATCCCGCCACCCGGCGCGTCAACCGTCCCATGGATCTGGCCCTCGCCATCCCCGTTTGCGAGGCAATGGCGGCCTTCGCGCGGGGCAAGTATGCGGTGGCGGTGGAAAAGATAAACGTCGTGCGCACGCTCGCCCTGAACTGCGGCGGCAGCATTGCGCAATGCGACCTCATCCATCTGACGCTCCTCGAAGCGGCGCTGCGGAGCCGGCGCATGCCGCTCGCGCACGCGCTTGCCACTGAGCGCGCCGCCCGGAAGCCGCGCAGTCTCCTCAACCGATGGCTGTTTGCGCGCGCTGCCACGGCGGCCTGATCCAGGCCCGTGGGCGAGGCGTGATCGAGGCGAGCGAGGCGTGACGAGTAAGCGGAGCGCGATCGAGGCGAGGTGATCGAGGCGAGGAGGCGTGATTGCGCGCGGGCAAGCGGCCCCTTCCGGACGCCCGCCTCGACTGATCACAGCGAACCGGCGCCCGTCGCTGGGTGCGGCACGCGCTAAAGCGGTATCCCGAGCTCACGTCGATAGCCAATCGCCTCGGCGATGTGCGCAGGCTCGATCGTGTCGGCATCCGCGATGTCGGCGATCGTGCGCGCGACCTTGATCACGCGGTGATAACCGCGCGCGGACAGCGACATCCTCGACATCGCCTGCGCGAGCAGCGTCTCGCTCGGCGCGGACCGGGCGCAATGCCTTGCGAGCTCCCCGACTGCAAGCCGTGCATTGGCCTTGCCCTGTCGCTCGAGTTGGCGCCGGTACGCACGATCGACGCGCTCGCGTACGACTATCGTGTGCTCGATCGCACCCGATGCGGGCGGCGACCACATTTCTTCGGGCGCCACGCCGGACACTTCGATGGCCATGTCGATGCGGTCGTAGAGCGCGCCCGAGACGCGCCATCGGTAACGCCGGATCTGATCCGGTGCGCACGTGCAGCGTCCGCTCGCGTGTCCGAACCATCCGCACGGACACGGGTTCATCGCCGCGACCAGCTGGAATTGCGCGGGAAAGACGCTTTGGCGCGCGGCCCGCGACACGTGAATGACGCCGGATTCGACTGGCTCGCGCAGGACTTCGAGCACGCGCCGATCCCATTCGGGCAATTCGTCGAGGAACAGCACACCGTTATGAGCGAGCGAGATTTCGCCGGGCCGCGGGACGCCGCCGCCTCCGACCAATGCAACGCCGCTCGCCGTATGGTGCGGCGCTCGGAAAGGTCGCGCTCGCCAGCGATCGGGGGCGAAGCGCCCGGCGAGGGAGGCGATCGCCGCCGATTCGAGCGCCTCGGGCTCCGTCATTTCGGGCAACAGCCCCGAAAGGCGCTGCGCCAGCATCGACTTGCCGGTACCGGGCGGACCGAGCATCAAGAGGGAGTGGAAGCCGGCAGCGGCGATCTCGAGCACGCGCTTGCCGCCCGCCTGACCCCGAACGTCCGCAAGGTCGGGGCCAACGGAGCTGCCGACGGGAGGAGGCTGCGTCGTAAGCCTGGAAAGCGGCGCGGCACCGGTGAGATGCGCGCACACGGCGAGCAGGGAAGGCGCCGGAAGGATCGTCGCATCACGGACGAGCGATGCTTCCGCGGCGCTTGCTTGCGGAAGCACGAACGCGCGCCCGTCGTGCCGGGCGGACAGCACCATCGCGAGCGCACCGCGCACCGCACGCAGTTCTCCGGTCAACGCAAGCTCGCCGGCGAATTCGTGCTCGGCGAGTCGCTCCTGAGGCAGTTGACCGCTCGCGGCGAGGATGCCGATTGCGATCGGCAGATCGAAGCGGCCGGACTCCTTCGGCAAGTCGGCAGGAGCAAGACTCACCGTCACCTTGCGCGATGGAAACTCGAAGCGACCGTTCTGAAGCGCCGCTCGGACGCGATCGCGCGCCTCGCGCACCTCGGTTTCGGCAAGCCCTACGATGTGGACGCCGGGAAGCCCTCCCGCGAGATGCACTTCAACGCTGACGCGCGGCGCGCTCACGCCGGACAACGCACGACTGTGCACGACCGCGACGGACATCTCCTCTCCCGCTCCTAACGCGCAGGGTGAGCAAGCGTGTTCGCGAGCGCACTCATCCTTATGACCGAGGTGCGCGCTGAACGGAGCGTGTCGGCTGCCTCCCTGGGACGCGTTATGAAGTGACGGTCGTGACGGGTGCGGCGATCGCGCACGGTCGTACGTTCACGCCCGACGCACCGGAGGATGCGGTGAACCACCGAGCGGGACAAACACGCGGTCCGAAAGGGCCGGCTCGCGCGAAGCGCGGATCGGTAAGCGATCGGTGAGCGCCTGTCCCTGAACATGAGCCCGTGACATTGGGTCACCCACTGGAGAACAGGATGAAGCGCACCGTCTCGTTGCTGGCCGTTCCTCTCCTTGCATGCTGCGCGTCGGCGTCCGCCGGCGACACCAAACACAGGCTCGGCGAGCATCCGGCCGTTATCGCGAAGCGGATGTACGAGAAGCAGGGCTACGATTACGCATCCAAGTTCTACCGCCACCCTGCCGGTTACGACTTGTACTCGACGGCTCCACGCGACGTTAACGACGCGAACGTCGAAGTCGCCCGTCTCGAGGTGGCGCCGGCAACGCAGCCCGACCGGGTCGCAACGATGAAACGCTGAGTCAGCAAGGGCAAGACGCCGCTATCGATCGACACGTATCGCGCGCCCTCGAATGCGGGGCGCGCTGTCGATTTCGCAATCACCGTGGATCCTGGAGCTTCGAGGCGAGCGCGTCCTGGCGAGCGCGTCCTAAATCACCGCGGCGGCGGTCTTGCCCGCTTGCGCGCTGACGCTGGATCCTGAAGGTTCAAGGTTGGAGCGCGCCGGGCACCAACGATAGCGCCCACTGCCGGGAACCACTACTTGCCCACCCCGGCGTCACTTCACGCTCAAACGTCCAGCGTGCCTCCGAAGTCCGATCCGCCGAAGTCTCCGCCGTCGAAACCGTCGTCACCCAGCACGCCGGGGTCGGAAGCAATGTCGGCGTCCGCATCGTTGCCGTCACTGGGATCCTGGTCCCTGAAGTCGCGGCCGCCGGCTGAAGCGTCGGACATGAAGCCGCCGAACTGATGCAGTGCGTCGGCATTCGTGTTGAAGAACTGCTGCGCGATCATGCTGCCGAGAACCGTTCCCGCCATGCTGCTCAGGAGCGTCCCGCCGAACATCGCACCCATCGACGGCGCGGCCACGCCCGCGGCGGGCCGCTGCACGCGGCCGAAAATGCGCTCGAGCACGCCCGGCTCCCGAATTTCCGCGCGAGTGGCGAAGCGCGCGAGCTCGCCGGGGCTGTCAGCCGTGCGCGCTACGGCCACGCGCTCGGCCGGCGGGGTGACATCGCTCAACTCCTGGAGCACGCGCTGGCGTTGCTCCGGCGAGAGTTGCGCGAAAGCCTCGGCGTGCGCCTGCTCGATCGTCTCGGGCGGCGCCGTCTTCAGCATGTACCGGTAGCGGGCGATCGCCGCTTCGTCGTCGCCGACCGCGGCTTGCCCGCCCGGCCGCCCCACGCCCGCACCTTCTCGAAACCGATCAAGCAGTCCCATCGCGTATCTCCCTGGCTATGGCGTCCCGCGTGCGGGAACGTCGCCTGTCTTGGAACGGCTTTGCCGACGCAGGTTTCGTCGCCTGAAGCAGGATTCGCGATACGAGCTTCAGACACGTTCGATCCTCCGACCGAACACTATCCGAGTGCCCGCATCGTCGACGCCGCCATCGCGCGGCCCCGCGATGGTGCGCCCCCGAAGCGTCGGAGAACGGCCTTGCGCATCTTCCTGACCAGATTCGCCGCACCGCGCCGGAGTGGACCTGCGTATCTGCGGACAGCGCCCGGATGCCGATACAGGAACAGTGTCAACGCGAACAGCGTGCCGCCCGGCAACACCAGTTCGAGGAGGACGTAAGGCCCCATCTTGCGGGACATCTCGGCAGCGGTTTCCAGCATCTGCATCGCGGTCTTCACGGCACACCTGCAACGAGCCAATCGATGCCGCTACTTTGCGATGCAGCAACTTGCCGATCACTGACGGATGCCGTGCGAAATCGGCGCTCGATTTGCAGCGCGAAAAACGCGCCGTGCACGAGCCGTCATCGCCCGACGCGGGAAAGCGAAAGGGAGCCTCGCTCTCTCTCTCGAGCGAGGCGTTTTGGCTCTGCAATCCGCTTCGCTCGCGCCTGTCGTCTGGTGGCATCCGCAACGGCCAGAGCAATCGAACGCTCAACGTGCGAGCGCGCGTTCCGCGAGCTGACATTCGACTGACGGATTGCTGACCATTGCGCGGCACCCGACGCAACGAGCTTCGTCGGCGTCGCGTAAAACGCCGTCGCGGTCTGTCACACGACCGGAGGCGGCGGCGGCGTCACCCTCGCTTCGAGCTCCGCGACGAGCAGTTCGAGCCGCTCCACTTTTTCGCGCGTCTTGCGCAGCACTTCCGCCTGCGTGTCGAACTCCTGGCGCGTAACGAGGTCGAGGCGGGCCAGCCCGCTCGCGAGCATCGCCTTGACGTTCTTTTCCAGGTCCTTGACCGGCGAGCCTTCGAGCGCTTTACCGATCCGGGCGGCCAGTTCATCCAGCGTTCTCGCGTTCAGCATCGCTGCCTCCCCGTCACAGATTCCGTCGGCGATTGGACCGCCCGCGGGCCTCATCGATCCCCGTGCCCCACGCCCGTGCGACGGTGCCGGTGTTTGCGCCGTCCTGGTGCAGGCGGATCGACGGCCTTATCCTGTTTCACTGACGTGTTGCCGCCAACTCATTGATCGCGCAAGGCTTTCTGCGGCAGGCACACCGCGTGCAAACACGCTGACCGTCGATATCACAACAACAGGAACCCGCTCGCCATGAAAACGCATTCTGCCATCTGCCTCATCGCGCTTGCCGCCTTGACGCTTGCGCACCCAGCCCATTCGCAGACGCCGGCCGCGCCTCCCGCGCCGGAACACACGTTCACGGCGAATGTGGGCCTCTTCAGCGAGTACATCTTCCGGGGCATAGCCCAGACCGGTGGAAAGCCCGCCGTTCAAGGCGGCTTCGACTACGGCCACTCGAGCGGTTTCTACGCGGGCACCTGGGCATCGAACATCAGCTGGCTCGAGGACTTCGGCGCGTACAACCGGTCGAGCCTCGAATGGGACTTCTACGGCGGGTACAAGAACAACTTCCCCAACTCCGATTTCTTCTACGACCTCGGCGTGTACGGCTACATCTACCCGGGCCACAGGAATCCCGGGGCGGTGAACGCGGACACGTGGGAACTGTACGGCGCGCTCGGCTGGAAGTGGGTCAGCGTCAAGTTCTCGTACAGCCTCACCGATTACTTCGGCGCGCGCCCGACGGGTCAAAAAACCGATGGCACCTGGTACATCGACGGTACGGCGACTTATCCGATCGGCGACACCGGCGTCGCACTCATCGGGCACGTCGGTCACGTCGACGTTCGCCACGACGGCGACGACAACGACCTCTCGACGGGCGGCAAGGTCTCGTACACCGACTGGAAGCTCGGCGTCTCGTACACGGTTCCAGACGGACTGTTCAAGAACGTCGAGCTCGGAGCCTATTACACCGGCAACGACGCCAAGTCGCGGTTCTATACCGACTTGACCGGCTACAACACCGCGAAGGACCGCGGCGTCGTCTACGTCAAGAAGACATTCTAGTCACGCGGGCACACGGGAAACCCATCATGAA
>Ga0105248_10005126_pt1 | contig 14460 bp, 2 predicted proteins | sample KBSS34metaG_FD_81524 | JGI IMG/M metagenome (GOLD analysis project Ga0105248, IMG submission 81524) | Switchgrass rhizosphere microbial communities from Kellogg Biological Station, Michigan, USA - KBS S3-4 metaG | ecosystem: Host-associated > Plants > Roots > Rhizosphere > Soil | place...
AAGTGTGAAACAAGCCTGCTCTCGAACTTCCAAACGCCAGCGCTGATCGATTTATGCGCGGGGCGCATCACCGTCGATGCGCGAGAGAAGGATTAACCGCAGCTATCATGCCTCATGGGTAGGGTCAGTGGCAAGCTCCCGAGAGCCATATATGTCGACTACGGAATATATTTCAAGTCCGACAATATATTTTAGATGTGGTAAATATGAATCCCGATTGCGCCGGCGATAACTTAGCCAAACGCATCGCGAAAAATTATAGTCGTCTGACATCGTATTGAGCGCGACTTCGGCTACCGGTCCTAAGGGCGTTCTCCAAAGTGTGATATAGTCACCTCAGCATTATCAGTTCTTTAAAACCACTCTCGACATCAGGATCTGCGCCTAAACGTCCTCCTCCTTGTGCCGTCTGTTTGTTTTTTCAAATCTGACTATGCCAGGGAAGAGGTCAGAAGAGGCTTGATCACTTTTTACACACCTTGTTGTGCCTCATTTCATGACCCCAGTGCGAGGCTTTGCACAAAGACTCGTGATAGCGCTCATCTCTGTGCAACCTCTGCGTACTCTGTGTCTCGGTGGTGATAAATTCCGAGCAAAAATAAACCACCGAGACACAGAGAACGCAGAGGTTGCACAGAGAAACTCCAGAACAGGACTTTTTAGATAAACAGGAGGCGTTGGGATTAGCTTTAATACAGATGGGATTATGAACGGACTGCGCATATTCATCCGGCCGGACAAAGGTCCGATCGAAGAAAATGTTTTCTATAGCCAGCGTAGCCATGGTCCGATATATCGCTGGCATTATGAAAAACACCTTGCCAAGTGGCACGTAGCGCGCGTCGACGCTTCCCACTGGAATTCGCAGGAATTATCCACTGCCCGTTGGCAATCCGTTCCTCAGAAGCTCAAGGCTCAATTGAGTGAACACTATATCGAATAGCGACACGTATAGCCTACTTTGATTCCCCAGCTTAAAGGCGGGAGATTTCCAGATTTCCTCGCGATCAATTCGGCCAATCCGGTGTCCGGCCAGAATAGGTGACGACCAGCAAAATATCCTGTATGGCTTCGTTGCTATCCTCAGCGCCGAAGCGTTTTCTCATCTCTTCAGTGTTAGGTAACGCAAGCTCCCACTCCCCGATCGGGGATTTCCCAATCATTGTGGTCCAACTTCCGGCATTGCCACGACGCGTGCTGATGATGCCGTCAATCGAGGTAGCGCCTCCGCCAACAGCCCCGGGTTCATCCCTGGGGGTGTACCGCAAGTGACTGACCGGCACTTCAGGCGCCGTGGCATTTGCGCCTATGAAATAGATGACCAGATGTTGAATCTTTAGCGCCTCGACGTTCGGAGGGAAGTCCTCGCGCAAGGTGGTGAAACGTACGGTCATTGGTGCAGATGTCTGCTCCGGATTATGTAAGTCATACCACTGATCGGCAAACTGATTACGGAAGCTGAAGGGCCTGTCCGAGCTGACTGTTGGCTTTAGCGTTTGAATGACCTGCTGACGATAGTCGACGCTATCGAGTGCGGTGTATTCCAGTGTGATTAGCACATCGGCAATAGTGCCATAGTCAAAGCGATTGGCTGCCTTGGGCATTTTGAATTCCCAACTCATTTCCACTCCACTGCCTTCAAACGGAAGCAACATGTCAGGTTGTGGATCAAGCTCAAACACACCAGTCGAATTGTTGGGCGCGCTCATCGCAATAAACTCCGGCGCACGCCTGATCGGAACGGTCTGAAAGATGTCGCCACCAATCACTACGCGTGATGGACCAGTAGTCGAGAGTGTGGCGTGAATGCCTTCAATCGGTGGGATCAGCGCGATGACAGAGGTGCGCACTCTCTTGATCAAGCGCAGATAATGCCCCGGGAAGCCACGATCAAACATCTCCATTGGCGTCGCAAAAGGAAGGACACCCGTCTCGCGAAAGCGCTGGAATTCCACTGGGGCCAGACGTGACAATGAGATTGTTTTCGCCAGTGGCAGCTTTCGCTTGTTTGAGCTGAACGCGTACTGGTCCAGTTGATAAATATCCTGGAGCAGACGCGCGGAACCTGTCAGTCCATGACGATCCGAGCCCTGGCCATCGGTATTACCCAGCACACTCGTCTCTGAAGGTACGTTCCAATAGTCGGCTTTTATGTAGGCCGGGGGGACCTCTTGACGCTCGAACGCGAGCTGGTTCTCGCCTAGTTTCGCCATCGCCGTCGCTTGTTGCAGAAAGAAACTGTAGACCCCTTCAAGTATGTTACTCATCCAATCGAAAAGCTCGACATTTGTGAATTTGTTGGTGAGAAACTCAACCGAGTCTTTTGCATTATCCGCTTGAATTCCGGCGATGGCCCGCTCCTGCGTCACAATCTGAACATGATCGTCGGCAATCTTCTGCAACTGTTCGCCAATTCGGGAGTCCTGTTCGGCAAGACGCCGCTGCAACTGCCACTCATCTTGTCTTCTTTCCATGGCGGCGTTAAGTGAAGCAATCTGCGCGGCCGCCGCGCTGTCAATAGCTTTCTTCGTGTCGTCACTCACGTCTGTGAACAACTGATCCTCAATGGCGAAGTTGGCCACACCTACACCGCCGGCGAGCACGCCTCCGGTAGGATCTGCCGCGACCAGGGAAGCGGCGAGATTAGCCGAGCTGATTGCTGCTTGCTTTATTTGGATCCTGCGCGAGGCCTCAGTCGCTCCCTTCTGCGCTGCTGCAGCGGTTGCATAGGCGTCCTTCATTTGTTTCTCATATTCGTTAGGCCCCGTCTCGATCCACTCATCATAAGTGTCTATCTGAATCTGAGACCGCTCCTTTTGCAGATCGGCGAGCGTCACGCCATCCTTAGCTTCACCCACGCGCAGATCCTGAAGTCTCACACCGGCTTGGGCCAGGCCCAATTGTTGCCGGGCCTGCAAGAGATTCTGCGTTTCAGCATCACGTCTCTCCACAGCCGTAAGCATGGCCGCTTCAATCTGGGCGGCTAATTGCACGAGTTGCTTCGCTCTTTCAATTAACACGGGATAGCGATAAAGAGACGGCTGAAGAGTCGCCACTCCCGGAACCACGAGTTGCCCCCCGGCTCCAATTGCGGGGAGTCCGCTGGTGGTATCGGTTGGAGCAGCATAGAGATCCAACTGACGTTTTAGACCGGCAATGTTGCGGCAGGTTCGCAACTTAAAGAGATTCAATTCTGCGTGAAGACGCAAAGCACTAAGAATTGGATTTGGCGGAATGCAAAACTCCAGAGACGGCGTTATGACCGCCATTAAAGGCGGTTGCGGTAACGGCGGTTGACCTTTGTCAATTGGTGGAAGCGCTGGATCAACTATGCCAACGCCGACAAAAATATTCTCGGCAACAGTTTTACCGACGCGTTGCAGCGTCTCATCCACCTGGGGCTGAGCTAATAAAGAAGCGTGTTGCTCTTTGAGAATGTTTGACTTCGAGAGGACCAGTGATCCCGTTCCGAGGGGGAGCGGGGCCTTAGCCACCGCCGCTTGAACAACCGCTCTCGCTTCGATGAGTTTTGCATCCCACAAATCATCGCCAACAAAAACTTCTTTCAAGCCTTTCGTGACTTTGCGAGCCTTCCTAAACGACTTTGCTCCTTTGGTTAGATCTTCCAGGATCGCAGCAACTGCCGCAGGTACTTGCGGAGGGATGTCCTTGCCGGGTTGGATTCTTAATTCCGCAATCAAGTCATCGCAAACTCCGAGTTTTTGTTGAAGCTCACTCTGGTTGAGTAAGTCCAATGCTGTTAAATAAAAAGTACGCGCACGCGCCAGAGACTCCCCGGTGTCCTGGGTAAATTCAGAATCCGCAAAATCGAGCAGACATCGCACAACTGACATGATCGTAAATCGCGTGTACGCAAGATGGCGCGTGGCCGCAATCGAGTGTGGATTCAGCGGATCGAGTAACCAACCGTCCGCCTGTTGGTAGAGTGGCGCATCAGGCGAGTTAGCATCGAGTTCGAGTCCGTAATAAATATTTCGTTGGTTAGGAGGTCCGATCTGTGACTCGTAATCGTAGACGGTTCTGAAACAATCCAATGCCGCCAGGTGATGACCTGCGCTTTGAAGCGCGAGAGCTAAGTGTAAAGGGACGAAGTAATACGCTTCGCGAAGGTATTGCAGTATCGTTGCGGGGGCGTCCACATTTAGCGCAAACGCCTGAGCGATCTCCTGTCGACGAGTCTGGAGGTTAGCTTCGGATGAGTGTAGCGGTACCGTAAGAGGCCTCTGGACGCGGGGCACGGCACGAATTGTCGCCGAGCCGACCAACCTGTCGCCCGACTCAGTGTATCGGTACATGTAGAAGGCGCTAGAATTCTTTTCTCGTTCATAGGCCAACATCTGCTGCCCCGCCGCCGCGCTCCCAGAATGAGGAGGTATGACGGTGAGATCTGCGAGGACAGAGTTGATAGGATGATTGTCTTGTGGATTTGTGAAATGGCTGTAACCAGAGCCACCGGGTTCTCGCGCTGCGAACAGGAAAATATCACTCTCAACTTTTCCCGCTAGTGAGGCTCTCGTGCCTTGGACTTCTCTTCCCGGAAGGACACCGATTATCCGTTCTCCTACGGCAGAAATACGCACGCCCCGTACGATTGGCAAGCCTTTGCCCCTCAGTGTGTATATTCCAACGTTGTAGTAATCCTGGTGTTCACGCGTGACGAACCATATATCCAGGTTCACGTAGAGCACTGCCTTGATTTCGCGCCAACCCAAATCGGTATGGGATACTTGAGACCCATCCTTCGATTTCTCGGTGATATCAACGACATTCAGAAACGCGGGCCAATCGATCGGATTTGGATCCCAGGCAGTTCCGTCGGTGTTCAGAGTTCTAAAGTAGAACTGGTTGATATCAAAACTATGGAAAACAAGACCTGGTTTTGTGAATTCGTTTTGCGTCTGAACCGGAATAACTTCCAAGGTCGACACGACAGGTAACGGCGACGATAGGGGATAGAGGGTGGTGTCCCACGTACCAAACTCATCGAGGTTTAGTCGTGCTAGTTGTAGAGTTTTGTTTCCAGCCTCACCGGTTACGCAGAAAAGGTGAATGTATGCGGATTGCACGTCTCCACCCGCTAAAGTTTTGAACTTATTTGACGGGCTATCAGCGACTCGCTTCCGGTAGGGCATGGCCCCAACGATCCGGCTAACTTTCTTCCCCTTCAGCGTTGGCGCCTCCTCCCAAAATGTTTGGCCGGAGTTGCCGCTGGGATCATAAGCGGACCAGTAGACCTTGCCACTCGCGGATCGCGCGAACATGTAGAACATGGACCGCTGGTTCGATATCTGACGGTCGCATCCTTCACCTGCATACACGATCGTGGATGCCTGGCAAGTCGCTTCAATCTCGAGCGAACAGACATCGCGAAAGTACTCAGCGTAACTCTCAGCCTTCTGGCAGGCAGTTTGGGGATTGATTCGAGGTGAGCGAGTAGTCTTGACGAGATCGCCAAAGGCCAGCGTCTTGTCCTTCAATAGACTCGGCTGCAGAATATTTTCAGGATAGAGGAAGACGAACATGGCTGAGCGCCAGGTAGCATAGGAGCCAATCCATTTCCACTCTTCGTCAAAGTAATCTGAAACCAGAGATAGAGATAGCGGAGCAGGCTGTCTAAACTGACCCGTACGCAAGTCATAGATCAGCGTTTGCAACGTCTCCAATGCCTGGGCCACGCGTGTGGTCATCCGGCATCCTCCCGAGCGAGCGTCAATCAATAGTCTTGCGGTAATCCATTCTGCTTGCTCACTCAAGTTGGCGCCGGCGGCGTCAGATGCTTCGATCAAACTATCGCGCAACGCGGGCAAGGCAGTTTCCTCAACTGCAATCACCGCGCTCGACAGTCCATCGATAATCGAGGTCTCCTGGTCGATCCGCGATTGCAGCAGGTCTTGCCAGTCACGTCGTGCCTGCCAGGTTGAAAGCCAACGCGGAGTCGATAAGTCGATGAAGCGGAGCGAAGTTGACACCTCCGCCGGGATCTTGAAGAAATCCGGCGACAAGCTAACCTTCTGGTCCAGTTCTTCGGCACGCAACTTAGCGGATTCGCGCTGCAGTTTCGCCCTTACTAGCGTGTCGTAAACCGTTTCCCATTCCGATTCGACGATAGGCTGTTGAGCTTTGGCCAAACCTCGAATACGCGACAGGTAATTGAAAGCGCTGGTTACGAGATTTAGTTGGTCCAGACGCTTCTCAATGCTGTGTCCTTCCTGGCGTTCCGAATCAAGCGCTATCAGTTCGGTAGATTCAATACCGATTGCGTCCTTAATAATCTGATCCAAACCGGCTAGGGTATCGGGATCGACAGCTTCGCGAGCCGCTTTCATTTCATCGTGCCGCGTCGTAAGCAGATCGACACGCGTCTTCCAAAGATCAAATGCCGGATCACCTGGAATGACGTGTTGAAGATCTTCCGCAGCCATTACGGTGGGATCGATAATTGGCGATTGACTGCGGACTCGCAGAGCTTGTTGCCATGCCTGGCGCAGCTCCGTGCTGGCGCGCCATATCGGAAGCTTGGCTTTGAGCGTCTTCCAATAGACGAGACCAGCACCGTTTTCCTCGAGTATCCACGCCGGATATTCGTGCTTGAGTTTGCGGGCCTGGGCCAGGATGGCATAGACCTCGGCTAACTCGACGGGGCCTGGCTTTTGCGCTGGCAGGGGCTGGTCGTTCGCAGCTTTTATTGCCAGCAAGCGCTTGAAGCTTTCTACTGACAGATGAAGGTCAGTCTCAATCTGCGTGGCCGCAGTTTTTCGAATCGCATCTTCCGCGCTGCCCAGTCCCGCATTGAGTTGGTCCAAGTCGCGTTGCAGCGGATTGCCGGGTCGCGGATGGCCCAACGCCAACAGCAGCATGGACTGAAATCCGTTAGTCTCGTGCTCTAGTTTTAAGTCCTTGGGAATCTGCTCGAGTCTTGCTTTACGCAATTTCCAGAGATTGGCCGCATCCTTGCCGGCCAGCCAGTCCGGCAAGTCCGTTAGTTTGACGACATCCGGATCAACCAGCGGTTGACCGGCAACGGGCAACGGAGGCCAATCACCTTCTCTCGGTTCGCTCACAGAAAGCCAGAACTCTTCAAGCCCCATTTGCACCAGCGCCGCTTCTTCACTTATTCGCCACGCGACGAATTCCCTTTTCTTCAATACCTGGACCAGGATTGAATAAACGTCGCGCCATTCTGCCTCGCTTACTTTCTCGTTACCCGGGTCCTTCTGTGCCAACTGATCCTTGGCGCGAATGAACATCAGCCTCGTAAAACTCTCGACCGACAGTTCAAGCGTTGCCAGAGTGTCTCTCGCAACCTTGATCTCATCAGCAGTGCTTGTCTTAGTCAGGACGAGGAACAGACTGTCGAGATCTGGTAATGGATCGCCAAGAACCTGCTTAAGTATCTGAGTCAGCCCTTTCGCCTCGCGATCTGCTTTGAGGCCGAAAAAGTTGGTGTCGACAAACTGTCTCCGGTTGAGCCAAATATCAAACGCCTTGTCAGGATCTGCAGGATTTGTTTTAGGGTTAGGATTACGAAAGTCGTCTGGTCCGATCAGATCCGGATCGATGAGCGGAAGTCGCGACGCAGAGTCACTGTAAGCATCAAGCGGGTGGTCTTGTAGCGACCACAACGTCCGGAGATGCTTTAACTGCCAACTCGAAAAACTCGGAACCGCCGCCAGCGAAATGACATTGCTATCTGCTGTGTAGGCAATTTCAAATACGCCAGAGAGCCGGCTGTTAGCTTCCGGCACGAGCTTCACTGTCCCGTTAGCCGTGGCGATTTCACCCGACGCTATCAACTTGGTGCGGAGCGCATCCTGGTGCAGCTCGACGCGAAAAACAGCAGGCTCAGGATTCACTAAAGTGACGTGGACCAGTCCGTCCGAATCCGTATTCTGGCCCCACTTAACTCCGTGCAAATTCCAGCGCGTGATCTGAGCCTCAGCATCCCCAAGTTTCACTCCCTCAGATAGAGGATCGCGGGTGGTGTCACCCAAACCAAAAAGCCTTTCTACCTCCTGTTCCGTCAAGAGGTGGTCCGATGGCGGTTGGGCGCCGGGATCCAGAAATAACTGGTCCAACTCGTCGGCAAGTCGCGGTTCGGTCAGATCAATGCCCAACCTCGCCGCCAGAGCTTTTCGGTTTTCAGTGGTCTCACCACGAACGCGACGGATTTCCTGATATGAGGCGCCTATTCTGCTGAGTAGCAAAGCATAAACAGCAAACCTGTACTCCGCTTCTGCTTTGACTAACGCTGCCTCCTTCACGGGATCAGCGAGTGGCCGGCTACCAAGATAATTGCGCAGAACTTCGACGCAGATGCGCACCTGGTGCAGTTGATCTTCAACTGCTTCACAGTCGGTCGGTAGATCAATAAAGGGTTGCCGGAAAGTATCGACCAGGAATTGCAGATCAATTTTGTTCTTATTGTTCCTGATGTGCTTCAACGCATAGTCGAGCAGCGCAGTCAGATAGGCCCCCGGACTGACAGCCGCCTGACAATCAGAGCACCCGCATTTTTGTTGGGAAATGTCATCGGCTTCGGCATCGTCTCCGTCGCCATTCTGAGCATTGAAGCCATTGGCGTTATCGGCGGCGATCTTCATCAACATATTGTCGAGGAGATGGTTTTGCACTCCTGCGATTACATGTAGCCGCGCCGCCTCCGTCTCGGTTAGCGCTACCTCTCCGGTAGTTAACTTGCCGACAAACTCCGAGCGGGGAGTATCTGAAATGGCGAGAACGCTATCGAAATTCCTACTCAGCAACGATTTACTAACGCTGATATCCGGTGAAACTCGATCGAGATCGGCAAGCGATTCCAACTGGCGAATCTGAGCGGAATCAATATCGCCAGGCAGTCCGGCAAGTTTACTTAGACCACCTTTTTTCCGAATGTCGGCCAGAGTTTGAATATTATGAGTTTCGTTTAGGAAGGTTTGCAGCTCGGGTGGAACGTCAACGAGAACGCTCTTGAGCTCCTCCTTTTGTTTATCGAGTTCGACTTTAGGAATCTGGATAAGGGCGGAAAAGATTTCTGTTTCTGGTTTAGTGAGATCGATCGATAGAAGACCAGCGTCAGTTATTTTGTCTCCGTCAGGTGAAATTATTTCGAGGCGAAAATCACGTAGCGGTGCATTCGCAGGCATTTCTCCGGGGACGTAGAACGTTAGCGAGAATCTTCCATTGACATCTGTGATGTCGACACCGCTGTTTTCTCCTGGAGCGTCCTCCTGATCGAAAGTGGTGACCATGAATCCGGCCAGTGGCGAATTGGTTTCCGAATCCAGAAGCTGTGCAATCACCTCACGCGCTACCTTGTTGCGACGGACCAGCAGCCGGACTATCTGATCAATGCGGTCACGAAAACTGGTAGGGATGATTTCCTCGACAATTGCCGCTAATAGCGACTCACGCAATCGATCCTCGTTCAAGCCGGACAGTTTCTCGATGACTGGCGGGAGATCCTTCAGTGGCGCCGCTGAAAGTTCTGCAAATGACGCAGGGAGATCCTTGCGGCCCCAACCGTAAAAAGCTTCGACCGGCAGATTCGTATCCTGGGCCAATAGCGCGCAGCGTCTGAGCCACTCGATTCGTTGCGGGATTTGACCCTGTTGACCGGCGTCGAGATCACTGAGGATGAATCGGATGTCTTCATCAGTCAGTTGGGAAAGTGGGACATCCTCAATGATGGGAGTTATCAGATTTAGGAGTCGCTCGAATTCGGAGGTGGCGGCCTGCGGCGGATTGACAAAGATATTGACTGAGAGTTGGATTGGAGCGTTGAAAATAATCTGATCTGGTCCAGCGTCTCGATTGCCCTGGATACTGGTGATGCTCAGTTCTTGTCCGGTTTGACTGAAGACTCGGAAACTGAGGTCAGCATTCTTGTCTCCCTGCCTTTGAAAGAGCGAGGTCCCATCCCCGGTCTTGAACTGAGCGAGTGTGTAGGCGATCTTAAAGCCTCCCTGGGCGTCGGTGATAGCATCACCTAGCAGTTCAGGCGCTGCACCCGTACGACGTTCGACACTCGGCATATCCCGATCGAAAGCCTGGACCTTCATACCGGTGCGGTCGGCGCCGTTGGCGGGAAGTACTACTCCGGTTATGGTGAATTGTTCTGCCATTGGAAAAGCTCCTGATTCGGTTTACGTAGATGAAGGCAATCTTTTTTGGAATAGCGTATTAGCCCATAGGCAGTTGATTGTTCAGGAATTTTAGCTTCTGATTAATCACCGCACGTTGCCCTCAAAAAATCTCTTCCAATACGTTTCAGACGATTGCCTTCTATATTCCTCACCCGCTTCATATCCCTTCTTTTCAAAGTAATACATGTCGGGCGTGGTCTTGTTAATGGTAAAAACTTTGTCCAGAACGTGCTCGCGCAACGGGTTGTAGAGGGGATCGTGAAGCTTCCTCACAGCATCTTCTCTTACCGCGACTGTTGGGTTCAGAGGTCCCGGTTTCATAAATGGAACTCCATCAGGAATTCTGCGAAATCCTGTGTTTGAAGAAATCCATTTTCGAAAGAGGTAGTGCTCCGCGTTGCGGAGGATTGGGTCGCCCCCGGATAGGTTTACTTTTCGATAGTCTTCACGTGCAAAGTCCCATGAACGATATGAAGCATCTGAATCATTCCCACCTTTGCCGGCCTCTGCCGCAAGCTTCGCAGCTTCATTGCCTTTTTTTTCATAGGAGGCAATCAGTTCCCATGTCGCTTTGTAGGGGTCAGGGGGTTCGGGTTGACGCACTATTGGTCCGTCGTCGCCTTCGGTCACCAATAACCAGGGATCCGTAGAGGACTTTGAAGTCCCAGCAGGTTGTGCCGTTCTCTCCCCGTAAACAATGACTTCTTTCATGACGTGAACATCCGGCGTAATAGTGTCGGCGTCCCGTCCGTGGAAGGTATGTAAAGTTTCGCGATCGCTCGATGATGATGGGGTGCTTTGCTCAAGCCCTCCACCCGTGTCAGTGACTGATGGTGCGACGGGGTTAACGGGAGCCGGCGCCACAGCTGTTGTATCAGGAGCGGGGGTACTCTCAACTCCTCCTGCAGAACCTGTGGAACTCTGCATCCCCGTCACATCCTTCGATCCAACTGGTCTATTTCTCACATAGACATAGAGGTTGTATCCGTCAATCGGTCCGACAGGATCGCAACTCGTCCATCTCCCTAACCACGGGGCCAGGTACCTCGCCCCGTGATAATTCAGTCCACTCTCTTCATCGCGCTCCTTCCCCGTAAATCGATAACGCTTGCGGGCAAAACTGCCGAAGCTGGTTTCACCATAAGGCGTGAATTCCTCACGGTTCACGAGGTTGCCCGAGTCATCAATAACCACGTTGCTACTTCCGAGATGATCACCGAGCTGATACTTCACCGCGGGAGTTGCGTCACCGGAGAACGGTTGGCCCACGCGCAGCAACGCGATTCGGCTCTTGTCATCCATCACATGTAGCGTGCTGTTTTCTTCAATAACTCCCGCTCGAACAATTCGCTGAAACTCAAATGCGCCATCAATGTAAACGGTGACCTCTATTTGACCACCCTGTTTGCGAACGAGCTTCTTCACTCGCTGGCCACTCGCGTCGTACAGATAGTGGGCATGCACGCTGGGCTGACTTCCTTCCGTCTGAGTGCGATAAACCCGCATGCGATCCGTATGGTCCCATTCAAAATGACGCGAAGAAGTTTCACCGATCATGTTGCCGTTGGCGTCGTAGGTATAAGCGAAAGGCTCGTTACCAAAAGCGACTGTTTGCAAACGGTTGGTGTTCGCTACCAGAGTAAAGTTGCGGTTGAAGCCCTGTGTGCTTCCGTCAGGTCGAGTGAGCGTGTGATTGAGTTTGAGAATGTTTCCCACTGCGTCGTATTCATACTTCTCATCATATTTGCGAGTGCGCGTGACGTCCGTGCAACGGGGCAGATCGGCCGAGGGTAAGTTAGGAGGAATGGGAGGTGGTGTGTCGCATTCGCGTCCGGTGGCGGAGAGTAAACGGTAGAGAGCATCGTAGGTGAACGTGCGGTCGAGTTGATCAGGGGTCACAGGTAAACCGCAAGCTGGACTGCGGTCGTGAATGGCGGTGATATTGCCCGCCAGATCGAAGTCGTAAGCGAATTCTTGATGGAGCTCTCCGGAGCTGTGATACGTAAGTTCGGAAGGTTTGTTGAAACCCTCGGTCCGCAAGTGCAAGAGCAACAGCGTCTGCGAATCGTAGGCATATCGAGTCATGACGCCATTGCCATAAGCGATAAGCACGCGGTGGCCTTTAGCGTTGTAGGCGATGCGCTCCACAAAGATGTCGCGAACTACGCCGCCAGCTGGAGTGTTCCGTTCTAACGCTACGCTTTCCAGCGCTCCTGCCTGGTTGTAACGAGGCCTAAGTTTGCGGCGACCGTTTTCAACATCAACGGGGTAGGCCATCAGTTTCACCCGGCCGAGAGCGTCGTAGCTAACAGTGGATGCGAACAGCGTTGCATCAAGAAGGTCCGCGTTTGCGTTCGTCCAGTCGACGCGAAACGCTGCGACATTTCCGACTGGCGCTGGTCCAAAAACACTTAGGATTGCTCCATCACTAACCACCCGTCGCGTCTTTTCCAACAGGTTGCCTTTGAAATCGTACGACTCGAACGAGAGCAGACCAGCTTCATCGAAGTACCTGACCACCTTGCCCAAACGATTCCGAGCGCGATTGGCTGTTCTGTCAGCTCCGGGTTGAGCAGGGCTACCGCCATCGCCATATTCCAGTCGCTCACGCAAGGTCAACTTCTGGCCGACACCATCACGAGCCCACAATCGGACCGGCCGATTTAAGTCGTCGTAGCCATGCAGTATCAGCGCGTCTTTGCTGTCGCGTTGTTCGGTCACCTTCCCCGAAGCGTCAAGGACTGTTCGTCGCACTCCAGCATCAATACTTTCCATTCGCAGGTTGTGGTTGGCGTAGTCGTAGATATGACTATGGAAAGCCTTACGGCCCAAGGCGTCGGTGATGCTCAATACATTGCCGCGGATGTCATAAGAGGTTCGGGTGATCAGCTCCTGAATAGCAGGCAGCGGATCGCCTGGATTGACGGGCGCCGTGCGATTGCGCTCAACCATTTCAATCGTACGCCCTTGAGCATCAATCCGGATGCTGGCAGGAGTGTTCCAGTGGTGTTGGTAAGTTCCTGACAACGATGGGTGGGTCCGACCAGCGTTGTCATTCGCGTCGTAGGTATAAGCTTCCCAGGGCGTCGGTTCGAAAACTTCCGGATGCGCCAGGTCAGGTTTGACGATCGTGCCTGGAACTCCGAAGATTACTTGTTGCTCCGACCCATCCGGATTCAACGTGCGAACGACGTGGCCGCGCGGATCGTAAAACATCGTGACTTTCTGGCCCATCGTGCTCTCGTCGGGCTGACCATATTCCCAGCCTTCCGAAAAGAACGGCTCAAACTTCTCAACCACCTGGCCTTTGTTGTCGAAGATCTGCCAGCCGCTCACGACGACGTTGGGTCTCAGTTCATTCGTATTACGTCGACCTACAACATCGCCGCCTGGTCCATCACTCTGCTTCGCCGAAAGAACAGACTCGCCGCCGCCAAAGTGCTCATCCCCGAACCGAACGTCTTCACCCTGAGTTCGTGTTTGTAATAGGCGACCAAAGCCATCTGAGTATTCAACTGTTGTGATTGTTTCGTCGCGCTCCGGCAATGGCACATCGAGTTCGGTGTCGTGATGGATATGACTGATGGTGCGAACATAGATCGGTTGCCGTTTTTCGGGAGAACTGTTTTCAAATGCCAGAAACCCATACTCCATGCGCAGGCCAGCTCGTTCCTGATCTCCCTCCGTTTTGTCTTTGCCACTAACGAAACTGCTTTCCAAAAGTCCGAGCGGCGAGAACGTAAAGTGACTCTGATTGCCATTCGGATCTGTGACAACAGTCGGCTGAAACACGCGATAGTCATACGTGGCTTGAACGAACATACCCACCGCATCGGTGACACGTTCGGGCAGAAACTCAAAGTTGTCATAGGCAACGAGGATTCGGTGGCCCAACGGATTGACTGCTGCGTCATGTAGCGAATCCAGTGTTTCCAACACCAGTCCACGCCCGGAAGCAATCGTTTGGAAGTCGTAGCGTCGCCGGCCGCTGTTTACAAAATAGCCGCGCGGATCCGTTGGATCCGCAGTGCCGGCCTGAAAGACGTAACCCGCTCGACGCGGTAGCAGCTCACGAAATTCAAGCGGGTAATCGTCCGTCCAATTGGGGACTCCGGCCGGCTCAAGATACGGCGGAATATCTGCACCATAAGCAGCCTGCAAGATCTCGTCCGTAAGAACGAGGCCCGCTGTTCGAGTGACAGCGCCAAACTTTCCCACTTGCCCGAGCGGTAAACCGACAAAAGCTTCGCCGTCAAAGTAATTGAGCGTCTGTCCTATGATCTTTAAATCCGGGCTC